>ERZ794946.110-NODE-110-length-44003-cov-5.017179_pt1 | contig 44003 bp, 37 predicted proteins | sample MGYA00433072_ERZ794946 | MGnify/ENA primary metagenome ERZ794946 (study PRJEB30137, sample SAMN04331413) | food metagenome | isolation source: Y3 must sample point D1 replicate A | place: Australia: South Australia | collected 2014 ...
GTCCGAGGGTCGCAGCTTCGGGTTTTCAGGGATTAGGTTCAATAAAGCACACACAAGACACAAGACGGGTCTCTCACGCACTGCATTTGCACTTGTGGAGGCAAGAAATGGAAAGCAAACAGAGGCGAGGCACTCAGGGCGTCGAACAATATGATCACGTTGTACCAAACACGATCGAGTAAGCAGTAGTGTCGGAGCAGAGGAGAGCCATGAGCGAAGATCGTGGAGGTGGTCAAACATGAGCAGAGCACGCTCCACCATGCAGAGCACCCACGCCGTCTGGACTGGAACCGCCTTAGCTCAAGGAATTATAGTTTGGAAAAAACACCAGGACGTTGAACCGGCCGCCTTCCGTTTGTCACCTGACCCAAGCTAACTCTCTTGTTTCTTTCTCTCCTCTCTACGTTATCTATCAGGGCCCTGTAGTGTGTGCTACCCGCGACTGACAGACCGCAATTGATATCTTGCTATTTCTGCGCATTTGAATATTAGGTGGCGTTAAAGAATGGCAGATGCCATCTATAATCCACCTTCGAAAGCTCCTACGGCCGAAAGAACCCGCCAGCCAAAGAACAGGCCGGCCGACCTCCCGCAAGGACAACAGAAAATCCGCCGCCGCAATAGGACTATCGCATCATGTAAGGGACTGATCGTTTGTGCTCTGAACCCCTCGGTCTGACTCTCTCCAGGCCTAAGTTGTCGCCAGCGCAAATTAAAATGCGACAAACAAGTGCCGTGTGGTAATTGCCAGCGGTTCCAGAGGGATTGTCTGTACATTGCTCCCGCTCTGGATACTGCTGCGCAGCAGAAGTTGGCCGAGATAAAAGACCGCCTTGGTGATCTTGAGGAGACTCTTGAGCGAGATGTCGCTCGTCGCGCGGCTGCCACATCTGGATCCGATCGCTCTTCCGTTATTCCAAAAATTGAAGCTGAAGATGATGATTATGAAGGTCTGTCGGCAGACGATGATCAGGATCCTGAGCCTTCTCCTTTGGGCATGTTTGACCAAGTGTACGACAATGATGCCGATGATGGACTGATGGATCTTGGTATTCAACTGGGCAAGCTGCGAATGTCAGATCGTGTTGGTGGCTTAGGTATGTGGTATTATTTGTTTACTTTGAACACTTAAAGCTTACTCGTCCTTAGTGCGACCCAAGATGTCCGACGAGGTAGGATGAAGACATCTGAGATCATGCTATCATAAATACTGACTGTGTAACCAGCTGAATGCTAAGCTGCGCAGCGCGAACCACAAGAGCCAGAACCTTTACTGTCAGCGTCATGGCTATAGTGACCCGACTGTGCCATGGCAGCCAGGAGCATTATCGCAAGATGATTTCCTCAGCCCTGGACCGGATTTCATCGTTCCCTCATCGAATTTGTTCTTCCCGGATCCTATAACGACTTATTTCCTTCCACCACGACATGTTGCTGATCGTCTTATTACACAGTACCTCAACGCTGTCCACCCAGTTGCTCGTCTTATCCATCAGCCTTCATTTGAGAGGCAGTACACAACCTTCTGGGGCAATATTGGCAATGGCACCATTACACCAGCGCCCATCCAGGCCATCCTCTTCGCCGCAATGTTTTCGGCGGCTGTGAGCTTACCAGACGACTCAGCTGCATCTTTTTCCGAGATGCCTAAGCATTCACTTGTAGACAGACTTCGCGAGATGACCGAGTTCATGCTCTCCAGAGCAAATCTCTTACGCACAACAAAGATCGATACCATGCAAGCTTTTATCATTTACATGGTAAGACAGACTGCTTCGGCCTAGTGGAATATTTTTGCTAACCAAATAAGCTTCCTCTATGTCGGACAGAGATCTCGCGAGCGCATTCAGCTTTAGTTGGCACAGCTATCCGTCTTGCCCAATGCATGGGACTCCACCGGGATGGAACCACTTTCGGCTTGAATGCTGTAGACACGCATGTTCGAAGGTTGATATGGTACCAGATCTGCTTCTTGGATGTACGAACATGCGAGGCCACCGGACCTCGTCCTCAGATTCGCAAAGAGGAATACGATACCAAGCTGCCTCTCAACGTCAACGATACGGATCTCATGTTGGCATCCCCACCAACGGATGATCTTCCTTACTGGACTGATATGACCTTGTCCAAGCTCAAGTTTGAGTGCTACGAGCTTATACGCCAACTTTGGGTGGATATGCAGCGCATGGACCAGAAGAAACTGTCTTTGACGTCTGTTTTGAACAGGATCAAGAGGTTCAGGGCTACGACCGAAGCCAAATATTCACCCTTGGTTCAAGGCAACACGCCAAAGCAGATTCTCGCAAAGCAAATGTATCGCGCTTCGAGCAACAGAGCTCTGGTTGTCATCTTGCAACGATACGCTGTGGGAACGAACTATCCTATGCCCGAGAGACTTCGCAATTTGCTCATTGAGGCATGTATGGGGACTGTCGAAGCAGGAGTCGCCATGGAGACTCGACCCGAACTGGCAACTTGGTCTTGGTACCGCGGTGCTATTCTGCAGTACCACGCTGCTGTACTACTGGTTTTCGAGGTTTATGCTAGACCTGACATGCCCGAGGCCGCACGCATCTGGAGCAGTCTTGATTACATATTCGAAACACCGTCTCAGTCTTCCATGACGGATAAAGCAGAGGGGATCATTATAACGCTCCGGGATCGCCTAGAGAAATACCACAGCGTGCGGAAGCTGCGTGCAACAGCTGATGTTGAAAGTCAATCCAGCCCAGGACCATCGACGAGCTCACAGTTGAATACGCCAGTCACAGCTCCTCATATAACCCGCTCTGCTCAGACATTCACGACTCCCACAATGGTATACTCACAATTGCCTCATGGCGAACAGGGACCTGCTTCAGATGCCAGTGGTAGCCACACAGGTGTCAATCGTGATTCGTCGGCCGACCCAGGAATGGAGGCCGTGGCCAACATGGATTGGGTGAGTCATCATTCCTTGAAAAGACACAATGATCAACTCGTTTTGCTAACCAGGAACACCAGAATGAGTGGGACAAATACTTCGCTCCTAATGCGGAATTGGGCACGATCGGAGCGATGGGCGACTTCAGCCTCGGCAACTTCAATCCTCACCAAGCGTATTTTTCGCTTCCGAGAGCCGACGGACATCAACGATGAAACCAGGATAGGATATTAGAAATAATAAATCGTATGCATCGAAGCGGCAAAGCAAAGACAGCCTTTTAGCCAGTAGTCTGGAATATTGTGTGGTGTATCTCGGATCCACGCGCCCCTCTCAAGAATTCGAGACCTCTTCGGAAAGCATCAGTCTGTTTGAACGCCAAATGAGCGTCTATGCTGGACCATCCAATAGCAAGGATACATGCCTTTCCCTTGAAGCCTTCGCCGAGGCATTCGTGCTCGACATCTTCAATGCACCAGGAGTAGGAAATGCCCAAGAAACCTTCTGTGTGATCTCTAAGGATATCGGCAAATGACCCCAAGTTATCGTAAAAGGACTGTGTCTTTTCTGTCAGGAAGATAGTCGCCAGCTCAGTCACGGGAGCAGACACTGCTGCGGCCAGGTCATCGGCCGCGCTCTTGATTTCGAAATGGACAAGTTGAGGTTGTCCTGCCAAAAGCGGGCTCAAAGTGTCTAGGAATGGTTGATATTGCGGTGAATCCATGAAATTCTTGTGTGACTGGACAGAGTCCCACACTACTCGGCTTGCACATCAGTCATCGGCTCTTCGTCGATATGGGTGCTTGATATTGCATACCAACAAGTAGTTGTACTATATTTGGGCTCTCATGTTCTTGCCCCGAGTAGAGAGTCTGACATCCTTTCTGTCTTGAGATGGTGTCCAGCATACCCCGCCAGATACGAGCTGCCTCGCTACCTCTATCGAAAACGTTCGAGCCAGCTTTGATTTTGATCGTCGCAACTTCGACAGCCTGCATTTCTGGGACTGGTAGGTAGATCCCTCTTGCTCTGTACAAACTTGGAGAACCGTACCGAGGCGTGTAGTTGGAAAGCAGGAAAGTGGTGATGAGAATTGATCGACAAGAAAGCGTGGGGTTCTAGCCATCATGCCCTCGGTTATTTCTGATGATCGTCAATACATACTCGGTTCGAACATCCTTGCACTCAACCCAATCAAGCTCTCAGACAATGTTAGCGGACTCATCCCGTACTCCAAGAGACGACGTCTTGATGCTTCAACACAATGGAGCCGCACCTTGCAGTGGTTTTATGCAATGCCAAGACGAGTTCGTTCCAGCACATCCATGTGAACCCTGCCACCTTGTCTACAGTGTTCTTGATCTTCTAGCAAGACTGTGCAAGTCAAGTCACCCTGTGAAATCGTCCTTCCAGCGTATGAAAGGCCTGGTACGGATGAGCAAGTCAGACGTCTCGAGCTCTTCCGGCTGCTGGTGGGATTCGAAGTGTGCAAGAGGCACTGGACACGAATCATGGCGCTAGCTGCTTTGAGCTAAATCGCTCTCTCGTTTGTTCTCGCGCTCTCTATCGAGGGGACGAGTGCTCTGCGAGAGCTCGTGACCCTTCAAAGCTTGATCGTCGGGAGCAAGTTGCAATCACATTTCTTTTCTTGTTGAATCGATTGCATGTGTTTGGGTGTATGGGCGTTCGGACAGCGATTCGATAGGCTCTTGCAGGACAGGCGCGTCGAGATGTCAGCGGAAGCAAGGATTGAGCAGCAGCAGCAGCAGCAGCAGCAGCAGCAGCAGCAGCAGCAGATTCAAGATGCAGTCGACATTGACATGAACGTGATACTATTAAAAATCACGTACTATAGTGGTAATCATCACACCCTGACAACAAGTAAGACAAGAACCGCTGTGCTTGATGTGCGCCATGGGCTTGAGGTGCTTTGAGGTTACCAGAGCATGTCTCAATCATTTGTATCGACAGATGGCGCTCATGGCGGTGACAGCAACCATTGAGTTATTCACTTCTTATTTGTTAGAATGACGCGCAGGCCTTGACATGGTATCACGATTGTCTTCTGGAAATTGTGGTTTTGTTTGATTTTGTGTTCAGGCGAGAAGACGCCCAAGTATGCGCAAGATGATCGTGACCTTGAAAGTAGCATCGAGACTAGCGGGAGACAACAGTGTCTAGAAAGCGTGTAATTACAGAGTGGGTATCATGAATAGGATTTTTGGAGTCCGCAAGGCGAATTGATGATGAAGGCACATGCCAATGTGGGGTGGGTATGCTTCAGCAAAGCGACGAATCTGGCCGGAACTCAGGGCTTGATTCGATTAGGAAGAGTCGGATTGTACAGTTTGCTACCAGGCGCGTTAGTAGATGTGGGAGACAGGGGGCGGTGACAACAAAGCGAAATCGGAATGAGACTTACGACCATCCAGTCCATGCCCTCTGAAACTCCCCTGCCATCAATGGCACTGCAGGCGACGATTGTCCAGTTTCTATCTTTGAGCTCGCCTAAACGCAGAGCTTCACTGATGTCCCCAGCGCCTTTGGCACCCGGTTGATCCTGTTTGTTCGCAAATACCAATAATGCGGCATCACGGAGCTCCTCCTCATTCAACATGGCTGATAGTTCGTCGGCAGCGGTGGAGAGTCGGTCGACGTCAGTCGAGTCAATAACGAAGATGACGGCGGCTGTGTTGGCGTAGTAACATCTCCAGTACGGGCGGATGGACGTCTGACCTCCCAAATCCTAGCTAGTGTGTCAGATAACGAACAGACAGAGAAAGTCGAAGAGCCGTGGTTTCGCATACCCAGACATTGAAGTTGAGGTTCTTGTAGTTGACCGACTCGACGTTGAAGCCTATGGTGGGAATGGTCGTTACGACTTCGCCAATCTGTCGGAAAGAGTCAGTCAGAGCGGTGCATGGGAACGGCATCAGGGCAAACGCACCTTGAGTCTGTAGAGAAGTGTTGTCTTTCCGGCGTTGTCCTGGCAAGAGGATGCTGTTAGCTTTGCTCTTCCCGTAGCCATGTTGCCATGAATATGTACCAGGCCCAGAATCAATATCCTGATCTCTTTCTTTGCCCATACGAGCCGGGACAATGTTGACAAGTAACCCCCCATGCTGTGCGGTTGTGCGTGCTGCTTCTTGTTGGTGCTCGCCTCCTTGTTGCGCTCGGCGTGCTCTTTTGTCGTCTGCTTCCGGTGTCTGGCGCAAGCTTCCTGAGTTTGTTGCTTTGGCGTGCAAATCGACTGGCGATATTCTAGTAGGTTGCGCAGGCCAAGGGTACCTCGTCGCAAAGGGGTTGATGGGTTGTTGTTTACAGAGGGACAAATGTGCACCAACGTCTCCGTGATCCGAAACGTGAACTAATCTGGCACTGACGTCGCCGCTTCAAACAAAACAAACGCATTTGACTGCTTTATTTCCCAAGGCGATTAATACTACTGTAGAGACAAGTTTTCTCGCTTTGCATATTATCTACATTTCCTCACTTAGGTCGCGTCTCGACACCGGCATACTCTCTGCCCGCAATGTAATCCAGTGTCCGCTGGAAATGTCTTCTTGGGTTGTCGAGACTGGAGCTGTTTTCGTTGGTGTTGAGGTTCGAGTGGATGAGCTCAATCAATCCATTGAGGTATTTCGTCGTTACCTATCATAGTCAGTGTCTGTGTCATCGACTTTTGCTCATTGGCCACTTACAGCATCATTCTCCTGGTCAAAGTAATAGACATAACGGTTGAGAATCTCGACGAATAGTTCTACTGAGACTGCCGTATCCATGCAGGCGTCGGCGACACGCAGGGCACGCTGCAGACATTCGAGCACTCTCTTGCCATCGCGATAGAGCTGCTTCATCGTTAGTCTGAGCTTCGAATCCAATTCGTACCAACCACTTACCTCTTTGCCTTCCTTGTTCTCCTTGCTCTCCTCGCTTTCTTCTGCATTCTTCTCCACAGACCACCAAAGATGACTGGCCAAATATACAGCACGACATTGATCAGGCTTCTTGAGCAATTTACTGCCATGAAGCGCGCACTTTGTAATGAGCGTATCGTAGTTCTCTCTGCTGAAGTTACGCGCGCCACTAAGGCTCTGCGCAATAACGCAAATGGCCTGGAACTGAGCTCTTGAGTCGCTGATGCTCTCTTCATAGACGGTAAAGGCTTGCGCAAAGAACTCGTACGAGACTTCCTCAAAACCACACTGGTCCGCCACGGAACCACACGAAATGAAAAGCCTCAACGCGAGATCTGGAACGCCCGGCGTAGACACTCTTGTGTATAGTGTGGAGATGAGAGTATGACAGAACTTGTAGAGCGCAGAAGACTGACTCGACCAATCGTCTTGAAGATGTTCACGGGCCTTGAAGCGGCGCGCAAGCTTGAGTGATGCGGTAATCAACGCAGGGGTGGTGTACTTGATGCGCTCACTACCTTGAGCATACGCATCGCGTGTGAGCTGGAGCAACTACAAATACTGTTAGTTACCGCGAATGTCAAATCGTGCAGTAGACCTACTTTGAACTGAGTATTGCAATCCTCGCCACGGATGAGATGTACCAGGCGCGCAAGCCATCCTTGCTCTTCCACAGTCTCATCAGTCTCTGCAGCGGCTCTTCGTACAGGCCCACCGGGATATCCAGAAGGTTGTTGCATTCCTTCCTTGATCAAAACCTTGACAATCTCTAGCACTCCCTGTAGGTTTTCGGGGGTCGATATCCTGGTCTCGTTCCTCAACAGGCTCCGTGCAACTTCTCCAGCAACTGATCGGCGGGTGGGATATGGCTGAGCATGGAGAAGAGGTATGAAGCTCGGAATGGCAAGAGCTGTAAAGAGGGAGACATAAGTCTTCACAGGCGCGAGAAGCAAATTCAACAAATTTGCCTGAGAAGCTTGAGAATGGAGATCAGCCGAATTCGCGAACCTCGAGACTTCCTTGTTGGCGTATTGGAAGACCTGGTCGACATACTCTAGTCGATCGGGGTAGATATTCAAAGCAAGATTGATGAGTGAGACCAGAAGCGCAGTGATGTCCTGAATTGGCAGCCTTTGCATGCTGACAAGATGGATGACCTGCTCGTGGAACACCTCAAAGAGACGTACGTTATCCGGGATACCTCGTTGCTTCTTAGATTCACCGTCGATTTCTGCTAGCTCGGTCTTGCTCGCGTCCTCTGCAAGAGTCTCTGGTGCAGCCTCGCTCGAAGCCTCATCTCCAGGTTTCGAATCTCCGTTTTGATGCGTGGTTTGGTCATCGGTCGGGGCCGAAGTGGCGTCTGAGGCGAGTTTCATCTTTTCGAGCAACTTTGCAGTGGCTTCTGTTTCGGCCTTCTCGCGATCTTCGGGGGCATCGGATTCGGATTCGCGAGCGGCATAGGCAGCAAGACGGTCCATCAGGCCAATAACAATGGCCTTGACGTTGACATGAGGGTTCAGACGGGCGGTGGCAGAGAGGAACTGATCAAGGGTATGCAGATGAAACTCGTCAGGGAAGACCTGAGTGATGACCTCGAGCAGATACTCTTGAGCAAGCACATCGCGACACTGGACGACCTGCTCAAGCAAGGGCTGGAGGATAGACGACTTGTAGGCTTCAAGGTCAACCAGTTGGCTAAGGCGGACCAAATTGCTACCAACAAGCAATTGCAGCTCTTGACGTTCTTTGGTGCGTTGTTCACGCTCTCTTGAATGGCCCTGGTGTTGCAGCCTGACCCAGAGCTTGTTCATCTCGACAAAGTTGGTAAGGACAAAGTTGACCGAGTCCTGGAGGTTGCCCTCTGGGCCTTGGCCAGGCCCGGTAGGCAAGTAGTCTCTAGCTTGACCACTCAAGTAGTAGCGTAGGAAGAGACCACGGATAGGATGTTGAACACCTCTGCTCATTTCCATCATGTCCTTCATGATCTCCTTGACAGGGGCGTCCTCGATTCCCATGTAGACGGTGCCGACGGTGATCATGAGGTATAGACGCGGGACGATGTTGCCGGCATATTGAACGAGTTCATACAGGTCGGCGAGATGGTTGGTGGGGTGAGAATCGCGCAGGTAGACGGCGAGATGGCGCAGGGCATCGAAGACGGACATGTACAGCTCGTAGTACTGCTTGGGGCCGAGGCTCGAGGTGCGTAGTTCGGATACGAGGGTAGAGCTACAACAAGAGTCAACATCGGTGTGGGCAAGCTGAAGTGCGGTGCGATACGTGCCTGCATTTGAGAGCATCCATGAGCTTGCCCGGCGTGTCCAGGCAGCGGCGCATCAAGACGGTCTGCTGGCGCACGACGGTCAGAGCATCTTCCAGTAGGCGCGCTTGGTCCTCGACCAGCGGCGGTGATGCCATTTTCAAGTATGGATCGTGAGGTCTGGTTTGAACGGCGGCGCAATCACTTCCACTGTTGTCGCATGACGACGCTATGCCAGACCTCCGCGTCCAGCGTCCAGCGTGTTGTTGCTCCGCCCGCACGGTCCGCTCTCCTTCCGCCTCGGTCTCCACTGTCCACTGTCCAGCCACTCCACCGCCCAGCTTCGACAGCTTCCCCCGCTGGCAACTGTTTGGAAATCTTTCACCTTCATGAACATTGTTGATTGCAGCAGTACGCAGTACCCTGTACTCGACGTGATCGAATTGATGAATCTTGTCTCATTACTATGTATTATTACTCTACTATCATATGTTTATCATTATCACCACACGCTTTCCAGAAGTCGTGCGCGCCATGCTCCCTGCTGTCTGTTCCATCTCTTTTCCCTAGAACCTCGACCTAATGCGAGGTACCGTTCCAGTGATGTCCTGCTGCGCTTGGTGCCAGAGTAGGGTAGTTCTTGATCACGTACGACGTATGCCACATTCCATTGTCGTAATATGATTCTGACTTTGTGGATGTTGCTGCTGCAGGAACCACTGTCTGCGTCTGCACCACGACCAATGTCGACACCGGTGCTTCGGACGACGACCATGCCATGCTGGTGCTGCTCGCCGAACTTGTCGTCTGAGCGCCGCCAGATAGAGTCACTGTGACATAATCTGTGCTGAGTGCTCCTCCGGTCACTTCGTACACCACAGAGTTGATCGATACTTGTGGCGTCGCCGTCATGCTACCTGTCGACAAGACATGGCTCGTTGCTGTGCTGCTCTTGACTGTATGGGTCGCTGAATCTTGTCCAGATGGTAGGGTTGACTTTGTTGAGGACTGAATCTCTGAAGATGTTGACGAAGATGGTGTCGCTGAGGATATCGCTGTTGCTGAAGGCGACGCTTGCGAAGATGGCGAAGATGGAGAAGATGATGGTGATGATGATTGTGATGTCGAGGATGGTGGAGAGGATGATAGCGACGAGGCAAATTTCGAAGGTTGTACTGGTGTCGAGGACGCTGTGGAGCGAAGGCTCGATGTTGTGGGAACAGCAGTCGACACTTCAGTCACAGTCTTGACTGACACTGTGGTGGGTGCGAGTGACGACTCGGTCACAGTCTTGTATACAGTCTGCGATACAGTCGTAGGTGCCTCTGACTCTACAACAGTAGATACTACGGTTGTTTGTGCTGCCGCAGTGCTTGTCGGTGCAGAACCGCCGTCGACGTTGACCACTGCATAACTCACTGCAGGTCTTGGGAGAGCATGGATGCCAGTAGCAAGGCATGCAAAAGCAAGTGCGACCGAACGCATTATTACTCTTTGGGGAGTGTGATGAAGGGTGTGGTTTGGAGTGAGAGAGAAGAAAAGCGGAGGGAAGTCTTGAGGGTGGGTGGGTTGATCGTGCGGGAGACGACGAAGAGGACAGAAGAGGCAGGGCAGAGATTCAAATCTGAAAACTTAGCTTGGTTGGAGTGTATGATCAAGTGGGTCTGCATGCTAGCCTGCTGATGACTGCTTTAATATGTTGGTGGGCATAGAGATGGCTGGTATCTCGGTGGCTGGGAGGAGGTTGGGTGGCCGTTGGAAACAAATGCCATGGAAACCGAGCAACATTCCAACTGGCTTGGCCTTCAATACGCCGTGGACGTTACACCGTCCGGCATATCGTTCACAGCAAGAGACAAAGACGACATTGTCGTTGCCATGATAAAGGTAGTCATGCTACGTAGTTGAGCGTAGATCGAGTTCTCTTCTTCCAGGGTACACACGACGCCAGCGGTGCTTGGGCCGCATGAGCCACTGACCGACTTCCACCAAATTGCATACTGTATTTTGGACGTCGTTTTTCGAGGCTTGGATGATATCGAAATTTCCGCGTCTGTCTGCATTTTGGTTCTTTCTACAAATACTGGTATTTACATATCTACTCTCTCACGATCAAACTTGCCATTCCCATGCCAGTTCCAATACACATTGAGATGACGCCGATCTCTTGACCTTGTCTCTCCATCTCTGGCAGAAGAGTTGCAAGTTGTCTGGCTCCTGTAGCACCCAGAGGGTGACCCAAGGCGATTGCGCCTCCCTTGGGGTTCACCTTGTCTTCGGAGATGCCGAGTGTTCGGATACAGTGAATCGCTTGACTGGCGAACGCCTCGTTGATCTCCCAGATACCCACTTCTCCTGTAGAGATTCCAGTGTATTCAAGCAGCTTTGGAATGGCAATGGCAGGTCCAATACCCATCTCGTCGGGCTTGCAACCGACGACCTGCGTACCAGCCCACTTGCCGATGATGTTCTTCTCGAGACCGAGCTGGGTCGCTGTGCTTCTTCTCATCATCAGCGTAGCAGCTGCGCCATCAGATACTTGACTGCTGTTTCCAGCTGTTGCAGCACCATCGGGTTTGAAAGCTGGCTTCATGGCCTGAAGGCTTTCGGGTGTGCTCTTGGGTCGGATGCCATCGTCCTTGCTCACAGTAACCTCCTCGGTAACCTCTGGTGTCTCAGGGTTGGGGTGCGATTGTGTCTTGACAGGGACAATCTCACTGTCGAACAGTCCATCTCTTTGTGCTTTGGCCGCTTTCTGGTGTGAGTTGGCGGCAAAGGCATCCTGATCCGCTCTTGAGACTCCATATCTCTCGGCCACGTTCTCAGCTGTGAGACCCATAGACATGATACAATCCTTGGCGTCCTTGACGGATGTGTTCTTGAGTTCGTCCCAGAGCTGTGTGGGGATGGCTCGGCTGCCGTAGTTCCTCGTCATGCTCTCCATACCTCCTCCAATACCGATATCGATACTTCCAACGGCGATTGAATGGGCAATGCCTGTGATGGCTGCAAGACCACTAGAGCATGCTCTGTTGACCGTCTGGAAAGAAGCCGTCTCGGGAACGCCGACGTGCAATGCGGCCATCCTGCCAGCCTTGCTGCCACCGAGCTCGGAGAGAACATTGCCTATTTGGATGTCCTGAATCTTCGAAGGGTCTAGGTTTGGGTTGGCAGCAAGCGTAGCCTTGAGAACATGGGCGAGTAGTTCATGATCGTATGCATCCTTGAATCCTCCTTTCTTTGCGCGAGTGACTGGGGTTCGTAGTGCTGACAAAAAGACCACATCGTTGGGTTGCTTGGACAGAATGTTTTTGGCGCCTTTCTGGATGAAGCTAGACATGGTGAGGAGTGTGTTCCGGACGGATCAAGCGTAGGTTGGAGAAGAAGGAAGGTCGAACCAGGATAACAATCCAGGAAAACCTGATGCCGTCTTTGCCATGGCGTGAGTAGCTACTTGAACCTGGGGCCTCCTTGCGGGGAGAAGACGGATGCGTTCTTCGGCACTGAATCGGCTTCTTCGGCAGTCCTGTACGGCCTGTTGAGCATTGACGTCCCGATGGCTCACGGAGTCGGAACTTCAACTCGTTGGCAGCAAACAAACACAAAGAAATCTACATATCCCCTACGTGCATTGTATCACTCAAAGAACGTGTCTTTAACTTTGAGTCTCTAATAATCAGGACGCGGTTGAGAATCACTACATCTACCATGATCGGAGGTGAACACGACTTCCGTCAAGCAAGCCTTGTTGCCGTTCGACAGGTTCCGAGAGTCGGCTATGAAGCGGGACAGGGCAAGGTAGGACGGTACTTGAACAACGAAAATGAAACGGTCCCTTGATTCCACACTGACAGAGAAAAGCGCTAGGTATATACAATCGACGGTGATTGACTGTCTGCAAATTAAACGCCGAAAGGGAACAATCCGCCCACTACAAAGCCACACCTTTCTGTGCCTTAAATACCAAGAGAGAACTCAACACCGACGTCGATGTCACGGGCTGTTGCATGGATTAGAAATTTGAAGTTTAGCACAGGGAGGATAGCAACTTACCCATCTTGACAACCTTTGAGAACTGGACGGCCTTCTCGGCAGCGTTCTGGAGGTCATCGATGCTGAAAATCTTCAGGCCACTCTCGTTGATGAGCTTGTGGGCTGCTTCCATGTTGGTACCCTGGAGACGGGCAATGATGGGGATTCTAAGGTTCATGGATTGCACAACCTGGATGAGACCAGTGGCAATGGCGTCGCAGCGGACAATACCACCGAAAATGTTGACGAAGATAGCAGTAACCTTGGGGTCGCTAGTAATGAGCTCGAAGGCACTTCTGATGGCAGCGGGGGTAGCACCACCGCCAACGTCGAGGAAGTTGGCGGGCTGGCCTCCGTTGAGCTTGATAATGTCCATGGTGGCCATGGCAAGACCGGCACCGTTGACGAGGCAGCCAATGTCACCGTCAAGCTTGATGAAGTTCAAGCCAGACTCGGCGGCCTTGACCTCGTCGGCGTCCTCCTGGGTGGTGTCGCGCCACTCGAAGACGTCCTTTTGTCTGAAATCGGCGTTGTCGTCGAAGTTGAGCTTGGCATCCATGCAAAGAACCTGGTGGTCCGAGGTCTCGGAAAGAGGGTTAATCTCGATCTGGGTAGCGTCCTTCTCCATGAAGACCTTGTACAGCTTCTGGATGGTCAAGGCAGCGTCGTCGATGCACTGAGGGGAGAAGCCAAGCTGGGTAGCGATGGTCTTGGCCATGTCGTCGGTGACGCCCTGGTGGATGTCGACCTTTGTGGTGATGATGGCATCGGGGTTCTCCTTGGCGACAGCCTCAATGTCCATACCACCCTGCGAGGAAGCGACAATAACGGGGCCCTGGCTGGCTCTGTCCATGAGCACGGCAAGGTAGAACTCGCGGCGAGCGAACTTGCGCTCGACAATGTAGACCGAGTTGCAGATACGGCCCTTCTCGCCAGTCTGCTTTGTGATGAGCTTGTGTCCAATCATCTCGTTGGCGAGGATCGAGGCCTCCTTGGGCGAGTAGACGACTCTGACACCGCCCTTGAAGCCGTTGTCGAAGTGACCCTTGCCTCTACCTCCGGCAAGAACCTGGGCCTTGATGACCATGTCATCGCCAGCTGCGAGTAATCAGTGGGTGGACTTGTGAGTCGAGAGGGATTGTGGTGAAGGATACAGATGCTCTTAGCGACGCTCTCGGCCTCGGCAGCCGAGTGGGCAACATCACCCTTGGGAACGCCGATGCCGTAGGATTCGAGGAGCTTAGCGGAGCGGTACTCGTGGATGGAGAGGTTGCGTCTCTGCTGCATGACAGGCGCATTCTGTGTTGACAATCGGGTCAGTCGCGACGGCCCCCTGGCTGGCGAATCGGGGTCCCGGGACAAACCTTGACGGCCTTGAGCGCAGAGGCGGCTTGCCTGCTGCGGGCGAGCTTGAACATGGCGGATTTGTAGAGGGGAGAGGGCGGGTATGGAGCTTTCGTAAATCAAACCAAGGCTCAGCAAAGAGGCAGATGCAACTCTCTCTCCCGACAATCTTCGCGCCAAGCTTCGACCCCGTTGCTAACCGGCCCTGTCGGTTACTACCGCTTCGAGCGCCGCTGCCAAATCTTGTCGGGGCCCTCTTCAAGCATTTATTTGCCATCCAAGCGTGCCATCCATCATGCCCAAAGACAATACGCCTAGCGATGCCGATGTCATCTTCAACCGAGCGAATGTCGCGCTAGCCCGTAGCCAGCGTCTGGTCCAATCGTGGCTTCCTCCCAAGCCCGCCCAAGACGTGGTCCAGTCGAAGACAGCACAGGAACTATTGAAGGAGGATGAGGAATTGTTCAAACCCACACCAGAGCTGTGAGCACTCTCGCTTCTTCTGCTGTAGAAAGAGATGGACTGAGAGCGTCTAGCCTTGGACTCGGCGCGTCCGCCCCGGATGCCGACTCGGACCCGCTGTTGAAGAAGAGACCCGGTGCAAACAATGACAGGTTGCTGGAGCAGCTGCTGGGAAAGAAAGTCGCCAGAGGCCATAGAGCTAGCTCGAAGCCCCAACCTGCCCCAAAGACACCCGTCACGCAAAAGACAGGTGCAGATCAGCTTGGAGCCGATGAAGATGATGACGAGGAAGGAAGGGCGAATATGGTTGCATCAAACTCCCTATTGAAGAGGAAAGGCTCCGCTCAATCCTCCACTCGCAAGACCGCTGCGACGTCTAAGAATCCTGACAAGGTGCGGGAGCCACCGTCAGATGAGGACGACGGTCCACCGCCAAACAAGAAGAGACCTGGATCCTATCTGGACCAACTCCTTGCCGAAAAGGCTAGCAAGAAGAACAGAAAACAGCAGAAGAGCTAGTTGGTGAATAGCTGCTAGTACTACCTTGAACGTTGTGTGATTGACTTGCTCCGCTCTGATGCCGTGAAATGGTGTGTTTGATTGTCTTGTGTGATTTGCGGGCAGTTGGTGACAGATGCTGGCGAAATTGACGAAGACCTTGTGTTGAACACTTTTACGTGACCTACCACGCTGCAGCTCGTCGTTGGGATTGGTAGGCAGGGCCGGATAGTCCTTGTTATGCTGTGTGGGAGCAAGGGTCCTGGTAATGGGGGTGACCCTGGTGATACCAACTCCGCAACAGCTGGCAGCAGTTGGTCAAGCTTGACACGAGCGCGCAACTGCCCCTTTCTACCTTTACTACACAAATTCCAAAGCAACCAAGATGGCTATTCGCAACAAGTATTCAGTGCTGCTGCCAACGTACAATGAGCGACGCAACCTACCAATCATCGCCTGGTTGCTCAATAGAACCTTCACCGAAAAGTAGTCGCTTCCCAGAAGCCCGGCACAAACAACATGTGATGCTGACTGGAACGCATAGCAACCTGGATTGGGAGCTCATCATCATTGACGACGCCTCGCCCGATGGCACACAAGAAATAGCAAAGCAACTCATCAAGGCTTACTCCCCAGAACGCATCAAGCTGCAACCGCGAGCTGGCAAGCTGGGCCTCGGGACTGCCTATGTTCACGGCTTGCAATACGTTACTGGCAACTTTGTCATCATCATGGACGCCGACTTCAGCCACCACCCAAAGTTCATCCCTCAAATGATCAAGAAACAAAGCGAGAACGGCGCCGACTACGACATTGTCACTGGAACCCGCTACGCGGGAGATGGAGGTGTCTACGGCTGGGATCTGAAGAGAAAGTTCGTCAGCAGAGGCGCCAACTTGTTCGCCGACACTCTGCTCAGACCAGGTGTCAGCGACTTGACTGGCAGTTTCAGACTCTACAAGAAAGCCGTCTTGCAAGAGGTCATTCGCAAGACCGAGAGCAAAGGCTACAGTTTCCAAATGGAGATGATGGTCAGAGCAAAGGCCATGGGCTTCAAGGTTGCCGAAGTACCCATTAGCTTTGTCGACCGCTTGTACGGAGACTCGAAGATCGGTTCCAACGAGATCACGGCATACGCAAAGAGCGTCATCTCGCTGTGGGTCAAGGTCTAAGTGAGTAACAAGGCCAATCTGTATTCAGCTGGCGTTTGGAGCACTTCGAGCTGTATGGAAAATAAGGGTACCAAGTTTCAGCTTCTCTTCAACCTTTTGTTTTCTTCAAAGAGGTTTCAGCTTTCACACTAATTTCATTCAAATGAACTTGATCTTTTGGTTCAACAACTGCTAAAGCTTTCCCACTGAACCAAACGCCTTTGATTGCTCTATATGTACCACTTTGGCCGTACATGATGAGTCTGCGCAGCTCGTGGCCCGTGGTAAGTACACTATGAGGCACACGGCAGATCATCAATTGGCGTCTTGACATCCATCTCGAAAACGCAGAGTCCAGTCCGAAATAGGCGTTATCTCTAGTGAGAATCACTTCGTCATGCAAGACACAATGGGCTCTCAATGGATGTTTGCTCCTGCTCGAAGAGGACTCTGCGTTCTGACAAGCGAAGGCCTCCTCCAGCCAACCTTGCAGTGGCACCTTCCATTCCTCAGGAGTTTGTACTAACTACAACAATCTTCTAACTTCGAACCATCTTGTCATTCAACCACACTGCAAACGACCCATCATCAACGCTCGCAGAAAATTGGATGTAACGTGCCATTGCCGCGCTCTTGGGGAACGGACAATGGACAACCAAAGGCTCAACGTTGCAATTAGCCAGCCCTTTGATAGTCAGGAGACCATCCATCCATTCCATGCCTTCGGTACCCTTGAGGACGTCAAAATGCTCGAGATTCAAAGCAGGAATCATATCCCAGCCGTCTGGACCTGGTCTTCCACAAACAATACCGAGTGACAAGGATTTCAGACCGCCAAGTCGTCCAAGCCACTCCATGGCAATGGCCCATTCCGCTTTCGAATACTCTTTCTCGTAGGGCAAGGCACGCTTGACAAGTCGTACTGATCGTATGCAATTGCGAGCGAATGGCGTCAGGTCGGAGAGGAAAGCCACAAGCGATTCAATGTGCAGATCGAAGTCGAAGACATGGCTTGAAAACAGAAGCTCAGAGGCTTCGGCGTAGATTTGCATGTTCGCTCGCAACAGAGAGGTATGGATGCCGGTATTGCTCAAGGCAAAGTATGTCGTTGGGACACACCCAGGGCGCATGCCACCGGAGCGAACGATAAAGGCACTGCGGACATGTACGGGAGAACGCGACTTGTAGTTGGCTGGATCTTCAGCCCGGATGCAAAGAGTGAGTGCGTCGGGCTCTGGGACGTCTACTGTGTGGTGGCCACCATGATAGTCTATCGAGATAGGGAGGAAAGCGGGCTTGGCGATTGAAAAGGTACAGTGAGGATCGTGAAGTAGTAGTCTGCTGTAGATATCGAGCCTCAATTCTGGAGGCAATCTGAGAAAGGGAGATTTGGGCTCAGAAACTACCATGGTGATTGAGCGAGATCAGGAAACAGAGACAGATTTGCTCAACCGAAGAGACACCAGTCAGTTTAAGTAGTGTCAGGGTACATGGCTAAGCGTATCCGGAGCCCCTAAAAGTAAAGCCCATTGACACAGTGCCAAAGACGCTGAATTGGCGGTCTTTGTAACTACTTCCCCTGCCGAAAGGAAAAAAAATGACGATACCTTGGTGGTAAACGCATCATGCCGACCCTGCGCAAAAAGCGGATCGGCCCGGGGATCGGTGCATGCATCCATTATTCACTCTTAGAGATAGCAAGCATGAGTGTTACCCTTCGATTCACCATGATGTTCTGCAAAGGACGCTTAATTGTTACATCGATGTCTCTAGGTCGACATGGCCACAAATCCGTATTGAAGTAATAGCAAGGAAACCGTGCGTTGGTCAAGAGTCATGTCAATCGTGGTACAACACTGACACGAACCACTCGAATTGTTGGGATGCGAGTCAATAACCTTTTTGTGAGAGATAAGAAGACAAGCAACCGAGTAGTTGGCCCACGAGATGTGCGCTGAATACAACAGTCTACGCAATTGTCAGAGGAACAACACTACGGTATAGGTCTTTGCAACAGTGACCTCTGAGGAGAGGAAAGCCAGTCAATCACATCCACCATATCATTACAGGCCGCAAGTCCTACCCTCTCTCTTTTCGTAGTTGTGCTACCCAGCATCTCGGTAAGATGGTGCACCACCAACTCGTGCCTCATGCTACCCTGAACAGCATAGTGTATGAATTGAGATACAGCCTCGATTGGCGTCTTGTCGAAACCTGCAAAGAGGGTCGGGTTCTCCAAGAGTCCGCGAGCTGCCATGACGCCGTCAACGCCAGTCTCCTTGGCTATCCGATGGGCGTCTTCCAGAGAGTATACATCGCCGTTTGCTAGGACTGGCAATGTAGTTTGTGCTCTGAGCATTTTAATGGCCTCGAAGTTTGGTGGTGTACTCGAGCGCTGATTGCGAAGACGTCCGCTAATTCTTGTTAGCAAAGTACAGAAGACGCAAATACGCCAGACACGTACTGAATAGTGATGTAGTCCACGCCTGAGGCCTCTACAACTTTGATGAACTTGATAGTTTCGCTGTGGAATCTGATCAGCCAAAGTCAGACAGATGGTGATGGCCAAAGATACTTTAGATCTTGGTGGATTCGAATTTTGCATGACACAGTCTTGCCAGGTCCGATCCTTTGCTTTGCCTCTTTCATCATTGCAGCGACTTTGTTTGGATTACCCATCATGCTGCAGCCGATTCCTTCTTTCATAGCCCATGATTGTGGGCATCCGCAATTGAGATCAACACCATTGACCCAAGGCCCAATCATCTCTGCAGCGCGTCCAAATTCGATTGGATCGTTCGATGCGAATTGGGCGATCACGGGGCCCTCGGTGGGGTTGGTACTGAAATCTGAAGAACGTGCCACTGGATGACGGATGAACCTGGGTGATGAAATGAGTAATCCATGTCTACAGGATCTTTTTGTCTTTCCTCATAGGTGAATCATAGAGAGGGAAATAACAAGAAGAAGAGAAAGAAACAAGATAGAAAGCACAGGGAGTACCTACTCATGGGCCAGGATCATGGGTGTATACGTAAGGTCAACCTTGTAGTCTTGGACAAGCAGCCTGAAGGGAAGTTTACTATAGCTGTGCAGATAGGCGGATAATTAGTGAAAGACAACAAACTTCACCTATCCGTTCCCTTACCGGACCATAGGACCAGATACTCAGGAGTCCGTGAGCTTAACCCGATGAATGTGTTTCTATTCGGTATGCTTACCATATAGAGGCCTGCCTTCGGCTTTTGCTTTATCGAAAAGACTTAGAGGACTGAGAACCGAGTGGTTAGTCAAACGAACGACATGAACAGTATGACTGCGCTCACTGGATCTCACGAGGCATCTTCATGTTACCGTCGGCCATGATTGAAAATTGTTGGTTGCTCCTTGAGCGTATCCAAATAATATGATGGATGGATGTGAGAGCGGAAAAGATGGTAAGAGATGGCTTACGTAAGCAGAATTTGCATCACATAAAAAGACCAAGATGGATTTCACGTTGTGTGAGGGAAAGTGGAGCGGGGTATCAAATCGTTAATGGTACAAGTATGGGATAATAATCTAAAGTACAGTACCTTCGTTAAGCAAGGCCCGGAACCACGGTCTCTTACGACCTCAGCAAAACCAAAAACGCCATCGCTTAATGCATGTTCAGTGAAGTCATGATATCGAGGTTGGCCAACTAGCCCTCTACCTCGCCTTCTTCGCTACCATGGCTCTCAACGGTGCGCGAGGGGGCGGCGTGGTTAAGAGCAGGATCGGTGGTTGTAGCAGACTCGGAAGTGCGTCTCTTTTTGACAGCTCGATCGTCGTGAGGCGGATCGAGGTGGTGTATTTTGCTTCCGTGGCTGCTCGTACTGGTATCTTGGTGTAGTATAGGAGCGGAGGGACTGGTGATGGCCTGTTCACTACTCAGCCTCGTGGCATCCCAGTCCGAATCTTGGCCGTCGAGACGTACATAGATAGTTTGCGAGCCCTCATGGCCAGGCTTGATGGGGACGTGTTCGTAGTTTGCAGCCATGTAGTTGCAGGCTTTCAAGATGTCGTCGAGCGAGACGTGTTGGACGTGCCACCACGGGCGGCCGTCTGAAGAATCGGGAAAAGCGACATTGCAGTAGCGGGCAGCTGAATATAGGGCGGCAGCAGCAATGGTATGACTCGAGCACAGCAGACAGAGCTGGGTGATGTTGCTATCGGTGACAAAGGCCCAGGCAGCATTGCGTAATTGCTTGTTGTGGTGAACGTGGTAGTACTTGAGCATTTCGTAGAGCTGTTTGTGAGGAGCTTCGATGGTGAGGTCGAAGCACAGCATCTCGAGCAGGACATCTTCGTTCAGCAGGATAGTATCGCGCCATTTCCAGAAGTCCTTGCTTTGCTCATCAATCAGTAGGTTGGGGTTCTTTTGGGCGACGCGACAGCAGGCGACAACCAGATCCTTCATCTTGCGACAGGACTCTTCGACTTTGGTGGCCAGGAAGAGGGCGGTCGCGCCGAGAGTGTAATGGTGCAGAGCCTTTTGGTTGGGCCGGTCGACGAGGCTCACACGCATGAGGAAGCGATTGAAGAAGATGGCGGCCGTAGACAGGGTGAGTTCGGGCAGCTTGAGCATGATGCCGACCTGGCGGATGAAGTTGATGCCCTTCGCACGTATCTCCTTCTCCTTGTCGGCGGACATGCCATCTTGAACCGACGGCGTGTGCAATAGCTCTCGTTCGCTAAAGAGCCATTGCGCTTCGGCTTCGGCGAGTACACGATCCGGCGACTTTGGGCGCTGGCGAGCGGCGGGCTGATGGGAAGGGAGGTGATCGGTAGACGACGGCTGCGCTGAGGGCGGCATTTGAGCGACGCGATCGACGGACTGCCAGTGTCGAGGCGTGTGCGTGTGCGTGTGCGAGAGCGAGAGTGAGGTCGTGGTCGATGCGACGAGAAAGTACTCTTCCTGCGGCTCTTGTAGCCCTTGCACCTCTGTCGGACACGGCAAACTTGACTTCTCCATCTCCATCCAAACGCGCCCGTCACTCGGCCCGCCCCGCAGTCTGCCTGCCGGCTTGTTGCCAACCCACGTTCTTTATCGAATTCAACGCTTGCTTGTGCCTCGACTCTTGAGTTCAGGGTTGCCATCCGGTCTTTGGCTTCTGGACCCCACAATCTATCAAGTCTCAAGTCTCAAGTCTCTCTGCTTGCCGCGCTGTTTTTCCTCCTTCGATTTCATCCCAGCTACCAAACAACCAAATCCGCAATCATGCCCTCAGGTCAAGGCAGTAAGTGCTCCCACTCCCTAACTCTACTACATAGCTAACTCCTTCTCAGACGGCACTAAGCCCATCCACAGTGCGTACCGCCCTTGCCCCTCCTGCTGACCACCACCCACCCTAACCTCATGCTCAATCTAGACAAGAAGCCCAAGAAGGCTGTCAAGGACGAGGACGAGGATGATGTCGCATTCAAAGCCAAGCAGGCTGCCGGTACCGCTCACTGATCCTCCATACACCAACCTCGTCACCGCTGACATGTACCAGACAAGAAGGCCCGCGAGGAAATGGCCAAGAAGGCTGGCGGCAAAGGCCCTCTGAACACTGGCGGCCAGGGCATCAAGAAGAGTGGAAAGAAATGAGCACTTCGTCCGCATCTTTCTCCGGCGTTGGAAGGCTCGACACATACCCCTTTGTTACTTTTTTCCCTCAAACGAGCAATGACGACTTTTTTATCTCATGTCTCCTCGTTTCTTCCCCCCTGTGTGCAAGGCTTTGTCACATTCGCCATCCCCCTGCCAACATTCATCGATACATTAAGGTTACAGAGATGCATAATGGGCTTCCTTCTCTTGTGATCATCTACAGAGACGAGTTATCAATACCCTCTCGCCTGACATGGCTCTGATCCGAGGCCAATCGTGCATTTCAACAGCTACAAATCTGCCACAACTCAGCTCTTGGGAGGTTATGACATTCGGTCAAGATGAACAGGCTTCAGTCCTTTGTGCATTCTTAGAGGTAGCACTGAGTAGTGGCTAAGCTTCTTCCTGAGCCAGGAAATCCCATGCATCTGGTACCATCTTCGAGTCTCTACCATTACATGCTCCCTTCAATCTGTGACGCGTCGAAGCCATAGCCCCGTACTACCGCCTGCCTCCTCGGCCTTTGCTCTGGCTCTGCTCAACAGTCTTCCAACTTCGAACAACTCCTTTTGTACTTCGTCCTGCCTGGTGTGGACTTCGCCCATCTTCTTGCGGTTCTCGCGCCGCATCTTCTCCGAGACGTCAATTGGGCTAGCCATCTCCACCTTCGCCAACTCCTTCAGCAGCTTTTGCATGTTTGTTTTCTGTAATTCTAGCGACTCCAGGCGTGACATCAGCTCGTCGATGTGGTCTCCTTGATGTCTCGTCTTTGGTGGTTGGGGTAGAGCTTTGTCCCTTGCTGCTTCTGGCAAATCTTGCACGTCGCCCATGCTATCGTGTCTTTTTGGGGGTGCTGCTTCTTTTCCTGGCACAGGACGTCTTCTTGACATGATGGAGCTGGGGTATGTGCGAGGCGGACTAGAAGGGGGGGTTTCTTGTCGATACGTCGTCGCTGTGCTTGCTGTCGTCCAACTGAATCGACTGTCCGGTATTTGTTCGATGTACGACGTGGTAGGTGAAACACTGCGTTCCGTCTCTGCATAGGTCGTCCAGCTGAAGTGACTCGTCGACGGTTCAATAGTCCTCTGAGTGACGGTTCTTGTGCTGTCGGTCGAACTTCGATTGGCTTCTGTGGGGTTGTCTAGATCTCGATGCTGGGGCTTGCTCAATGAAACTTCCGTGAGGGATGTCGTCTCGTCTGCGAGGTCAAAAGGCGGCAGCTGCGGGACCGGCACCTTTTTCACAATCCTCAATGGCGGTATTGTCGACTTCGTTGTCTCTGTTTCGTCGTAGATGCTTGAAGCAACTGAACCACGCACGTTCCGTGTCTCTGCTTGCGACAGAGCCAATGAGCTCATGCTACTGCTGATACTGAGGCTAGATCCATCGCGGCGCAAGCCTGAGCCGTCTTTCACTGCAGTGTATAGAGATGGCCGTCTTGAATCGCAGTGGGCACCAGCTGATGCAGAACGACTCCCAAATGCTTCCCGGCCGAATTTGGCCGCTTTCTCGATCAAAGACGATTTCTTCGGCCTGCCCCCTGATATGGAGACTTGCACGCCGTATCTTGAGTCTCCCCAAGGTCGGTCGAAGGAGTGTAGCGCGCTTTTCACAGACGATGAGTTCGACATCAGAGGCTGCTGCAAGGCACAAATTATTGTGTTGTACGGTTTCAAATCGAGGATACAACGATCGTGGAAGGTGCCAGTGGAATTCTCTGCGTCGCATGTCAGTAATTGTTGACCGTTGTAACGCACAGTGCTTTCCAGAAATAAAGTCAGGACCGAAGAGAGCTGGTAGTACATGTCCGCTCTCTGTGTCTTTTTGCAGCCACATGTCAAGCCATCATGGTGTACAAACCCTGTAAGAACAAGGCTGAAGTATGTTCGAAGATATCACCAGCGATGGATTCTCAGGTAAGAATCCAAGTAAAGGCCGTCGTAGTGCACATTGCGCCAAGGAGGGAGAGCATTCAACTGTAGACCTTTACTTGATATCATGTCGTTGCCCAAAAGGACAATTGCCTCAGTACAGCCACATGTCACAGCCAGCCACGGGAGGCAGACGAGGTACATGGCAGCGAGAACCGAGAGCAGGACGCGCACCTTGTTCGAGGGGTTCTTGCCTCACAGGTAATCAGGTGAAAACGAACTTACTTTAGTAGACAAAAGCGTGAGTCGAGATTGACCGGCCGGCGGCATGTGTGTATGTAAGTTAGGAGGGAACGCGTAGGCGAACAATCTGCAAAGAAAGCACCAACAAATTTCGAGGGCGTGTTGTCGTTTGTTGGTCAAAAATCCTGACGTGAGAGCATGATGTTAAATGGTTCTAAAATCCGACAACCGCCATGTCTGTTGATTGCGCATGTCATGCAGGAGCTTCGTGTTTCATCTCGCCGGCGCGTTTCAGCTTTGACCGGAGAATCCAGACGAGTGGGACGTATTGGACTTGCAATTTCGACTCTCTGCAACACGCCTACCATCCAGATATTGCAGTGCCTGTCACGAATTGCATTCAAGATGGACACTTTGACATCTAAGCTGCTACGCGCGATGGTTTGCATGCTTGAGATTGCAGAAACCCCCGAACATCTATTTGAGTATTCACCAAGTACTGATAGCGGCAGATCATGTACTTGTATGGCCAGACCAAAATAGAGATATTAATCGCAATCTGTTGGCCTTGACCAGCGGCCTGCTAGCCGACGAGCCAAGAATGAATCGGAATGGATCTGGGAAGGATTCTACTTCCGGTACATCGAAGGACGACATGGTTGTTGAAGCTTACAGGTAAGTGGCGTGGATGTGGAGGCACAGAGATGGCACCAGAGTCGAGCCCTCATACCGTAATCAATAGCCGTCAAAAGGCACCAACCACGTTTTGGGTCTTGATGGGGTTTCCATAAGGCGTCGAAAAGAAGTGCCGCCCTCAGTGGACATGTATCTAATCATCAGAAGCATCCTTCAGTTTCATGAGTAGGTCTGAAGGCCTACCCACAAGGTGAGTTTGGTGGAAAGGCAATTCGTTCAGCTGCGTCTACGTTCGGTCGAAGGTCAAAGAAGAAGAGACAAGATGGCGTTGCCTTCTCCACTGCGAACCGCGGAAGTCGTGAAGCGGTTGGTGGAAGCTTTCCCCACAATCAGGTCATCCCGTCAGCTTCACTCTTCCGTCTTTCCACAACGGTTTCAACAGAGCCATCGAATTGACACACGAGACAGAGAGCCATGGCCGACGGTATGTACACTACTTGCGATAGACTCTAGCCAGGATGCTGACACGAGATAGAAGTTTCACCGCCCCCGGCGACCGAAGTGTACGTTCATCACACAGAACCGTCGAACGCAAACTGAGAGCAGATCAGTGCATCAATCGCGACGCCCATCAACCTCATACTCATTGCACTCTTCATGATCCTGGCATACTACCGCCTCACACCAAAGACCGCACCTACTCTACCAACTCCGCCAGCCCCAACAGTCTTCAAGACCTTTACACCACCCGACCTTGAGCCCTACAATGGACGCAATAACATGCCCGTATATCTCGCTGTCCGCGGCAGAGTCTTTGACGTCACCCCTGGACGCAACTTCTATGGGCCGGGGGGTCCTTACGCCAACTTTGCTGGACGCGACGCAAGCAGAGGCCTGGCCTGTGGCAGTTTCGATGAGGACATGCTTACCAAAGACCTCAATGCTCCTCTCGATACTCTGTCAGACTTGGGCGATGAAGAGATGGAGGCACTGAGAGGATGGGAGGAGAGATTTTCCGAGAAGTATCTGGTCGTTGGCAAACTTGTTCCTGTGGATAGTGTCGAAGCCAAGGATGCCACCCTTGTGGAAAAACTCTGATCGACTAAGACACAGTTCATATGCCATACAACAGTGGGGTCTGGATTTCATGGGAATGTGCCGTTTCGCATCATGACCAAATACATGCGAACGGGACCCAAATCCACTTCACTCAAGTCGGCTTTGCGACAGCAATATCGTAATCTTGCTCTATCCTTCACAATCCTAGCTCTGTTCGTGTTCGATCAACAAGCATCATGTTGCAGAGCAAGAATCGAGCAAAGAACACGGGGATCAAGCCAGTGGTAGGGCATCTGTAGATACAAGTCAGACGCGTGGAAGGCAACCTGTGGATGATTCGTAGATGATCTGACAAAGCAAAGTGCCAAAGCAATCCAAGAAAAACGAGGAGTTTGAACTATTGATAGCATTCTGTAGCAGTGCAAAAGTGCATATGTTTGTCCAAAAAGTATTGCCAAGGCGTGCACAGAAGATGGAGCAAGATGCAGCGTCGACGCTACAACATTTCATGAGGAAAGACTTGGGCCTAGAAAAACATTGCACACAACAAGCACCACTTCGACCATGTCTTTCACCATGCGACCGACCCTCTTACCACAATGCACATCATGCCTACGACGCATTAGCAATATCGGCCTCCAAGAATGGCGTAGCGGACAGCAGGTTCGCGGCAAGAAGAAGCTGGCCAACACACCCACCACCGTCACTGTACGCCTCACAAAGGACGTACCGACTTTTGGTCGCAAGGGAACATACGTCCCCATCTCGATTGGACGTATGCGCAACGAGTTTTTCCCAACAAGGACGGCAGAATATGTGTCGAGCGCACAATTGAAGGACATGAAGGCGAAGAATATCAGCGCTGAGAGAGACTTCCAATTCGGCGTACCTGACCCGACCCTTGCTACAGCCGCCGAGATACAACCTCAGCGTCTGTCTAAACGCACTGTTGAAGTTGAGAAACTGGCGGCAAGTCTCGTATGACCTTTGATCTTGAGAGCGATGCTGACCATTTGTTTCGAAATAGCCCAAGCGATCGACCGAGCTACTTGCCATGCTCCTGCCTCCTGTTATGGAGTTCCGTCGCCGAGCCCATGCACCTACTGTTCCCACTACTCCCGAGACACCTGCGCCAGTGAAAAGAGAACGACCCTTCTCAAGCGCCGCTGCCGACCTCCTCGCCGCCCAGACCGCTGCTCCTTCCAAAGCTTCCTCGTCCTCTGCAACATCAATCTACGGTGCCATTTACCCTGCCGATGTCGTCAGCAGGATCACTCACATCCTTTCCGAGAACCAAGAAGCATCGCGAATCGTTCTGGGCACAGACGATGTCAAGTTTGTCAATCTATTGTCACAAGAGGCTGCGGATGCCGACAAGATCAGACATCTGGGAGACTTTAAGATCGAGGTCAGAGTGAAAGGAGGAGAAGTACCAGTCGAGAGACTTGTTAGGGTGCTTCCGACCGAGGGCGAGGACGCTACTGTTTCGTCTAGCTCTTAAGCCTGGACACTCTATCAACTCATTTCACACAACAACTTCAGCCAATCTACAGACTGGACTCGCGGTCTGGCGCTTACCGCAACTGATATCTAGCGCCTGAGATTTTGTTATGAAGCGTATACGACCATTCCCTCAGCGCCCATATGCTGTTGGATATTCAGCTGTAAATACCCAACACTTTGAGAATTAGAGGTGTGTCCGGAGAGAGGATAAATATTTCGAGCTCTGCGGGACCCGTACAAGCTTTCAATGTGTTTGTGCGGTTTGGTCGCTACCAAGTCATAGCAAACCTGCAAGGAAGGAGAGCAGACTCGACATGCGCTCGAAAAGAAAAGCTCAAAGCGCTGGATATCAATGTCCGGAAATACGAGGTCATCACGAGATAAAATACTGATGAGTGAGAACACATGAAAAATTGAGTACCATTACATACTGGCAGTAATAAAATCCGCCAATTTCAGCCTGCTGTGGGCAGCTTTATTCAACTGTCTTCTCGATCCCAGCTGCAGTTAGTACTTGAAGTCTCCGTTGAGCACCATTACCTCCTTTTAGTGCAGTAAACTCGTCTCGGTGAGATATGGCGGTGGTTGGTGATCAAATCGTTGTGAATCTTGTGCAAGAGTGAGTAAAAGCTTCTCTAAAACGAAAGTACGAAAGCTCGTCTCCGTTGGATAGTTAAGGAGAAGAGAGTAATCACCAGTAAGGTCTACGGTCATAGCCCGCATCGTAACCACGCTCACGTCTGGGAGGAGGGCTGGGAGGGCGACCGTAAGGCTCTCTAGGCTCTCTGGGCTCTCTGGGCTCTCTGGGTTCTCTGCCGTGACCATTGGCGTATGGGTCAGCCTCATAGCGACGAGCCGGGGGAGGAGCACCATAACCGTCATCAGCAGGGTAGGCGCGGCTTCTTGGCGGTGCGTAGTCATCAACAGGGGGACCACGGGCGCGAGGTGGGGGGGAGCGAGCGTAGGGATCTCTACGGTCGTCATAGTAGCGAGGAGGCGGGCTTCTGCGGCGGTAGCTGTCATCGCGACGAGGGCTGTAACCACCGGCGCCACGGGGAGGTCCTCTGCGATCTCCGTAGTAGTCGTCCATAGGAGGTGCGCCATAACCGCCACCACCGCCACCACCACGGCGAGGAGGAGGGGAGCGCGAGCGGTAACGGGAGTCGCGAGGAGGTGGGGGTGGCATGCGAGGGATCTCAGACTGAGGCTGCGAAGAAAGTGTAAGTAGGACATCAGTTGGTCACGGCAACGCAACTTACGTCGGAAACACAGCGGACAGTAGCTCCCTTGAATTCCTGTCCGTCGAGTTTCTCTACAGCGGAGGCCAGATCGGCAGCGGTCTCGTACTCGACAAAACTAAGAAAGCGTGGTTAGATTGCAAGATGTCGGAAATGATGGCAAGAGCACTTACCCCTTTCCGTTACCACTGCCATCGCGTTCACGGCCAACTTCGGAGTAGACAACGTCGAGGCCAGGTTGGCGAGCAAAGTCCTTCAGATCCTATAAGGGCCAACGTGAGTCCAGGTCCACGGTGGGCTGAGTGAGAACGTCCAAAGCAAGTAGCAAGATGATCCAACGCCAGGACAATCAGGGCGGGACATCCGCGAGGGGGACAAAAGACAAGAAAAAGAAACAACGGCCGGGTGCAGGGTACTGTGCAGCGGAGGGATATTGCTAACCTGCCAGCTGGTCTCGAAAGGAAGGCCAGAGATGGACATGCGGTGGACGGTGCGGCGCGGACGAGGAGGCGCGCGCTGCTCAGGGTGGCCGTACTCGCGGGGACGAGTTGAGCCTCGGGCAAACTGCACGACGAGGCGCTCGCCCATGAAGTCGGAGCCATCTAGCAGAGGGTCAGCAGGATGTCGAGGTGGTGGAGTAGAAGGGCTTGTTGGTAGACGTACGGAAAGCTGGCAGGTGCACGAGTTAGCGGAGACTTTGAGGGAGTGAGTGGATGCGTACAAGAGACGAGAGACTCACCGGGAACGACGTCGCGCGCGTCCATGGCGTCTTTGTACTCGACGAAGCCGAAGCCGTTCATGAGTTTGATCTCGGTGATCTCACCAGTTCCATGGCTGGCAAAGTGGTTCTCGACGTCGGCCTTGGTGGCTAGAGCACGTATCCGATTAGCGGGGAGCGAACATCCAGGGCGGGCAAGCGCAGAGTGTGAAGGAGTCCAGCAGGTATCCAGATCCTCAATCCTCAGGCCAGCTACACGGGCAGAAGCGTACCGTTGCGCGGGAGATTTCCCAGATAGAGCCGGGTCGAAGACACGTCGCCCATTGTGATGATATGAAGATGATGAAGAAGAAGAAGGGCGAGAGACCAGATCCGTAACAAGGAAGCCCAGTTAGCGAATAGATGGTTCAGGTAGAGGGAACGGGAGCGATGGGGAAGGCGGCGTTGCTTGACACACTTCGCACACAGACTCAGATCTGCCAAGGCGCGCTGCGGGTGACGCTCTCGTGCTGGCGGCAGCCAATCACATGGGCCGAGGTCAGCAGAGCCGGGAGCCGACGTTTTTGAGCGCGGATGCGAATGCTCATCATCGACAGGAAGGTGTCGTCCGAGAGCATTGCACTCAACCGAGGCTCTCCTCCGCATCTGCTCCTCAGCCTGTGCCAAAGTCCGCCTCCAAATACTCAATCCTCCCTTTGTTCTTCTCCAGACTAGTCTTTCGTCTCGCCAACATGCCGTCCGCCAGCCGTCTGCCCTCCGCCGCCACGCTCGGCCGGGCACTGGTCCAGGATGCTCGTCTATGTCGTCCCTCGCCCCTGCGACCCATCACTGCCACTTCCTTTGCCCCTCTGCGCAACACCACATCAGCCTTGCCACGCCCGGCAATCTTCCGCGCGGGCCAGCGCCGTCCTTTCTCCCTCACATCCCGCAGACGCCTTGCCACGCACGATGACTCGTTCAACCCGGCCGACATTGAAAGAGAGAGTGATCAGGTCGATGTCTGTATCGTCGGAGGCGGGCCTGCTGGTCTCAGTGCTGCCATCCGTCTGAAGCAGCTAGCCAATGATGCTGGTAATGAGGACTTCCGCGTACTGCTGCTCGAAAAGGCTGGAGAGCTGGGCGACCACATCGTCTCTGGCAATGTGGTTGAGCCCTCTGCTCTGGATGAATTGCTCCCTAATTGGAACGATCCAGAGAATCCAGACCGCTACGAGCACATTACTCCCGCTACCACGGACCGCATGCGCTTCCTCACAAAGTCTTATTCGATACCCATCCCCGCTCCTCCCCAGATGAACAACCATGGCAACTACATCATTTCTCTCAATCAATTCACCAAGTGGTTGGGGGAAAGAGCAGAAGAAATTGGTGTCGAGATTTATCCTGGTTTTGCCGCTTCCGAAGTTCTCTACAACGCTGACGGTTCGGTAAAGGGTGTTGCCACAAATGATCTTGGTATTTCTCGTAGTGGCAAGCCCAAGGACTCGTTCGAGCGTGGTATGGAATTCCATGCTCGCGTCACACTGCTTGCCGAGGGTTGTCACGGCAGTCTTACTAAGCAAGTCACAAAGAAGTTTGATCTAAGGCGGGACAGCCAGCCTCAAACCTACGGTCTCGGTATCAAGGAAGTCTGGGAGATTGATCCTGCAAAATTCGAAAAGGGCTTGGTCGCCCATTCTCTCGGCTATCCTCTGCCTGCCGATACATATGGCGGTGGTTGGATGTATCACTTTGGCGAGAACTTGGTCAGCATCGGCCTGGTCGTTGGCCTCGATTATCCTAACCCATGGTTGGCTCCTTATGGCGAATTCCAAAAGATGAAGCATCATCCTATGTACGCAAAGTACTTGGAGGGTGGTAAGTGCATCTCGTACGGTGCCCGTACACTGAACGAGGGTGGATTCCAGTCTATCCCCAAGTGTGCGTTTCCTGGAGGTGCACTGATTGGCGACACTGCCGGCTTCCTCAATGTACCCAAAATCAAGGGTACTCATACCGCCATGCGCTCGGGAATGCTCGCTGCCGAGGCCGCCTTCTCTGCGTTGCGCGAGTCAGACGATTCCAGTCCGGTCTTCTTGTATGACTACGAAGATAAACTGCGCTCTTCCTCCATCTGGAAAGAGCTGAAGGAGGTTCGCAACATGCGTCCATCTTTCCACTCTCCACTGAAACTTTACGGTGGAATCATGTACTCTGGGCTCGAAGCATATATTCTCAAGGGCAGAGTACCATGGACGATCAAACATGCCGGTACCGACCATGGAGCCACTAAGCTTGCTGCAGACTGCCCCAAGATCGAGTACCCCAAGCCGGATGGCAAGATCAGTTTCGATATCTTGACCAGTGTCAGCAGGACTGGCACTAACCACGAGGAGGACCAGCCTTGCCATCTACACGTAGAGGACTGGGACAAGCACGCTGAACTTGAATACCCTAAATACCAGGGTGTAGAAAACAGATTCTGTCCTGCCGGAGTATATGAATACGTCGAGGATGAGAGCAAACCGCTGGGTGTAAGATTCCAGATCAACTCTCAGAAGTAAGTTGCTTACGAGCCCCTAACCTTGGATGTCGCTAACCTATTGCCAGCTGCGTGCACTGCAAGACCTGTGATATCAAGGTCCCAGACCAGGATATTACCTGGAGAACTCCTCAAGGAGGTGAAGGTCCCAAATACGTGATGACTTGATTGTGAAGGGCATCTGTTCACATATACTTTCTCTTCTTGTACACAATTGCAACTAATCTTGGTTTCGAGCCGTAGCCATAGCCCTCTCACTGGACAAGATTGCATTCACAATTTGTTCGTGCTTTTCGATGACTAGTCAGAGCGACTGCGATAGGCATGCGCTGTATAAGTTCCTCCATGCGCTCAATACCAATCCCCTGGTTCCATCAATGCAGCTCTGATCGCCTGAGGCATCACTTTTGTGCTTTTGATGTCAGCGTCTCACGCAAGAAATGGGCTCGCTCGGGATCCTGCGGCAACAAAGAATATTGATGCGAGACTAGCTTGGCGTTGCGGCGATCGTACAGAATGAATAAACATTTTATTGTACTCGAGTACACAACGGAGATCGTTTCCGGACATGCGCAAGTGCGGTTTTGATGACCACAAGGTGGCCACAAGGCAGATCTCGCCGCACTTCTCGTCATTCTGTCACCATTTCCCACTAACCTTGAGCTTGGGGCACACCTACTTGAGATCTCATGGACCAGCCATGGAACAGTCAAGATATGGTTACTCAAATGCATTTGTGTTGTCTTGCTCCATAGCTTGGGAGCTTTCTCCACATTCAGCTTTCTCGAAAAAAACAGCATGTTTTCTCGGAGCTGAAACCCGGCGCATGCGGTAGGGACTGGAAATCCTGGCAAGACTTTTATTCTCAAATGGAAAACGAGAGAAGAAGAAAAACGTGCAATCGTATTGGTATCAACAGTAGGTAACTCTTTCATGGAAACATCTCTCCGCATCGCCGGTCTTTGGTAGGACCAGCTACCGATCGCCATAGGTCGAACAAACTTTTGTTGTTTTCGCCAATGAAACTCCGCCTTCCGTCACCAGGACGTCGAAAATTCGATTCGGGTTCAATTGATCCTCGGTCATCAGATCAATCAATTCGCTTACGAGGACTCTTGAGGCCTGTAGGTATACGTCAGAATAAAGATGATCACAGCATGTATCGATACGACTTACCAAACGTCGTAGCCAAAAGTGTCCTTCATGTTCACGAAACGAGTGTGGCGGCCTTCGGCAACCTTGTTGACAGCCTCGAAGTCGGCGTCGGAGAGCTCGATGCTCTTGAAGTTGCTGTCGATTCTTGAGGGGGTGGAGCTCTTGGGGAGAACGACGTAACCTCTTCTCAAGCCCCATGCGATGAGGACTTGGGCAAGGGAGTTTCCACCCTTCTCGGCGATCTCGTTAAGGACGGGGTTGGTGTTGACTTTCTCACCAGTGGAAGGAACTTGGTTCTGGGAACCGAGAGGCGAGTAAGCGGCAGGCATGATGTCCTGAGAGAAGCAGTAATCGACCAACTCGGTGTTGGGCAGGAAGGGGTGAATCTCGATCTGGTTGACGGTGGGCTTGACCTTGGCGAAAGACAGGAGCTGCTTCAAACCATCAACGGTCCAGTTGGATACACCAATGGCCTTGGCCTTGCCAGATGCGTAGATCTCCTCCATGGCTCTCCAGGTGGGCTCGGGGTTCTTGGTCAACTCCTCCTTGATGACATATTGGCCCTTCTCGTTCAGCTTGGGCATGTTCTTGTCATCCTTCTCGGCAGCGATGGGCCAGTGGACAAGGAACAAATCAATGTAGTCGAGGCCGAGGTTGTCCAGCGAGTTCTGGAAAGACCACTTGACCTCCTCAGGCTCATGAAGGTGGTTCCACACCTTTGTGCAGACAAAGATGTCCTCGCGCTTGACACTTGAGTTTTCCTTGAGGAAATCGCGGACGGCTGCGCCAACCTCGTCTTCGTTCTGATAGAACCAGGCGCAGTCAAGGTGTCTGTAGCCAGTCTTCAGTGCGTGAAGTGCAGCCTTGTAAGACTCGCCCTTGGAGCCTTCATTGGCGAAGGTACCGAAACCGACGGCTGTAGCTCATGATTAGCGACTCAAGCTTGATTTTAGTAAGATTGACCAGGACTTACCAGGGATCTTGACGCCGTTGTTGAGAGTACGAGTGAGTCCAGAAGACATGATGATGGTCGATTTGATGTGTATTAATTGGGATACGGAACTGAACAAGATGTACAATATGCAAAAAAGATGGAAAGAAAGACCTCGCCGCAATCCTCGACCATGAGGTACTATTTACTGGCCATCTGTTCCGCCGACATCCTGCCACGACCTCGCTCCGAGCAAAGACGAGACAAACGTCATACAACAAATTTCCAAAGCGGTCAGGGGACTCAAAACAGTTGTTGGGGAGCTCAGTATCCACCACGGTGCTCACCGTGCACCAATCTCTGGAAATTCTCGAGGACTGTGACGTCGACGCCGAGGCCGTCTCGAATCGTCAACAAAACCCTAAACCTTAAACAGCCTCACACCAAGCGTTTCGGCATCAACGTCTTCAAGCCAAAGGGCGTTTTTGCCTCAGAAAGAGGCGCCGCCGGTAGCACCAGGACTTTTGCTGCCTCGTGGTGTCGGAAGCAGGGTCTCTTAGCTTGTTCCAACCTTCGTCATTGCTGAATGCTTCCGAGTAAAAAAATTCGAAACATTTTTGTTGACACCGGCCGATGATGCCACAGGTGGATACCCCCTTGTCAGAGCATCCTCGCTGTTGTGAGGGCTCTGATTCAGCGTAATTTGGTCCGACCCAGAAATATACATAAGTAAACCCAAGGACCCTCCTGGTGACGCAGAACATACGATCATTTCCTCCCTCTCCTGCTGACTGAGCATCTCTATCTATCTTCCTCTCATCCGTCTCATCTTCTCTTGTCGTTCTTGAAACCTATTCTACTTCCCATACTATCTCATACACCCAACATCATGCCCGCTTTCGAAGACTCCGACCTCAATGTTGAGGCTCAGCCCACCCAGCAGCAAAGATCGAACAGCCAGGCTGTTGGTTCTAGCTTCGGTGGCAGCCTGCCCGTCCCTGGCATGGAGCCTGGTACTGACAGATCGGTCGAGGTCCCTGCTACCCGTAGCAGCATGGCTGACCCCTCTCCCTACATGCACCAGCTCTCCCTCTCACCCTCGATGAAGGACCGTAGAGGATCTCGCAACTCTTTCGGTGCATCTCTCCCTATTCCTCGCTCAAAGAGACAGTCCCGTCTGTCATCTGTCCACTACCCTGATGCCAAGGCCGGTCGCCCTGGTATGCCCCCAATCCAGCCCACCCGCGAGATTCTGGCATCCCAGATTCAGGACCTCTCTGGCGAGAAGGTCAAGTCCGCCAAGAACATGGCTTTCGCTTTCGACATTGACGGTGTCCTGGTTCACGGTGATCGTTTGATCCCCGAGGGTAAGCGCGCCCTCGAGATCCTCAACGGCGATAACGAGCTCGGAATCAAGATTCCTCACATCTTCCTTACCAACGGTTCCGGTAAGCGTGAAGATGCTCGTTGCGAGCAGCTTTCCAAGATCCTCGGCAACCCCGTCAGTATCGACCAGTTCATCCAGTCTCACACTCCCATGAGAGCTCTGTCCGAGTACTACAGCACCGTCCTCGTCGTCGGTGGTGAGGGCTACAAGTGTCGTGAAGTCGCCGAGGCCTACGGCTTCAAGGACATCGTTGTCCCTAACGACATCATTGCTTGGGACCCCACTATTGCTCCCTTCCGTGTCTTCACCGACGAGGAGCGTGCCACCTCTCGTCCTCGCGACTTCTCTAAGATCAACATCGACGCCATCATGGTCTTCTCCGACTCTCGCGACTACGCTACCGACATGCAAATCATCGTCGACCTCCTGAAGTCTGAGAACGGTCGTTTCGGCACCGTCGCCAAGGACCCCGTCAGCCAGCGCATCCCCATCTACTTCTCCCAGGGTGATCTGTTGTGCCCCAGCGAGCACCCCTTCCCCCGCATGTCTCAGGGTGCCTTCCGTATCGGTCTCGAGGCCATGTACAAGGCCCTCACCGGTGTCGACCTTGAGCGTGTTGTCTACGGTAAGCCCGAGTTGGCCACCTACAAGTACGCCGATGAGGTTATCACCAGCTGGATGGAGCAGATTCACAACGAGGAGAAGCTCCCCGAGAACATCTACATGGTTGGTGACAACCCCGCCTCCGACATCATTGGTGGTAACATGTACGGCTGGAACACCTGTCTTGTCCGCACTGGTGTCTTCCAGGGTGGTGACAACGACGAGAACAACCCTGCCAGCTTCGGTGTCTTTGTCAACGTACTCGAGGCCGTCAAGACTGCCATGCGCAAGGAGCTCGGCAAGGAGTTCAAGTTCGAGTGGAGCTCCGACAACGTCAACCCCGTCCTCGGTGGTGGCCAGGACTACTCTGCCATTGAGTAAGAGTTTGAAAAGCATACTGGCGTTTTCCAATTTCGTTTGATATCATGTCCACCCGGGAGGTGTTGACTTTGGCTTATGGGTTTCAATTTTTTACATCATCTACACGCAACTAGGAGCATAAACGGCGCTGAAACATAGACGGCGGGAATACCAGCAGTAGACTTTGTCTATGAAAATATATTTATGAATGCTACGAGATTTGATTATCTACATCCTCGATTTCTGCAAACACATGTACGTGACACCTTTTGAACGAAGATGCGAACTGTAGGCTGTCAGCTGTCGTCGAAGCTGGGGGTTTGACAAGCAGGAACAGGTCCTTGAGATCGTCGACATGCAGGTGAACCAGTGCTCCACTCACACGCAAGTGCCATGCACATGCTAATTTGGGATTCTTGATAGCGGTCACCATCCATACAAACGATTCGCTCAAACTAATTATTGGCTTTTCACGTAAACCACCATTCGACTCGGAAGTTGGAACAGATACGGCCTTTGTTTAGCTTGTCAAAGCAAACCCACACTGACGTCGCAAGGATCGAGAGCTCTGATAGACGAGCTCAACAATCAGAGAAAATAAACGCCGCGGACGATGTAAAAGATACGACGGCTTCCTTCGGGACAGTGTGTTTGACGGCAGCAGCCACGTTATCTTTCGCTTCCGTCAATTCGCGAAACGTGCGGAAGGGCGAGTTAATACCGGACCCGGGCATAACGGATCTATGGGATTGTGATTCTGTGAGGTCGGAACGAAAAGACGGAGGTGGATCATTCCACCACCGATGGGACTGCGAGTGATCGTGTTCGAATCGATTGTTTGCTTGCCAACGACGTGCGTGCACTTTTCTGCTACGCCGGACAGTCGACAGCTGAAGCTTGATAAGAGGTCTGACTTGTCGTTACAGCGTGTAGCGCCGACGCATCTCCGAACGTGACTGCGCGAGTCGTAGAACAACGGTGATATCGCGATGAATACTACGCAACACGGTGAGGGTCAGTGGGCCACACATATCGGTGGCTCTTCTCGGCCTGCCTTAAACTGCCCAAGTTTCAAGAACACTCAGAGAGCAAGAGGTGCATCTCCACTGGTAGTCTTGAGTCGTGACCTCGTTCAATACATCCTTCATTGACCAGTGCGACAATTTTGAGCACAACCAAGGCGATTGAACGATGCGTCTTCGTTACCGTCTACTCACGGTAATGATAACTATATTGGTGTTCCTGAGCTGAACAAGACATACTAAACTACCATCAAAGACTGACACTTGTACTGATGGTGAACGCGATTCAAAGACAGGGTTACCACGGCTGCAATATCAGAGCAGAAGTAACCAGATGTCAGAAGCCGAAATCAGTTGTTCTTGTCAGAAGACTTCTTGCAAACCCGCCATTCATTGTGTCAGGTGGCACTACCCAGTTAGTCTGTCATTGGCGTACAAATTGTTCTCACATCAATTGACGTCGGCAGAACAGGATGTTCATGGCATCACTCGACGAGCTTGTGCAGTAATGAATGCGCATGTGAAAAACGAAAATTCGACGAGCTGTTCCTGTTGTCTGTGGCAATTCCGCTCTCGGAAGATTTTTACCCAGGGGTATAACATCCTCCTTTCCAGTGGCCGCCATTGCTGGCTATGGAGATGCACAGCAAATTTTGGAAACTTAAAGAATCTACCGACAGCTCGGCTTTCTGACCCTCCCACCTACTAGACATTCTCAAGTGGTTTGAAATCGTGGTGCAATTTGATAGCTAAGCTCGTTTTGGCAACCGGTGCTTAGAGTTAACTAGTATGCAATCTAAAAATCTCATGCACTTGGTGTCTCCTCCACTATCTGATCATGAACCATGCGAGGGTCATGGCTGGAGTTTTGAGCACTCTGCTTTGCCGTTCTTTCTGGTGAGCCAAATTGGTTCTTCCCGGCTCGACGCGCACTCTGGAACGTGGTCGGGAGGTGCTCAACAGTGTGAGCGGAAACATTGGGTGGTTTTTCAAAGCTGGGAACATGAACCCTAGCCTAACATATACCGGCTGGCTGTTACGTCGCTTGTGCCCATGTCCGAGCCGGTACAACTGGTATAGATGGGATTCGCGACATTTGTCGAAGCTGAGTTTGGAGGGCGGTTCTCTCTCGACCAGGATTCCTCCGTTGTGCTTTGCTCAGACGACTGTTAGCGCCGTATCAGGACGTCGTTCAGCTACATGTATTGCTGCAAATGGCGGTGGCTGAGTGGAATTCAACCAAATTCAGGCACTTTCCACTCCGGGAAAATTGAATGGGAAGAGGCAGTCTCTGCAGATTGAGAGAATGGTTGGGACGCAGTGGATGAATTGGGTGGCATGAACTGCTCCGGGAACTTTTGCTGCATGAATTCCATGACCCACAGAGCATCGTCGAAGCGATTATGCTTTTGCAGAAGTTTGACAGTGTTGAAGAAGAACGAGAAGACAGTAGACTTCTGAGAGTTGGTGGATGGACTCAAGAAGGGATGCGCAGCAAGAGGTTTTAGCTCCCGAATAAAGTCCAGAGCAAAGTCAGCAGATGGCGTTGTGGGGTGATGCAACTTCAGGTTGGCGATTCTGTAAACAGCGCGATCCGGATGCTTTCTGTTCCAACGAGGGATCGCGTCGACAAATTGATCGTATAAGGTGACATCAGATGCGGAGGAGATGGTGAGCTTGACCAGGTTTTGGATCAGGTAACTGCCGGCGTGAGAAGTGGAGGCATGGGACAAGTGAGAGGTATCCAGGGCTCGGAAGAACGCAGAAAGAGCAGAGGCAAGAGCATGATCGGGAGCAGATAGATGGGTCCTGACCATGGAGTTGAGTAACAAGCCCTTGCGCCTACTCGCTTCTCTGGAGGAAAGATTGGCCGACGTCGGGACAGGGGTGTCAATCAACTCCCACAGAGCACTTTCCCTCCCCTCGTGGATGAGAAAGAAGGCCAGGTGATTGCAGAAACGGGCATCCAACGTGAAGGAGAGCGACGGGGTCGAAGCACTGGTCCAGAGCCATCTCAGAGCGCGGGTGCCAGCAGCATAGCGGCTGATCTGATCCTTTGTCTGTGCAGGAGATAGTACGGAAAGCGAGTTGCGGAAAGCATCGAGGCACAGTCTGGCAGAATTCAAGGTGGCGCGTCCAGCGGCGACTTGGTCCTCGAACAGGGCAACAGGATGCTTTGATTTGGCCTTGAGCTGTTGATGGACGGGCTTTGTAAGCAACGGGTTGGTCAAGATGGAAGCCAGGTGGCGGTCGGTGGCTGAGCTGGACGACAGAAGCTGTTGCTGAGTTGAATGCGAGGGCGAAGGCGAGGGCGAGGGCAAGCACGAGGCAGACGTGGAAGCGGAAACGTCGTGGTGGTCCAGCTGGCTGCGGAATGACGACGTGAGGGCGTTTAGCAAGCGCTGCGACTCGCGCTCCGAGAGTGGCAGCTGGGGGTGTATGCGTGATGTCAGGCTTTTGAAGGCCTGCTGCACTGACGACGCCTTCATGTTGGTGATGCGTATAGTATTCGAGTACTTAGTATACAGAACGCGAGTTGAGAGCGGGCAATTGTCATGACCGAATCGAGGGCGTCGTGCTTGGCATCTTGCTTCAGGCATCCGTATCAGGCCGCGTCGTTCTTTTTGCTTGCCATCCTGTCACACAGCACAATGATATTGGAGGATAGGAGTGACTAAATCAAGCTTTATTTGAGAATATACATCCACAGCTGTGTGTGTTCGAAGAGATAATCGAACGGCGATAGCTTAGAAGGGCAGGACTGTGGTTTGCCATGTCTAGACTTGAAGTGCATGCAAGAGCCATAGGGCAGTCGCGACCACAGCAGCCACACTCGCACCGTAAAACTTCGATCGCCTACAGTACCTAGATGGTCACTTTTGGCGCCATCTAAATGTCAAATCTCACCATAGCCTCCGTGTATTCAACAATAAGCTAACTGAGAGTGAGATGGATGTGTGATTCACACGTGACTCGGCCAGAAATGACGAACTGCCAAGACCGCTGCTTCACTCGTCCTGTCACTCGTCCTGCACATGGATAGCGACCTAGCACTCCAAAGCTGTCAAGACAACCCCCTTCCAACTTCCATCTTGCTCTCTCCGTCCTTGCCATCCGCCGCAACGTCCTCCCTCTCTCTCCACTTATCTCGCCTCACTTACACTTTTCTGCCTGTCCGGACAGGACAGTCGCTCCCATACCATGTCGGAATTCGACTCCAGACCCGTGGCATCACGGGGCAGAAGCTCTACCAGAGGCGGTCGTGCCTCGCATCCCAGAGGCCCTCCTCGCCAATCCCAGACTTCCTCAACTGGCCCTTCGTCGTCGGTGCAATTCGACGACTCGTTCGACGACCAGGGTGAATTGGGCAACATGAAGAAAACTTACTCGACCCAATTGAGCTTTATGCGCGACATGTTCCCGGACTGGACTGACGACGATCTCGTCTTTGCCATTGCAGAGGCAGACGGCGACGTTCAGATTGTCATTGACAGAATCACCCAGGGTGCGTCGCTGCTGTTGCTTGAGCCCTTTGCTCCTTGCTAACCACAACTACCCCACAGGCAACGTCTCGCAGTTCGCCCAGGTCCCCAAGAAGGGCAAGGATAGAGCGCGTTCAAAGGCCAAAGACGCTCCAGCTACTGCCGGCGCAGACCAGTCTTCGATTCCCCTTCGTGCTGGCCGTGGAAGAGGTGGTTTTGAGAGCTCCAGAGGTGGCAGAGGTCGCGGCACCGATCGCGGTCGTGGAGGCTTCCGTGGCGCCCGTGGTGGCCATGCTGCCGTCTCCGACTCGTTCCCCAAAGACACCCCCGCCGTGTCAGTTCCTACCACAGAGTCCCCCGCTTGGGACAACGTCGCTGCCGAACCTGCTGCCGCCCCACTCGCATGGGATACCCCAGCTGTTACTGAACAGGGCGCATGGGGCAATGCCACCACCACATCCGACGCGACCCCAACCGCTGTCCCCGAAATCTCAAAGAGCGCCGCGCTTCATGAAAGCTCGGCCAAGAAGACATGGGCCAGTATGTTCGCTAAGCCCAAGCCTCCACCCGTTCCCGTTGTTCCGAAGCAACCCATCCAGGCTGCAGCCCCAATCGCCGCCGTCGAGCCCTCCCCTGCTCCTGCAGAGCTGCCTGAACAAAGCGAACCTTCATCTATCGCCCCTCAGGAACCCATTCCCGAGCAAGTTCAGCAACTCGAGCCCGAGGTTGCACCTGCAGTCGCCGAGGAGAAGCCCACAGAAGTCGAACAAACCGAGACAGCTCCCATTGCATCTGAACCTTCACCTGCAGCTGTTGAGTCCTCTACTTTGAGCCCCGAGGCAGACCTCGCATCCTCCCACGCTCCGTTGACCGAGGACAATCTTGAACACCTTCCGGATACTTCGATCAAGCCCGCAACTCAAACTGTCGCCAGCACTGTTGGTTCGGTAGATCCCCGCGTGGCCACTCCCGCCACCTCTCAACAAGCGCCCATTGGCCGTCCTCCTATGGGTGGCTACGCAGCCAGCGCATACAGAGCAGCTGGCACACCCGGCCGTAACTCAAGCTACCAGCGTAGAGTGCTCGAGCAACAAGAGGCTGTCGTCATGCCGGGCCACAACGCAGTCGACAGAGCCGCTGTGCAGTTCGGCAGCATGGGCTTGAACGGCGAACCCGACAGCCTTGATGTTGATGAAGAGAGAGAAGAGCCCGAGACACGCACTCAGCCTCCCCAGCAATCTCCCCCCTCTCAACCCAGAGCTTCGCTGCCTCCTGCCCCCAGACAGCCCGCTATCTCTCAAGAGTCTTCGATCCACGACAGCATTCCCACCCCCAAGCAGGCTCCTGGACTTCCCCCTGTTCCTCAGCAATCATTCGGTGGTCACCAGGATGCTTCGCCTATCGGATCTGTGCCTCAAGAGCACTCGCAGTCTCAGGGCTATGGCCAGTACAGCCGTTATGGCCAGAGTGGCATGCAACAGCCCGACATGAGTGCACAGTCCCAGAAGTCGTTTGACCCCTTCAGTCACCAGGCTCCTTCTACTGCCTACGACCACTACGCCTCTCAACATTCGGCTCAACAACACCAGCCATTTGGCGCATTCTCCTCTGCTCCTTCTGACTACTCTCAATACTACACCGCCGACCAGCAGAGAAACGCTTACCAAAGCTACTACGGCGGCTCCTACGGCCAGCAGGCTTCTCAGTCTCAGGACAATACTGCCAACCAGCAGCGTTCGAGCAGTGGCTTCGGTTCTGCTCCCAGCGAGTCGGCCTTCTCCGCCACCCAAGCCCCTCAACAGGTTAGTAACGTCCCATCTTTGTACTCTGCACAACAAGATCCTTACAAGCTGTCCCAGTCTCGCTACGGCGAAGCTCCCGGATCAGGCCAAAATACCCCTGCTCCTTCCAATAGCCAGGTTCCTGCTGCTGCTGCTCCTAGTGCAGCAATGCACCAGCAGCCTCACTCGCAGTACAACCCTGCTTACCCTTACGGACATCCTTACTACCAGAGCCCTTATCACGCAGCTTACCAAAACCAGTTTGGATACCAACAGCCCGCCTATGGCAGTCCCTTTGGCGGCAAGGGTGCCATGTACGGCCAGCCCCACGGCTATGGCATGAACTCGGCTTCGTCTTATGACCACTCAGCATCACCTGCTAATGCTGGTGGATTTGGCGCACAACCCTCGATGCAATCTCGTGACACCGGCATCAGCAGCGGCCTTGGTGACTATGGTCGCACCTCTGCTCAGCCTTCGAACCTCAGCAGCGGTTTTGGTGGTATGTCAGAGCCTTTTGGCCGTAGCCAGTCTGGCTATCAGGGCCAAACTCAGGGCTACGGCCAGCAGCAGAGCAGCGGCCAGGCCGATGATCTGAAGCCCTTCGGAGAGTCAAAGGCTAGTGGCCCATCACCTGGTCTTGGCCAACCCGGCAGACCCAGCTCGGCTGCAAACAGCGTTGGTGGACAGACTCCTTCGACCACATTGCCCCCTCCTCAGAGCCACCAGGCAGGCTTTGGCGGATACCCCGGCTTTAATAGCCAATACGGACTCGGTGGACTCGGCGGACAGAGCCACCAGCAACAACAGCAGCAGCAGCAGCAGCAGCAAGGCGGATACGGCGGATATGGTAGCGGATTTGGAAACTCATACTACGGAGCACGTGGTGGCTGGGGTGGAAACTACGGCGGTCACTAAACCAAGGCGTTTATTCATGAGCGGCAGGTTTGCCGGAGGGGAACATTGTACTCTATGACAAGATTTTTCTTTCTGTTCTATGGCCTGTTCATCTCTCGTCCATCGCAGTTCAAGCGATTATGCGGCATCATCGGAAAAGAATTGAAATCTCTGGCACGATTGGCTTCGATGATATACCTGATTTAGCCCCTTTTTCTTTCGACTTCTCGGTCTATATGTCCAATTGTTCCTATGATTGTTTGTGTTGATGTGATTGATCTTTGGCCAAGTGAATGACCGAACGATGTGACCCTGAATGTGCCTGGATGTGGAAGGGAACTTTAGTGGGGCCTCTGTAATTTAGTCAGCCATCACACATTCGCAGTCCCTCT
>ERZ794946.112-NODE-112-length-43683-cov-4.981228_pt1 | contig 43683 bp, 26 predicted proteins | sample MGYA00433072_ERZ794946 | MGnify/ENA primary metagenome ERZ794946 (study PRJEB30137, sample SAMN04331413) | food metagenome | isolation source: Y3 must sample point D1 replicate A | place: Australia: South Australia | collected 2014 ...
TCGACTCACCATGCTAAGCAACCTCCAAGCGGGCTCACTCGGCTGAGCACCCACACCCAACCAGTACTTTGCGCGATCAATGTCGAGCTTGATATCCTTGAACTTCTTCGCCGTCTCGCTACTGTCGATGGGTGTTTTCGGGATGGGGTCGTATGTGCCGAGGACTTCGAGAGGTTTGCTGCCGCGAGCGGTTCTGTAGATTCGCGCTTCTTGTTAGACTCGTGTTTTTTCCTTTTCTTTTCTCTGATTCTGTTTCTTTCCGGGGGGGGAAGAGTATGAGAGGGGGAGGAAGTAGAGAGATGGGCGTGAGCTGTGGTGGGGGCTTTTGCGCGAAGGGTATAGGCGTACCGGGCGTGGGCGACGACGATGTTGTAGAAGGGTGCGTGGCGCTTGCCGAAACGCGCGAGACGGATCTTGAGGACCATGTTGTGTGTTGTAATGTGCTTTGTTGCCGCCAAATCAGATGTTTCGTCGACGATACGGCTTTCTTTCTGCGGAGACTCTTAGGTACGCCGCTGCAAAGACGACTCCGGGAAACCTGCCAAGACCAGCCGACTACGAATGAAGGAGAAGACCAGCATTTCTTTTCAACCGCCATCAGCTTCACTTGCACTCTTTACTTTCGCTCTCACTTTACTTTCATGTATCCCTTTCACTTTCGCATACACATTCACTTGTAATCTTCACGTGGTCTTTTGTTCATGCCTTCATACTCGTGATTACCGAGATTATAGTACAAGCTTGAGCTGCGAAGCTCCTCGAAAATGGGTATAGCATCCATACCCCTAACTCCATGCTATGCTATGCTTTGGCGGTATGCGCCTTCCTTTCTAGCTCAACCCACGGTTCTCACTACTGGGTAATGTAGATTAGTACCAATTCGAATATCGAGCAGAGGGTAAGGGAGGGTACTTACAAGACTGAATGTCATTCTCAATTTTCGTCATCCGTGCTTGTGCGCTCGCCGCCATGCCCTCAACTCTGGTCCTGAGAGCCTTTACTGTCGGATCGAGGCCCTTGAAGGTATCTCTAGTAAAGTTTTCTAGCTTGCCTAGTCGAATCGTCAATCCCTTGAGTTGATCGGGCGCGCCGAATGTGGCACGCCACTGGTTCTCCATCATTCGCACCAGCTCCTCTGTGGTGACCGAGTTTAGGCGTCCCTCGTGCCTTTGCAAGAGGTCGACGTGATTCTCGAGCAGCTGGCTTGTGTAGGTCGAGCTTGATTTCAACTCTTCCATCTCTGTTTTGGCTGATGACCTCATCTCATCCACGTAAAGTCTCATGCTTCTGCCAAGTTCCTCGATCATTGTCTTTGTACTCCTCTCGTGGTCGTTTAAAGTGGACCTGAGGTTCTGGATGTGTGTTTGCAGATCCTTCCAAGCATCAAGGTCCTCGAGCTCTTTTCTGATGTCTCTCACATCGTTTCCAGAATTCCTTTGCATCTCGTCCAGCTTTGTGTTGAGCTCTGATATCTGCCCACTCATCATTTCGTCCTTGAATTCGTTCTCGTCGGTGATCCTTTCAGCGGCCCTCTCGATCTCATCCAGTCTTGAATCGTGATTGTCTAATTCTGCCTCGACCAGACCTAGTCTTGATTCGTTGCTGTCCAGTCTGGATACGAGCTCATGGAAAGCAGGAGTTGGAGCAACAACAGCAGCGACCGCAGGAGATTGACGGTTTGCTAGCGATTTGTGTTGAAGTTCGAGACTCTTCAAAGCTTTGTGAGCAGTCGCCGCAGCATCTGCGTTCTCTTCCAGCCTAGGAAGAACGTCTAAATCGAGGGTCCGCTGCAGCGTGTTGACGTCGGCTTTGAAAAGTTCAATCTTTGAAGTGTGCTCTTTGTGCTCTCCGTCGCTCTTTCCGATGTGATCGTCTAAAGTGGTTTGGATACTGCTGATGGCCTGAGCGTTCTCCTTGTGCTTAGCTTTGTTTTTTTCCATGTAATCCTCCAAAGCAGAACATCGAGTTCTGAAACTCAATCTGTCCTTAACAGTCTGATCTTGCAGAGCTTTGTGGTTCTGGACAGCTGAACTGATAGTACTACTTGTCGCTCTGTTAACTTCCTCGATCTTTGCCATGCGGTCCGTCATACGGTTTAACGCATATTGCTCTGGTCTCTGGGCGGAATTGGCTTCGTCCTCTAGACGTCTGTCCACAACGCCTAATCTTCTCTTCATCTCGCGATTCTCAGACTTCATCTCCTGAAGCTGTTCTTTAAGAGAATCGAGTTCTGTTCGAGGAACACAGTTTTGATGAGAGGTTGAGCTCTGTCCTTGCAGTGCGTCTAATAACAACTTAGTGGCCGTGGCAGCCTGTGCCTCGGCTGCTTCGTTATCACTCCGAGCCTGGGTTAGTCTGTGCGTTGATTGTAATCTGAGAGCTGGAAAGTCTGTGTGCTTGGGTGCCATACTCTCGAAATCGCCTTGCACATTACTGAGATGTTGAGAGGTCTGATTACGATTGGAAATAGCCAAGACGAAGCTTTCGAGCGCTTTTGGGATGGCTTCCACGTTATTGAGGGTGTGAACATCGTATCCATTCCTCGTGGATGGTGAACGTGATTGAGGTGTGCCGTATCCGGCCAGTTCGGCTCCATTTTGTAGTGACATGGATGATCTTCTTGAACTTGGATTGGAGCCGTTCACCCTTTCAAAGTGACTGTTGGCTGTGTATCCTGAACTCTGATCGTAGCGAAGTATCTTTCTAGAATTCCCTTTGGGATCTGGAGAGCGTCCGGAATTACGACGCTTTAAGTTGTCGCTGAACATGCTCCAATTGGGCCTCTCGGGCTGTGTGAAGTCAGAATCATGGGTGTGTTTGAGGGGTATTGAGAGAGTTGTGATGATACGAGTGGGGATGGTGCGAATGTGGGAAACAAAAAGTGGAAACAGGAAAGAAAGAGTTGAGTAATGAGTAGTGAAAGCATAAGTGAGGAGTTGACAAGTGAAGTGAAAAGATCTTGTACCAGGATGTGAACAGCACGTGAAGTGGTGAATAAGGTGGACATTGGTGTGTGAAAGTGGATTGGTGTACAAACTTAGAAAGTAACTTACTGCCGTCAAGCTTAAGTGTCAGGATGAATTGGTGCTGTTTGCAAGCTCATGTGCATCAACACCAGCACCGGCATGGGCATGCAACAAAAAAGCGGGACTGAAGCGGGAGTTCGTTGGACGTGGAGAACTGGCAGCCGATGTTGCACGACAGGTGCTCGACAGTGAATGGGGTTGAAGAGGTAGGGCAGAAAAGGTGAAAGCGCGTGCAGTTCACTCGATGGTGGGATCTTTGCAAGTATTAAAATACCTATCGAAGAAGACTTGGTCCGTGGGTGGCTTGAGGTTAGAGATGGAGAGGTGGGATAGGTACCTAGGTGACTAATGATCAATTTACCCTTGAAGAGGAAAGAGCGATACGCAGCAATTGATTAATTGCCTGGCGGATCTTGTCCCCCGACTAAAATGGCAGTGGCGCGTTGGTGATGGGCAGGAAACACGTCGGGTTGAGCCGAATGGAGATGCGAAAGACGCGGAGAGTTGCAGAGTGACAGGTCTGAGGAGCTGCAGCTTGTGATCTGTCGCATCCACCACAATTCACTTCCTCGTCATATTCCATCCAGCCGTCCTTGTCAATTGAGCTTTTCTATTTCCGGCCCCAAGCTCGAACAGAAACACAAGTCAAAGTCGTCGCGACAAGCATCCAGAGACGTAGTAACAATGGCGGCGCAAATCTCGACCATCGCCGAATCGAAAGAGGTGCGCGGTCTCAACCTCATCGCCGCCCACTCGCATGTTCGCGGTCTAGGTGTTCAGCCAGACACGCTGGCCCCCAAGCCCGCCGCCGAGGGTCTCGTTGGCCAACAGAAGGCACGCAAGGCAGCTGCTGTCATCCTCCAGATGGCTCGCGAGGGCAAGATCGCCGGCCGAGCTGTACTCATCGCAGGACCGCCATCTACCGGAAAGACTGCTATTGCCATTGGTATGAGCAAAGGATTGGGCGAGGATGTGCCATTCACCATGTTGGCCAGCAGCGAGATCTTCTCGCTTGAGATGAGCAAGACCGAGGCACTGGAGCAGGCCTTCCGTAAGAGCATAGGAGTTCGCATCAAGGAAGAGTCGGAAGTCATCGAGGGAGAAGTCGTCGAGATCCAGATCGACCGCAGTGTAACAGGCGGCAACAAGCAGGGAAAGCTCACCATCAAGACGACCGACATGGAGACTCTGTACGACATGGGCACCAAGATGATCGACAGCATGACCAAGGAGAAGGTCCAGGCCGGCGACATCATCTCCATCGACAAGGCCTCGGGCCGCATCACCAAGCTCGGCCGCTCCTACACACGCTCGCGCGACTACGACGCCATGGGCCCTGACACCAAGTTTGTGCAGTGCCCCGATGGCGAGCTCCAGGTCCGTCGCGAAGTCGTCCACACCGTCTCCCTGCACGAAATCGATGTCATCAACTCGCGAACTCAAGGCTTCCTCGCCTTGTTCAGTGGTGACACTGGCGAGATCAGATCCGAGGTCCGCGAGCAAATCAACACAAAGGTCGCCGAGTGGAAGGAAGAGGGCAAGGCTGAGATTGTGCCCGGTGTTCTCTTCATTGACGAGGTCCACATGCTTGACGCCGAGTGCTTCTCGTTCATCAACCGTGCCCTCGAAGACGAACTGGCACCCATTGTCATCATGGCCAGCAACCGCGGTCAAACTCGCATTCGTGGCACTAGCCACATCAGCCCTCACGGTCTACCTCTGGACTTCTTGGACCGTCTCGTCATTATCAGCACCCAAGCATACTCGCCCGACGAGATCAGAGAGATTTTGAGCATTCGTGCACAAGAAGAGGAGGTGGACGTATCGGCTGATGCTCTTGCTCTCCTGACCAAGATCGGCCAAGAGACCGGACTAAGATATGCCAGTAACCTCATCACCACTTCACATCTGCTGGCGCAAAAGCGCAAGGCAAGGGAGGTCGAAGTGATGGATGTCCAGAGGAGTTTCGAGCTATTCTATGACCCGAACCGCAGCATGAAGTTTGTTGCAGAGTTTGAGAAGAGATTTATTGGTGATGAGGGAGGTGTTGAGTTGGGTGGCATGAACGGCAACCCTGATGCCATGGAGATTACTGCCTAGACCTGCAATGGATCAACAGGTGAGACGATTGCATGTTAGGGGCGTTCAAGGAGTCACAAAATAATCGGAATACCAAGGCTAGCGGGGCTATCAAACGAGCGTCTGCTATAGATGGCAAAGGAATACTGGCTTCAATAAAACTCGGCTTGGAATTGAGTGTGGTCTGTCATAAGGTCATGTCTATTATTTGCTGTATGTGCTGGTGCAAGGTCCTGTCTGCCTAATTTGAGGAGAAACATCACAGTCATTCGTCATATGTACATGCTCGGGATGCCCCTAGCAGCTCGAATGAAGGCGATACTGTACAGGCCGAAGAAGCAGAAAGCCGCAAAACCTGATTTCGCCGATTGTTCCCATGCCCAAACTCCGAGTGAGAAAATGACAAATGTGAGAGAAAGAAAGAAGACATGTGTCAAAGGCTCAGCCTGTCAGCACTGAGGCGATCAGCACTTGTGTCACGGCGCACCATGCTGAGCTTGTAAAATCTCTCCTCGCCAGCAGCGGTCCGGCCGCCAATGTACCATTTCTCGGCTCCAAGGACATCTCTGTAGCCCATGCCGCTTTCAGAGCTGCTATCTGAACCTCTACGATTGCGACGAGCTTCTGATGCGGTAGGATAGCTTGGCGGTGGACGGTTTGGAGGGCCATACACAGGCATGCCTCCTGCGTTTACACCCAGCGCTGGAGAAGGGGGAGACCTCGGACCATGGGTAAGAGGGGATACGTTATGTTGCAAGGGAGACAGGGCCGGGTGCAGTGGTGTGGGTTGCGCGGGAGCAGCAGTAGTTTGAGAGGGATGATGAGAGACGGACTTTGAATTGATGGTGCGAGGGGCCGACGCAGCGTTGGGAGAGGGTTGCGAGGGGTTTGTTGATGTCGAAGACCAGACGGTTTGAGAGGAGCCAACTGCAGCTGCGGCTGGAGAGGCGGCGGAGATGGAAGAAGACGACTTTGGTAAGGCGGCAGAATGGGCGCGGAAGGTGGCCCAGAAGTTTGAGAAGAACGGACGGTTGCTGTTCATTGCTGGCAGATTCTGACCTTCAGGTCATAGTGCGCATCCAATGGTGGTCCTGGTCCCCTCGTAGGATGGTCGTGTTGTGAGTTAGTCGGGATAATGTCCTCGCAGCGACTACGGAAGTGGAAGGTTGACGTAGACAAGGCACGAATGCGCGCCCGTTGAGTCCTGCGTCCGCGATAACGTCTTTTGATGCAGCAGGGCGTGAAGTATACTATGCAGAAGAAAGCACTTGGAACTTCGCTCAGGGCTGGGGTCGATGATGTACGAGCGAAGGATTACCAACAGCTGCGGGCAGAAACGGATGTCACAAGCATCGAGATGCGCCGCAACTGCACAGTGTCGATGAGGGGTGCCCCGGATTCTTTCGGGCTCGACGGCGCCTGTCCGCTTCCGTTTGCTTTGTACAACTCCTCACCGGCTATTCGTTCATGAATGATACCAAACATGCTGCATACTAGACAATGCAATGGCAACTCCTTGCGACCGACTTGTTGTGAGGCACAAGGGGTACAAGTAGACACCGGGAGTTGGAACTCGGAAGAGAGAGAAAGCATGGAGAAGAGGTTTGCGATCGATGCTCCATCTCTCCACACCTTCCTGCTGCTTTCTTTTTCCAAAGCCTCGCTTGGCCGAGCCGACCCGTTAAGTACAACGACTTCGCGCTCTCTCCTGTTTCCTGCCATGTGGATGAGAAGGACCCGAACAACAGTATAGCACAACAAAGGAGACTGAAAAGGAGAACACCCGACCTCCTTTGGAGCACCTCTGATCAAGCTTTGCTCTAAGCCAGGTTTGCGGCCCGCAGATCGACATGTTCTTTGCTGTTTCGAGTGCCCCTCCAACTGCTGTGCAGCTGTTTCACGCGTCCTTTGCTTTCACCAGCGGCCAATCCTTGAAACCATGTCGGAGAATACGGCCTTTATTTGCTTGGATGACTGCAAACTCATTCGTTCGAATAGGAGTCATGCGCCTCGGTGTGAATCCACCGTCATGCCAGTCGTCACCGGGCGCCTGAAGCCTGTTTTAAATATTTCTTGTCTTCGCGTCAGTCTCACATTCCTTGGTGCGGCGCGTCGTCTCCTTCCCTAAGTATATATTCTTTGAAGAAGCTCCTTCACCTGTTCTCAAACTTCTCGCTGTACAACCCTCTCTTGGTCTCAGTACATTCTTCCACCGCGACTCAACATCCACATTTATCCAACATCATGGTGAACTTTGTCCTTCCTATTCGTATCGCACAAGTCATTCTCGCCCTGCTTGTGCTCGGTACAGCTGGATATGGTAGGCGCTTTCTCAATTGTATCCGACCTGGCATCGCTTTGCTGACAGCTTCTTGTTTGAAGTCGCCCACTCGTACTCCAGCTCACCCTCCGAGATCAACTTCCTAGTATTTACTGCAGTCTGGACGCTACTCGCCCTGATCTATCTCACCCTCACATCATGGAAGTTCGAACGCTTTGCTCATCCCTGGATCCTCTGTGGTGTCGAGAGCTTGACAATGCTCTTCTGGTTCGCCGGATTCATTGCCGCAGCAGTCTTCCTCAGCGACCTCATTACTTGTGCCGGAAAGGCTTGCAGTTCCGCTAAGGCCGCAACCGTCTTTGCCGCCTTCGAGTGTAAGTTGGCCTGATCGCAGAACGAAATGCGCCTCGTTGACAAAATCATGCAGGGGTATTGTTTGCCGTTACAACAGCCTTGGCCGTCATGGCTGTGTTAGGCAGAGGTCGTGCCACCAAGGCAGGCCCAAACACCATGGGAGCCTAGAACCTCTTACTCGACTCCGATGATGATCTCGTACGACGACAATGCGTGTCACGATTGATGGTTTCTGGTTGCAAGGAGGCGGTGTTATTCTATGGCTTGGAAAGATGAGATACCCTGGGAACTCTGGTGACACTTCGGGAGTAGTTGGGTCAGATCGGCAAGGGTTGTTTTCTTTCACATGCAAGCGGCGGCCCTGAGTTGAGCCACATCTTTGTGGCGGTGCAGATCAGGGTTCCCTAATGACGCTATTAATCAGCATCGAAGGCGCGCGAAACACCCGAAGGCAAGTCTTTGTCGCAAAGGCTGTTGATACCAAACTACAAATCGATACTTCTCACGCATCTCTCATCTTATTCATCTATCGCTAGTGCACAACTATGGCTTCAGAACCCGAGCGTCACCCTTCGCCAGAAGTGCTCTCGGAAGATGAACAACAAGACGGCCTCTCCCTGACGGTGCAATACCATGGCCAACCTATAACACTCACCCTACCCACCGATGCCACCATCTCAGACCTCTCCATACTTGTCGCCGAAGACCTCCAGATACCTGCCACCAACCAGAAATTCCTCATTTCGCCAAAACCGGGCCTCCTCCGCCCACCCTTCAAAGACCCAACACTCCGCCTTGACTCCCTACCGCAGAAAGCAAAGATCACACTTCTAGGCAGTACAACTCAAGAAGTCGCCGACGTCGACTCCGCAATCACAGCCCTCAGACAAAAGCAACAAGCCCGCCGAGCAGCCCTCAACGCCGGCCGCAAAGTCCAGGTAAACCGCCATCGCGACTGGAAGACCGTGACAGAAGAAGCAACATACACCTTTGCCGCTCTACGCCCACTACCACACCTCCACCAACCCGAAAAGTCATTGCGGTTCCTGGAACGTCTGCGCGATGACCCAGGCATCAAGGCCGCCATGCGGAAACATAAATTCGCCGTCGGATTGCTGACGGAAATGGATCCTGCCGAGCATACCACACATGAGTCACGAACACTGGGGCTGAACAGAAATAGAGGCGAGGTTATCGAGTTGAGATTGAGGACGGACGCATATGATGGATACAGAGACTACAAGGTCATTCGGAAGACGCTGTGCCATGAGTTGGCGCACAACGTCATTGGTCCGCATAATGCAGAATTCCACGCTCTGTGGAACCAGATCGAGAAGGAAGTAGAGAAGAACGATTGGTCAAGAGGTGGCAAGTCGCTGGGGCAGGAAGAGTTCTACAACCCTGGCGATGACTATGTCGAGGACGACGACCACTGCGATGCAGGTGGTTGGGAAGGAGGCTCGTATGTCCTAGGTGGTAGCACTTCGAGCAGTCGGCCTGCTGCAGAGCCTCTCTCTCGACGAGAAGCCATGGCAAGAGCAGCTGAAGAGAGAGCGAAGAAGCAGAAGAGCGCACAGAAGGCCGCCGAGCACGACAACAACCCACCGACCAACGAATGATCAATCTCTACGACTTATCACACGAGCATGGCATTTCTCTATCTCTTTTCGGTGCGATAACAAGCAAGCATAATTAATAATGTTGTAATGAAGAACTTTGACTACTTGATTCTGTTGCTGCAAAGATTTGCCTAGGCACAAAGCTTGTGATCGTCCATATCTGCCGAATTCCCAAGTATTGTCAAGTCTAGATGCACGCCCCAGGATTGCGAGGAATGTTGCCAGTCAATCCCCCGAACAGTGACGATAAGTTCGCGCTATACATCGAGCACCATCTTGTCATCGACTGATTGGGTTGGCGAAAGCGTGCATAGCTCACATAGGACACTTCGGGAAATGACAAGATCATGGCGGCAAGCAATATTTGTGCGTGCCCATAATCTATCGAGAGTCAGCTCCAACTCTAGTCAAGACCCACCTGAACTGATCCGGAGGTTCGTTGAACCAGCCCTGGCCAACTGCCACGAGTCCCTTGTTGAGAAGGTCAAGCGAACGATGAAGGCGCTCAGCATGGTGTTCACAAGAGCATCGAATGGCGAATCAAAATTTAAAGGCGAAGGTCGAGCGACGTGGCGATTGAAAGCGCCGCGAGCTGACGTGAGGAGTAGAGTGTCGCACGTTACAATGTTGAATTGCTCATTAAGTTGAAGCAATTTGATGGAACCGCACCACGGGATGTGTAACTGTATTGGAAAAAGGCGGACTGCCGAACTAGGAAATCCACCGGAAAAGATGCTCGAGAATCGTAAAGCTGTATAACGCGCGATTGTGTCTGGGTTGTGTCGCCAAAATAGTTGCAGAAGCACGTCACGCCTCAAGATTTCTGATTCCTTTTTGCCGTACGACGAGCTGAAGCCGAAAAGACCCGAGAGATTAATCTGCTGATGCGCCCCGAACGAACCGTGAATAGCGTGGAAGAGCGGCAAGAAGATGACGAGAAAGGTGAAGAGGTACATGATGGTGATGGGTGGGCATAATAACCGATGGGCCGGCATATCAAAGCGTGCTTTTTTCGATCCCCCTGGTCATTAGTAGGCGCTTTAACGGCGTTCGTACCTGTCAGCACCGCGCTCCTCACCATAAGCACGACGGCCACCAGAGGCGGCAGCATCGGCGGCGGGAGCAGCGGGGTCAGCATAGCTGGAAGGAGCGTCAGCGCGAGCACTGCCACGGTCGTAGCCGTATCCTCCGCGTCTGTCGTCATCGCCGCCAGAAGCACCACCGCGTCCAGCGTAGCGGTCTTCGCGGCCACCGCCGTAGCCACGGGAGCCACCGCCGTAATCATCACGGTCGCGACGGCTGTATGAGCCACGGTCCTCGTAGCGGTCGTAGTCGCGGCCGCCACCGTAGCGGTCATCGCCGTAGCGGTCACCACCTCCGTAGCGTCCACCACCAGATCTGCCGCCGTAATCGTCGCGTCTGCCGGGGCCACGACGATCGTTGTAGCGGTCACCACCACCGAAACGGCCAGGAGGGCGACGGTCGTCAGCTGAGGGGAATAAGGTTAGTTGGCGGAAATTTGTGGTAGAATTGTGCTGACTTACTTCTCTTGGGAGGGCCGAAGTACTTGCCGGGGGTAGGGGTTCTAGGTCTGGAGCGACGAGCCTTCTCAATGCTCAGGGTGCGGCCTTCGTAAACCTCGCCTTGAAGGCCAGACTTGGCGGCGTCGGCCTGCTCGCCGGTGGCCATGTTGACGAAACCGAAACCACGGGATTCGCGGGTGTGAGGGTCGCGCATGATGCTGCAAGTGTCGACATCGCCGTACTTCTCGAAAAGACGGCGGACCTCCTCCTCGGTCAGACGGGGGTGGATGCCGGTAACGAAAAGGTTGGAGCCAGGGTTGGCGGCTTCTTCTTCGTCCTCACGGATCTGCTGGGCAGTGCTAGGTGGATGGTCAATGACATGTTGCGCGTGGACGGTTGATGGTTGATGACATACCGGTCGTCGCGGACAGCAGCAGGCGAGGCGCTACGGAGTCTGCTGTCGCCATCGCGGTCGGGGCGAGGAGAGCGCGAGCGCTCACGGGGGTACTGAGGCTCGTCTGTCATATCGTTAGACCAGTGATGCAATGGTGCAATGCGAGTCAGAGAGGTAGGTACCGTCGTAGTCGCGGTTCTCGTATTCCATTTTTGCGGGTATTAGATGAAAGAGACAGAAAGAGAAATGGGTTGGGCAAGTTCAATGGAAAGAAACAAGGAAGGGATGATGCGATGGAAGTCGCGTCTGTGAATGAGGAAAGGGATGGAGGATGCTTGCGCCTGCCGTCTAGCTCTCACTTGTTTGCGTCTGGGCGCTAACTTCACTCCGCCAACCACGTGACTTTCGGTCAACTTTACGCTGCTTCCGCTATGATGTTGCGCAGCGCAACAAACAAGACAAACTGACTTGGTCCATCATCGCAGTGAGTTCATCTCTGTTCCTCGACTCGCACTCATGCAGCCATCCTATACTTTATTTGGCTGCCAACATGACGTCGCCGCTTGCCATGTCGCCGCCGAGTCTTGACGTGTGGCTGACTTGTAGCAGCATTTTCTGGAATCGGCCATCTCTCTCGATCGAGAAACGTCAGCATGGCCTCGAATGGCCCCTACTACCAGCCCGTCCAGGCGCATGATCAACCCGTGTCGGATGAGATGCGCCTCGCTCAAGGCATCCTAGACTACACCGCCTCGGCTCCTCAAGCATCCATGTACCCCGAGCCCAACTCGGAATATCACCATGCTCAGCAACTGGCCTCAGAACAGGAGGCCGAAGATCATGCTCAATTGCAAGGTCTCGTCGAGGCTGCTACCAGTGCTGCTGCCCAAGAGCAGATTCGCCAACGCAACCAGCAACTCCAGTTCGCACATTCCGACCAAGACCTTGCCTCACTGCTACGCGATCCTTCTGCTAGACTGTCGACATCAAGGAGAAAGCGCTCCAATTCCCTCGACAATGACGATCAGACTTCTGCGAGCGAGTCTTCCAAGCGTCAAAGGCGCTCCGAAGACGACGGACACCACTCTCCGCACCTCGATGCCCGAGCTGCTGGCGTCCACTCAGCAGCAGCTCTCTTCCGACCTGCCTCGGACTCTTCCAAGAAGTACACACGCCCTCCCATGTCCAAACTCTTCACCTCGCTCGAGCTATCCCCCGAGAACTTCCTATACCTACAAGCCGCTGCGAAGCAGTATATGCTCAATGCCGACTACCCCGATCGCCAAGCTTGTGTGGGCAACAGAGGAAGAGGTGACAACGAGATGGTGAAGGCCAGGATGTATCAGTGTGTGCGCGAGTTCCTTGAGGCCGAGGGTTGGGGAGAAAAGTACTTTGGCGAGAACGCACCTCCACCAAACGATGGAGAAGCCAATGCACCGCCTCAACCACGTCGCTACGTCTGGCCGCGTGACAGAGATCGCATCATCGCTCTTTGTACCCCACTGTTGCGTCGCATGGTGACAAATGAGCGCCAGAGACAGTACGCCATAGAATCGCGTAAGGGTGGCAAGCCAGATAAGATCCCGCAAGACGCCTCTGACCCTCAGGCTCAATCCGCCCATGATCAAGACTCTGTCTCCATGTCAGCTCATGACGCCCAGGCAGAGCCGTACGACTCGCGCTTGGATGCCATTCCAGCCTACCATCTCTATCTTGTCACCCCCGAGACAGGCCAACTCGTGCGAGACCGTATCTCCTTTACTATGGAAGAGGAATTCAGTTGGCAGTGGCTAGTCGACACTCTGGTTAGCAACTGGTGCAGTGCCCTACAGATCGTTCAGCCTCCACCCGACATTGCTGCAAACATCCTCGAGCGCTTCACAATCAAAGTACTTACTTCTTCTGGTTTGACTACTGTTTCTGGCGAAGGTGAATGGCAATTGGCTATTCAAGACATTCGTCAGACTATCTGGCTGGATAGTACTGTCAAAGTTGTCGCCGAATGCCCATCTACACCGTAGAGTCTTTAAGTGGCGGTGTTCGAACGGGCTTAGAAGTGGAAACGGAACCAAAGAGCCTTTTTACACGTTATTGGTCTGTTCGTGGCAGCTCCTTCTGCTGTTTACAGTCACGGAAGTCGGAAAGTGCAACAGATGATTGACGACTGCTCACGCTAACATGAACGAGTACATACAAAACCATCAAAACTATTGTAACCTTAAAACCCCCCGACACTTGACACTTGTTTTGTAAACTGTGAACCGTTTTAGGCGACAAGCAATACGAGACGAATGAGACAAGAGGTCGCAGTAACGTGAGTACAGAGAAGGAGAAGCCAAAACAAGCCAGACTTTGTACATCCCTCAGATACTCATCTAAGTGGCTGTCTCTAGACAGAACGGTTCTAGTTCTGGTACAACCATCCAGAAATATCACTTGAAAACATCGTTCTCTATGAACTAGAACCTCAGGATCAGGATCATTGTGGAATCTTCATGGGCATACGGAGTATTGTACTAGAGGAAGACCTTGCAAGAAGGAGGAGCTCGGTTCTGTCTCTAACGATTCCCAGTATCATATCAAACACCTTGCCTACCATAGGGAGCTTCGGTTGCGTCGATTGAAGTTTGCCTCCCAAGTCGAGTTCAGGAAAGAGATGCGATCATAGGCTTCAGCAAGAAGGGCAGAAGATGGGTTTATGGGGGTAGTGAGTTTTCTTTGATTGTGGTAATTCTCCTCCTAAAGCCATGATTACAACAAAGATCTATTTGGTATCCAAAAAGTGTTATAAGTCCATCTGTCGGACTGTCGAAGAATAGAAAAAGTGAAGTGAAGAAAGGGAAAGAAAGAGCAAAAGCAAAAGCAAGGAAAATGTTCGTGTCGTAAAAGTTCGTTTCGTCAGTCATCATCAGTGTTGGCCTTCTTTTCCCAAAAGAAAAAGAACTCCTGAAAGCAGAGAAAGAGAGCAATGAAAAAGCGCTTTCCTCCTGGCTCCAAACCGATGACCCGGAAATGAGATTCGTAAAGATTCGCTTTTTTTCTTCTCATCATTCATATCGTGGTGTTCTCCCGTGTTGAGGAGGTTCGTTAAAAATAAATGCGTAATTACAGCTCAAAGTGCAATGACTTAGAGCATTTGGCCGGCAATGTCGCGGATTGCCCATCGCCACGAGTCGTTGGAACGACGGCAGCCACCATCCATGGGGAACCAAGCCTCGCATCTGCGGCGCCAGACTTGCTCCTCATCGCGTTGGCGACGAATGAATTCGGGACCAAGGTCGAATTCCTCACCAACCAGCCACTCATCGCCACCAGTAGTTTGTGCGCCATCGGGAGCAGAGGTGGGGCCCTCCTTGAGATCTTCAATAGCGGCGAAAGGGTCCTCTTCGTCCTCGGTAACGCTAGGACTGTTGTTCCTAGAATCTCCGGCACGCAGCTTGAGCCAGCACATGCGACGGGGGTCAAAGACCATTCCACCGACAACCTTAATGTTCTGGTTGGAATAGTCTGACGCGAGCGGGGTGATAAGAGCAGGTCTGGGAGGGGAGGGCGGAAGTGGGCGCGCAGTCATGTAGGAAGTCTGCTGTGCATCGTGGGCGGTCGGAGTGGGGGTCGGTAGGAGCGGACCAAGCTCGAATGGAGCCAGACTGTTCTCATTGCCTTCCCAGCGCAAAGTCTGAGGGTTGAAGGTCATACCCTTTTCAATGATTGGCTTGCCGACATTGGTGGTGCTGGGAGTAATGAGCTGAGGACGCTTGGCCTTGATCCTGGAAGCACTGGGGCTGGTGTGGGGACTGCGGGCAGCAATCTGAGCCTTCCAGTTGGTGCTGACAGGCATAAGCGGGCCCTCGCTCTTGGGACGGCCAGTTCCTGCGGCCCTGAGGCGTGATTCGCGTGCGATACGGCTGGCTGCAGTATCGCGAAGATAACGCGGGGTGTTGGACTGGTCCTGGAATCCCTTCATGGGCATGGGGCTGCGAGGTGTCACGGGAGCGGGAGTCTGCATGCGCTCGGGCAGAGGGATTTTGGTAGGGCCAGAAACATCGATTCTGCTCGGAATGTTGCGAACCGACTTGGGTGCACCCCTGGCAGAAGGCTGCTTGAGATACCTTGATTCCTTGGTCGACGATGTGGGCAAGTCGTCGAAGAGGTCGAGCTCGGTTCCATCACCAAAGTTGCGTCTGCGAGAAGGCTTCGTCACGGTGCGCTTGGATGCAGCTTCCCTTGCAAGTGCGGCAGGGGCAAGGTCGGCACGGCGACCAGAGCGGGAAGGAGTGTCGGGTACATAGCCCGAAGACAAGCGTGAGTAAGAGCGGAGGGGAGGCGACTGGCTGCGATGAGGTTCGGCCTCGCGACGGAGGTGGTACGCAGAAGTACGCGAAGGAGGCTTGGCGGTAGTGTGGTGCGACTGGGCTGAGGTTCCGGCTGGTAAGAATGGTACGGGCTTGACGCTCTGCTGGGGACCGCGCAGAACGGGCATGGAGCGCTTGCTGCGCAGAAAATTAGAACCCGATGTAGAGGGTTGAGGTCGTTGACGCGTGACAAGAGTAGCTCCAGGTTCAAATACGGGCTCGAGGCGGGAAGCAGGCTTCGACGAGGGAACGGGTCGGGGGATGCGCGTGGCAGAAGGCTTCTCGGAGAAAGTGAGGGTTGTAGTGGGTGCACGAGTCGACGACGAGGACTTGGTCTGTCTTTGTTGAATGTTGCGGTGGAGGGTGAGCTTGCTTGGATCAAAGACATTGCCTGCGCCGATGTCAAGGCCACTTTCGAAGTCGTCCTCATCCTGGGGTTGCGAAGTAGGAGCCTCGACTTGCTGTTGACGCTTCTTAAGCATCTTACCCAGGTCGATAGGTCCTTCAGGAAGTTCAAGGCCGCCAAAGTCATCCTCGCTTTCAGTCAAGACGCTGCCGAGACTAGGGCTCATGGCGGAGCCCAACTGGGAGCCGGAAAAGCTCCTGTTGCGCTGGTCGCGACGTGTACCGGCGAAGCGAATGCCTAGGCTACCCTCTGTGAAGTCGTCGAAGTCGTCATGTTCCTCCTCGTGTTCTTGGTGGGAAGTCTTGGGCAATTTAAGCGAGAGCGGAGCGTCGTCGCCGATTTCCAGGTCGTCGGCCCAGTCGTCGTCTTGACGGGGAGGGAGTGTTCGGCGAGAGGGCGCGTTACCTAGACGCTGAATCTTGCCGCTCATCAGAGCTGAAGGGGGGACATTGTTAGGAATAGGGATGCCGGCGTGGAGGCGGGCGGACTGGATTGCGTTGTTGGCGGAGGAGTCGTCGTTGGGCGCCAGCATGACATGCCAGTCATCGTCAGCAGCAGCGGATTCGGAGCGCAGTGACAGGCGTGAGGAAAAATGAGTTTGCACGGTCGAGACGGAGTTTGTGAAGAGATCGCCCTGGAAGTCGACATCGTCGTCCCAGCTCTCAATGTCGGCCGCGGCCATGACAGGCGGTCAATCGGCAAGCGAGCGACGGCGGCGAGGGCGTGGAGGGTGTGGATCGGAGATGGGGAGCGAGAGACGATCGAGGCGCTGGGAGCGACAGTAATGAAGGTGCTGGCAAGAACGGGGTTGCATTGAAAGATGCAGCGAGCGTGCAGGACGAGCGAAAGAGACGACGCGGGATGGCTGGAAAGCTGCTGAAACGGGCGTAGAGATATGCAAGCCAGGGCAGGCTGCACCGCTGCGCGAAGCTGCCACTTCCACAACTCACCCGAAGCACACACCACGCACCTTTTTTTGCTCTTTCCTCGCACACTTGCCAAGAAGGGTCTACCTTCCCGCCGACTCCACTGCCCGAGAGGCCCTAGCGACTCGCGCGCACGTCACAATCTCAGCAAACAATCAATCAATTCCACGCGACCTTGACGTCTCCTTCAGGCCTCTGCCGCAGCAAGAAGCTGCCTCGCGTCTCTGCGCCTGGTGCCTGAAACGTCTCACTCACACGCGTTTGCTTGCCGAAACGCTCGCCAGCAAACGGTTAAAAGCTTTCGAGGCGTCGACGTTGCTGTCGTTGTTTGCACATCCCGCTGCCTCCAAACAAACGTCCCCGCCTCGGCTTCCGCTCGCTGACTACACCCTACCGACCCTATTCTCAGCCCTTGACCGAGACTAGCCACCATCAAATTTTACTCTGCCGTCATGCCACCATTGCCAGACCCTTTAGTCTTGCGGCTACCGCGGACTGACGTCGACAATGACTTCGTCCTCGTCAATGTCCAACAATCCGGTCCGGATCTTCTGGATGTGAAACTCGTTGCTACAGATGGCGAAGCTCCTTTCGTCACCTACCTCCGCCAAAATCAAATCCACAAATTGCAGGCTTCTAGCTCGCAGACGGAATTGGGCCATTGGCAATCTATCTTGTCTTCTGTCTTGCTTCAATCTATTCCAAATGATCCTACTCTGGTCGGAGTAGAGGCCGTGGCCAATCTCTCTTCATCTCAGCTCACTATAACCATCCGTAATAAGATTAGTGGCATCACTGTACGTTTCCGCTGCAACTCTCCCTACTCGTACGGTATACTGATGTCCGTAGCAACGACTTGGCGCAATCACTCTGGACAGGGATGACGATGAAGCTGTGCAGCTATACGACTGGACGGGCTTTGCTGTATCCCGAGCTGATGGACTGGCCCACCAACTAGCAACCTTCCAATCTACCGTGACGGAGCATCAGAAGAGAATTGATGAGCTGACCGCTCAGCTGGATGACCTGGTCAAGGCGAAGAAGTCTCACCAAGATGAGATGCTCCGGAAGTTTGCAGCCTTATTGAACACCAAGAAACTTAAGATCCGCGATCAGCAGCGCCTTCTGGCTCATGCCAAGGTCAACCCCAGAGCCGCAGATCATGTTCAGCAGGCTAGATCTGCTACTGGCCGTAAACCTGATCTCTCTCGCTCAAGCAAGCGTAAGGCCGATGACAAGGTCAATGAGTCTGAAACAGATGACGATGACCTGGGAGGAACGGATCTGGGGAACCGCATGGACGAAGAACATGACATGCGTCAGGAACTTGGCGGACCCCTGACATCTGACAAGTCTGAACTTGATACTGAGGATGATGACAGCGATGGTGGCTTTGCTCCAGCCCCCATGCCGTCACAGCCGTCGCGCTCTCAGGCCTCACAACTATCGCGCTCTCAAAAATCCATGGGAGCCATGGAAGGAGCCTCGGAAGCTATCAAGCCAGATGAAACAGAGAAGGCACCTGAAGTGTCCCCTGAGATACAGCTACCGCCTAGAAGGCAGTTGCCTTTCTCCAAGCGGAATGATCTGGTGTCTTCTTCACAGGCCCTGCCTAAGTCCTCTTCGACAATGGCCTCTTCTCAGACCCTGCCCAAATCGTCTGTCGTAGTGCCTCCTCCTAATCCAACGCCAGCAATGGAGGAAGACGATGAGACAGACGACGAATTGTGACTTACTCGTAATCTCGTTAAGGCATGGTCGCTCTCGTACTTTCATACAGCTACCAAAATTAGGAGGGCCATGAGCATCAACGACATACACCAAATTCATATGTAAGACATTGCGGAAATCTTGGTCAGGAATAAATTGCCTTGGCTTTGAGCTCTATGTACAGGTTGCTAAAAATTAGTGGCATCAACGTCCATCCGGTCCTCCATACCGCTCCCTAAATGGTAAAGTATCTGAAACAGGTGTAGGACCACGTCCCCCTTCGAGTGTTTGGAATGCCACTGTCCTCGGTGTCATCGGGTTCAGCATGTTCGATATGCCTGGTGGATACTGCCATTCCGCCTGTGACCGCATCTTCTCCCACTCTTGCTCATCAAGTCGGGCCGTCTCTGGCGAATATTCTGGTATCTCTGTCTCTTCGATGTCGGCTGCTCGAGCAAGCTTCTCTGCTTTGGTAGGAATACAAGAGTGGAGCGAGACTAGCAATGTCACTGCGAAGAGTATCCTGAAGAGCACTATCAGTCCTGAAACACCTCAACGTGTGAAGGGGACTACTCACAATAGACACAATGTCACAGCAAAGCTCGCCTTCGCTTGCTTGCAGTACCCAATGTTCTTCTTGTCAGACGCAACGTCGCAGCTCTTGGTGATGTACCACGGTGCGCCTTTCTGTGGATGGTCCTTGTCGGTCATGTCGGACGCAGACTGACCATATGCACTGTAAGCATACAGGACAACCAGCAGGATATGGACCAGAGCAGAGAATATTGGAATAAGAGCGCGCATGAAGAACAGAACGGGCTTGATAAGCATTATGAACATGGAAAGCACAGAGATGACAACGTTGAAGTCGGTGATACTAGTAGATGGTCAGAATCTGGCCATAGAGAAAATTAGGATTGAGCTCAACATACAACTGACTCCAGATGATAGGAGGACTGATCGGTCGATGATTTGCGTAGGAGTAGAGAATTTCAGTGGGTGAACTGTTGAATCCATTGTTGTATCCGTCAGTCCAGAGTCGTGTACGGTAGGTGTTTGGCTGAGCAATGGCGAAGAGAGCGAGGGCAGCCACAGTAAAGGGGAACTCTGCAACGAACAGCCAGAGCATGGTCTTTCGTGACCGCCATTTTCGCGCGACGAGTAACATTGTGGTAGGTCTGGGGCTACGGGCAAAGTAAATGCAGTATGCGATTGTTCAGAAGACTCGACAAACGCCTATCGAGTATCGAGCCTCACGCTTCGCAACCAAGCGCCGAAGGATGAGAAGAGGAGTCAGAAAGAGACACTTGCCATCCCAAAAGGCGGGAGCAGACATGATTTGTACAAGTTACTGCAGTACGACCTACTCGCATGATCTACGTCCATTCTCACCTTGTTATCACCGTCAGCAGCGAACGGGGTAAGCTGTGTAGCCGCCCGTGAAAGCAAGCGTGGCACGTCTCGCGCTTGCTGTTCATGCATGTCGTCCAATCAGCTGGCTGGCTGTGGCGCTTGGCTGCGTTTCCTTGCATATCCATCTTACGTCCTGCTCACCGTTCGTCTCTTGATTCGATTCAAAGTGGTTGTGTTTGCTGATGCCTCTTGACGAGTCTTGACCTCAATCGATTTTGCTATTCAACTAGACTTGCAATGATGTTCATGGGACGCTTGTTTTTTCGGACGGAAGCTTTGTTGATGTCCGAGCAGAATTGTGAAACCTGATGTAAGAATAGATATTGGTTTACGACACACAGAACCGGGACCAAACACCCGGCATCATAGTCCTCATCCTCCAGCGTTCTGCCTAACGCATGAACATGGATGATCAAGGTTAACGCGGTTGGTGGAGTGGCTCCATCTAATCCGAGCAGGGTCGCCCCCTCCACGTCTGCTCACATCGACGTCAGCATCTGTATCTCAACCGTCCACAATCTTTCCATCATCAGACTCAAATCACAATGTCCAAACCTGCAAACACCACTCTCAGAATGCTCTACGGCACAGCCTGGAAGAAGGAACGGACAACCGCTCTAGTCACTCAAGCTCTCCAAGCGGGCTTCCTTGCCGTCGACACAGCCGCGCAACCCAAACACTATCAAGAACGCCTTGTCGGCAAGGGCGTCCGCACCTTCCTCTCTGGTAGCAATCTCACTCGTGGCGAATTATATCTTCAAACCAAATACACATCCATCAATGGCCAAGCTCCGAACAACCTACCATACGACCCTTCAACCAGTATAACAGAACAGGTCAAAGCTTCTGTGGCGTCTTCGTTACACAACCTCAGACATACTGAAGATGTAGAGGACAGCTATATCGATTGTCTGGTGTTGCACAGTCCATTGCCGAATATTCAGCAGACAATGGAGGCCTGGGATACAATGGCCTCGTTCGTACCAGCTAAAGTACACTCTTTGGGCATCTCAAATACCTCCCTGCCGATTCTGGAGTATATCTGGGATAACAGCAATGTCAAGCCAAAAGTGGTGCAAAACAGGTTCTACGCTGCCACTGGTTGGGATATCGGGCTCAGAGAGTTCTGCAAAGAAAACAGCATCGAGTATCAAAGTTTCTGGACACTGACGGGCAATCCCAAGTTTCTTGGTATACCACTTGTCACTCGTGCAGCCGAGGAAATAGGTGTGAGTGTGGAAGTTGCGATTTATGCTCTCGTTCAAGGACTTGGAATTACACCCATCAACGGCACTACCTCACATATTGAGACCGACATTGCTGAGCTGTTGAAGCTTGAGGAGTGGAAAGCCACGGGACAGAACAGCGAGACATGGGGAAAGACTGTTCGGGCCTTCGAGTTGTTGCTTCAAAAGTGGTCGCTCGCTAGCTATTAAAACGCATAACGCCATTGAGATCTCAGAGAGGGTCCATTGAGAGCCCGAACTTTTTGCTCTCTCACTGGACACTCGCCGAATTTCTCAAATCTTCGTGCAGTTTGACAGCTAATAACAACAGCACCGAAGACCTCATACTTCGAAAATGTAAAAGAAAACAAACAAACTTCGATTAAAGCCTCTCAATAAATATGTATCGTATGCGTATATGTCTTATCCTCATATGCGTTTTCATTCCATGTATTCGTTTCTCTGTTCATGTGTTTCATCTTGATGTTGTGTGTTCTCACCTCAAACACTGGCGGTGCGCCTCTTGACACAGACAGGCTTCTGTGCATAACAGAACAACAGTCTGAAGCTTGTTCTTTGGCGCTCGCACTCGCGCAGTAGGCCAGGTGTGTCCCAAAGCCCTGCTGTGGTTGTCTGACCAGGATCGGGATAGCAGGAGGAGTACCACCATCGTCCAATCTTGGCCACTGTTTTCGTGATATCTTCGTCATTGCGTCGCTCATGGCGTTCGTCCTCCTCATTGTTCTTGTCGTTTTTGTTGCTCTGCATCCACTCTGTGAAGCGTAGGTATTCAGGCTCTGGTTGTTCCGACCGTCTTTGCTTCTGGCTACTTGAGCTCGAGGTTCCGCTATCGTGACTTCTGCGTATGCGCCCAGCTACTGGTATACCGACGACGCATTTTCTTAGGTTCTCAAAATTGCGTTTACCGAGGAGCGTGAGGAAAGCATCGCCGTGGTTCCAGAGACTGATCTGGCTATCATGTTGATGGATACGTATCTTGAGGTCGCGAATGGTTTTGCGAGCTGTGTGACCTGCAAAGCGAATGCAAAATTAGCATATTTCTTGTGTGCATGTGTGTAACGATACAATCTCCCAAGGCCGCGAGACATCAGAACCTGTAGCTGTCGAGATGCAGAGAAGTGGTCATAGTCGACTAGCCGTCCATAGAGAGACCACTTGCTTCCATGAGAAGGTAGGCTCAAGACAGATGGCCGTTTGTACAGCGAGCCGACTAACAATGCAATCTGAAGCACCATCTGATGGCTATTGGAGCATAGTATCTACATCCTCGCATACGTACCCATGTTGACAAGATCCAGATCTAGCACAGACATCTCTAGGTATCCTGACGGGCGTAATGTGCGTTTGATCTCATTGAAGCATGCTTGATAGGCGTCGTCTGCGGCGGCGATGGGGAAACGGAAAACTACTGCCGAAAAATAGTTATTGGGGAATGGGAAGGGTGTGTCGATTGACGGATGAGTAACATGGTGATGGTTTGAGAGCGTCTCCCATGAGGACGAATTTGGTCCAGGCCCGAGATTATAAAATTGACACTTCGGGTAGGTCAAAGCGCAGTTATATGACCATTCTTTTCCAAGCCCGTCAACAATCAAAATTCGGGTATGATTGCCAGTAATTGCTTCCTCATGGGCGGGACTGAATAGAAGTCGGCCGAATGATAGCCATTTGCTTGTCATGAGTGCCGCAAATCTCAACTCTGCCGAGGCTGTTGGTGGACTGAAAACAGCAGGATCGACTCGAGATTCTCCAATTCTGCGTGGTGAGATAGGTACTTCAGGTTTTACGTCGTCCTCTTGGTCAAGATAATCAGATATCGAAAAGGTTGTGCTTGGGCGACTGGTATCCAAATTGGAGCCTCTTTTGCTGGCCTCAGGATTCGAGGTACTTCTGGGTGCACTGTCTTCGTTTCGGTTGATGGCTTTAGAGTCGACCATGTCGGCATACTGGAACGGTGCACCGAGAGACGAAGTAGTTGATGCCCTCACTTTTGCTGGCAAGACCTCATCCAACAGATTGTCGTACTCATTCCAGACCTCGTCTTCTCCGACGAAAGAAGATCTTGTGATACAAGGACTTCCGAGGCCGGAGCTGCTAGTGTAAGATAACTCAGAGTTCTTTCTAGGGGGAAAAGCGATGAACTCTTGCGTCTCATGACTCTCATCGACCATCATGTCCTTCGACGTGTCTTCCGGAGTGACATCATCTTGGAGCCCCTTCAAATTTTGGCCTGCTCGTACAACTTGTGGAATTCTGCCGACAGACCGGAGCCTAGCTTTTGGGACTTCCTCTTGCTGTGATGACCCAGGGGTCTTGGAAATTTCCACAAGCTGAGGAGCGTTGACTTGGGTCATCGTCTTCGCCTGAAGAAGGACTGGAGATCCGAAAGACGTTCTCTTGGGGGCGATAGCTGCAGGGGGAGTAGGAAGAAGGCCTTCATGTCTTCGACTATAAGCCACTAGTGGATTGCCACTGGTGTCAGAACTCTTCGAACTTTTAGAAGAACGACTATCACCACTGAGGAGCTTCTCGATATCTGTGAGGTCGATGTTTGTAGCTTGATCGATGGAACCAAAATGTAGCGACTTCGTAGGTTGTCGATACCCCAAATCACCGTTCGAGGTTTGATTCGTGACCTTGGATCTGAAGCGCTGCATGAGTGTTGGACTCTTGCTGGATCTGGGGGAGCTTAGCCAATGGCCCTCTTTGCCCTCGTGACCCAATTCGGAGAGAGATGGCTTGTCAGCCTCGGTGGCAGGCATAACTGTCTTAGAGCCTGCTGAGCTTGCGTGATGTCCAGCCTTATCCAGATCTTCGGGTTTGGCGGTCGCAGAAGCTCCATGCTCTTCAGACTTCAGGCCGCTTCCATTTCCACGGAGAATGATCGGCTCTCTTCTCTCTTCCAGGAACCGATCTACATCATCCTCAGTATCGCTTGTCGCGCTTTTCTTTCTGCTCAAGAACGACAGTCCTTTGCGACTTGTTGAGCTGTCTTTGCTGGAAGAGCGACTGGTTATACCAAAAATGCTGCTTCCTCTTCCCCTGAAACCGAACTTGCCATAGCCCTCGTGGCCTGTGCCTGCTGCAGGTCCTTTCTTTGGCTTATCTGACGTGATCGGAGGAGTGGACGAATCCTTATGGCGGCTAGACAGTATCCCTATCCTAGGAGTCCTCGAAGTGTTGGGACTCGGACCAACCATCGGCGAATCTTTGCGACTGAGAGGAGTGCCTATTTCAGAACGCTCAGTCGGTGTTCTGGGTGTTGTTGGAACTCCTTGTGATTTGTTACTCTGACGAGAAGAGCTTCGATGAGAGAATCCAAAAGTCCTTCTTGGGCTCAACGGTGGCGTTTCCATGTCGGCTGCGTCTGGACCATGAGAGGGCGTTCGGACAATGTGTGAAAGATTGCTTTGTACCACAGGGATGTCCGATGCAAGTCCTAATCCATCGATACCATCTCTGCTTGGTCGCCTAGGAGGCATTGATCTGTTGTTTGATAAAACCGCAGGTGGATCCACATTAAGGTGTGCAAACTCCGGCGGGATACCGTCAAAAGGCACACCTTGAGATGTCTTACGGGTCGAAGACTTGGTAGCAGAACTTTTTTGGTCGTGTGTGTGTGCAACCTTGGCCGAGAATGGATTGGAAAAAGAGGGTTTCTGCCTAGTCTGCTCTTGATGTCTTAGGCTAGGAGCATCAGGGCTCAAAGCTTCAACTCGCAAAGCAGAGCCAGAGATCGCAACCGATGGCTTAATGTCCCTTCGTGTTTGTGTCTTTGTAGCAGCACGAGCTAGATCCAAGCTATCTCTATGGCGTGCAGATCCTAGAGTAGATGCAGCTAACGAAGAGTGTGAGGAAGCTGAAGTTGGTGTTGACTGGTGACTGAATGGCGAGTCAGAATTTCTACTTGAAGCGCCATCCGAGAACGGCGCCTGTAATTCGATTGGGGGATGTGGAACTTTCGTATTGGATCTTGGAATGGACATCCTAGAATCGGAGCTTGGTATGCGGCTAGTGTTCCTTGTAGATGAAAGTCCAGATGTGGAAGGAAGAGTCATACCAAATATGGCTCCCGGAAAGGGGTCGTTGTCATACTGCACTTTGTGCACTGTTTGAACCAGTTTCCGATGTTCTTGCATGCTCTCTGGGTCGGTCTTGACGCGAAGAGCATATTGGTTGATAGTCGAAGCCTTTCTGCGTAATCCAGAACGGGGGCTATCAGGTGTTGATATAGTCGAGCCTGACACCAAAGAAGGTGTCTTTGTGCTCAAAGGAGGCGGTCGGACTGATCGGCGTTCTGAAGACCGTGCTTTGCTGGAAACACTTTGTACTGATGGAGTGGCCGACGAAGGTTGCGCCTGTACAACGCTTGGCGGAGCATTTCTGGATGGTAGGCGAGAGTTGGTGACTGTACGACGTGAAGTTGTCTCGCTCTGGGGCACATGGCGAAGATCCGGGCTTGTTGCATTGTGTCGTGTTGGCTCAATTACAGCATGCTCTTTCGGAGAACGAGTCGTTACCGGTAATCGAGTTATCGACCTTCTCAGACTTCTTGCTTGACGTTGATCTCCCGAATCCGAAAGATAGCTCGTTCCTAGTACATGGGTCGCCATCTTATGTGCCTCGTGAGATCCGTATATAGAATGTGGAGGTGGCCTATACCAGAGCGTGGACAAAGTCTGTGATATGGGTAGACTCCGCTATATTCTTCATAGTAAGGGCCAGAGATAGTGTTGGAAGATGCTGATGTAGATGTACAAGAAATCTGAAGCTCAAAAAACACATTCGAATATATTTTTGAGTTGACTCCACAGAGAATCGAAAATAGAAAAAGCACGACGACGAATGTACCAGTATTAAGGTAGGTATCCTTATGCAAGCACGTTTCGTGAACCACTGAGGAATTTTAGAAAGATATGCCGAGCACCGCCACCGGCAAAACCGAGAATCCGAGGAAGAGACAGAGAATATGACGCGATCTTGGTCGATGGTTGCAGTGGCAAGGTCAGCTTTGATCTGACTTGCAACGTGTACAACGCGGACTGGATGGTTTGGATTAGGGAAAAGGGCCTCTTTGCTGGTCGGAGCAGGCGAGATGCAAAGCTAAACTCGGGATGGCGCAGGGCGGCAGTGGCTTCGCTCGCGTGTCTCAACCGCGGCTCGCAACGGTGTGTTAGCCGCAGATCCGGCCGACGACGTTTCTTTGATATTCCCAGGGCTGGGGAACGTTGATAATATTCGAGAAAGATGCGTAATTTGGACGAGGATAGCGACACTCTATATCGTTGCAGCGACAAGTGGTAAGGTGGCCCGTCTTGTGCCGCAATGCGAAATGCCGCACGCCGCAGGCGCTCGTTCCTTTCAACATCGGACCCGCTAGCCGCGTAGCTGTATGCAGGCTCAATATAGCATGACTCTCACTCGCCAGTCTTTGAGTACCTCAATCTCCAATCTGAGCGCTCCAGATTGCAACCCACAAGCTTCTGTTCGGCGACTCTTCGATCAGAAAACACATCGTTGTTCATAGCCTACACCCGGAGTGGCCGCGCACACATCAGTTGGCCAGCTCAGAGGTGTGTGGCTGTGTGCAGATTTCTGCATGTGTCTATGCATACATCGCGCCAGCGACCCTACTCTTGCTCCTGGCTGGTTTCAAGGAATTTTTGATCGAGAACACACAAAACAACTCGCTTGGGCAAGTTGAGAAGATGCTGTGATGCTGTCGACGGCTCGAGGGGTCGAAACGGAAATTCAGAATCGGAAGCCTTCCACGCGAAAAACTTGCAGCTTTAACCACCAATTGCGAGTCTGTTCCGAAGCCACATCTCAAGCAGTATGAGGGAGAATCCTTATTGGAGGTTGGCACACCTTTCCCGCATGACATTTCGATCATGTGATCTGTAGTGGTGTATGACGACTCGCCAGCAGGCATCAGAGACACTGCAATTGTTGAACTAATCCTACTCTAGCTATCGGGACTGTTTCTCCATACGGCATGTTGCATCTTGTAAAAATTCACGGTCGAACATCACGAAAATGGACATGTATTTGCAACACTGTTCTTGATACACCGCTGACAACCCAGTCAACATCCTTGAAGCAATCTTGACATTAAACGCCATGCTGCAAATGCAATGTGATAGCTAAACATCACCCATATCGGTCGTTAACAACGTCGGTCACGCCATGCTTGCCAATGAGGCATTGTCACGATCATGAAAACTCCACACGCGCGCCTTGATTAGCGCTTCTCTGCGATGCTCTCTCTGCTCGCCGTCTCTTTCTGTTGGCGTCGTGGTGACTGAGATCCGTCCCCTCGGTGTCAAACGTTCCAGGGCTACCGACTCCGCTGGTCAAGCCACTGGGAACCATGTTGACAGGGCTCATACCCGTGCTGTGAATAGGAACCGGTGGTGGACCCTGCATGGGCGGCAGGTTCAGCTCATCTGGATGTGACGATACTGGTGGTCTGGCTGCATTGTTCATATGAGGTGCGACGCCTTGAGTACGTCTGTACCTGACACTTTCGTCTTCCACTCCGGAGCTCAGACTTTCGGCTCTTCTCCTTCGTTGGCGTCGTTCCCGTCGTCTAGCTTCGCGCTCTGCCGCGGCTTCGTCCTCATTCAGTCGACGAAGTGTGACGTGACGTCCGTCGTTGTGCATCTTGACTTTGACACTGACAGGCGGCGAAGCAACACTTGTTGGGCTGTTGGCGACTCTAATCTGCGATGTAGCGTTTTGGTGATGAGTTGGCCTGTCGCGATAGTCAGACCTCGTGGGTGAGTGTGCTACAGCTGCGGTTGCGAGACCTGCTGCGGTCGTGTCCACTGGAAGATGGATTCTTGAAGTGTTGTTGGACCTCGCTAAGCGAGAAGCATCCGGAACGACAGCGCCTTCAGGCATCGAGACAAGTCCAGGCTGGACCGGATATGCCGGACCCGCCATAAGAGGTACGTGTGCATTGTTGTTCGTGTTGTTCGGAAGCAGAGTTGTACTGTACTGGTTTCCTGGGAGAGTAGCTGCTGATGCAGGTAATGGTGGCACGTGTTCGGCAGGGAGGTGGTGCCGGGAGAGCTCGGGGTTGCTTCCTGTAAAGCCGTGATCATGTGTGACTTCGGTCTCAGTCATGCTTGGTCTTCTGTGCCTGGGTCGGTCGGTATAGCGCCGACTATTAGCGCGATTGATACGTTCCGCGTTATGCTGTTCTTGCTGACGCATCTCCTCGATCCTGGCGTCATCCTTCTTAACGCGTGTTTGCCTACGCTTCTCCTTGAAGTAGCCAAACAGCCCAAGAGCACCAATGCCACCAAGTATACCAGGTTCAGCAGACTTGATTGGCCGAGCGGCATGATCGTCCTCGAAGGAACTTCGGCTGTCGTATGAAGAGAACGAGTCGCGACTTGTGCGTGATCGAAGTGGTTGCTGAGTAGGTGTTGCCGGTACCGCAGCGATACGATCAGATCTAGCAGATCGTCGAGGCTCGGGTGATAGAGGTGCATCTCCGTCTTGGACTCTTATCACATCAGACCGGTTGACGACATTTCCACCAACAGTGGGAGCGTATGAGGAACTGACATAGCTCTCTTCATCATTAGGTCGTTTGCGGGAAAAGGCTCTTTTTAAGCCTCCATATGCGCCTAACCCAGCACCAGCACCCAGGAGTCTGTTCCTCCAAGTATTGTCCTTGGGTCGAGTCTCGATGATTTTTTCTTCTTCGACATAGGAGCCAGAGGGGTATGATCTATGAGAGGGAACCTTTGCCCTTTCGGTACGTTGAGCAGTTCTACTTTGTGAACGTCGACGGAGCGCTGCTAATCCAGCTAGACCTGCACCGAAGAAAGCCGTATTTCTCAAACCGTGATGACTAGTGTTGCTCCCAGTACTCACAGTTCGTCGAGTGCGACCAGTACGGCGATCATCGGTGATTTCCGTTCGCGTCGGTCCAGAGGTGTAACTTGAGTAATCATCATAGTCGGCAGACGGTCGGTAGATGTAGCAGAGAATGAAATACAAAACGATGAGGGCGAACACAGCTAAAGCGTAGAGGATGAAGAAGTATTTAGGAGAGCCGTATAACGTCATGCCGAGAGGGATCTGAGCTATTCCGAGGAGAGCAATGGCTCTGCCGAGCCACTGATGCAGCTGATAGCAGTGTCAGTATCATGGAGCAAATTGGAGCACATCTCTACTTACCATGAGCTTGAGAGGAATCTTCCACCGTGACTTGCCCTTCTCGATTCGATGGATCAAGGCGCCTCCAAAGAATTGAACAAGCACCAGTGTATACAGAGCAACGCCAATGCCATGGTGAGGATTGGACAAGCTTCGCTCAGGGCCCACGGCAAACCAACCGAGGATCAGAACAACAGTGACCAGAGCGACGGTCAGGATTTGAAGGTAGATGTGGAGTCGGAGGGCAAGGCGAGGGTTGCGGTAGTAGAAACGCGCGACGAAGATGGCTGAAGGAACTATCAACAGGAATACCAGAGCAGCAACGACTCCGTGGCCAATGATGAGGCGGTGGTATTGTGGTAGTTCGGAGAAGCGGTTGGACATGCCTGAACACAAAGAGTCAGGTACAGAACGAGGCTAGCCGACTGTGGACAATCTTACTGTTCAACTGCATTGTCGCAAAGTTGAGCCCTTGCAGGTTGGGAAGGAGGAAAGTGTTTTTGGTTGAATCCCATGTTCCATCTCCAACGAACATTGTGCTGGAGTCGTAGACACTGCTGCCCGGCGCACTCAGATTGTCGACAGACATGTTGATAGCGCTATGTGAGCGCACTATGGCGCTTTGTATGGGTTGCGGATTTGACCAATTGCTGGTTGGTGAAAGGTGTGATGGTAATTAGTCGAGAAATTGCCTGAAAGCAGCGCGATTTTTTCGTTCAGGTCGTTCGTTGAATCATAGAGTCGTGATAGTCGTTTTTGGAGCGGTAAGGCACAATCGATTGTAATCGATAAGCACGTGTCTGCACTTCTGGAAAGCAACGAGTCGTGGTATGGAAGGCTTGCAGACAGGAATGTAGGAACAGAGTTCAAAAGCAGTACGGAGATGTATGCGCGTAATTACAGAGCGAAAGAGACATGGAAAAGGAAGAACAGGGAACTGGGCACTCTTTCTGCATGATGCCGCACCATCTTGCAGGCTTGAGAGACGTGATGGATAGTGATTGGCAGGAGCGTTGACCGAGCAACTCGGCTGTCATGTCCCCCCGCCGTTGTTCCCGCTGCGCCCGGTGCACAACTCGATCATTGCAATGCACGATTTATGAACATCCAGCCATCTCCAACCACCTCCGAACGCTACTTCCTGCTTTGCCTCAAGGGTACGAGCACTTGGATCTAAAAGACCAATCAAAAATTGTCCATCTGTAAATTTCCGTCGAGGAGTGCCCACTATGGTCAAATCAAAGGAGTTTCTCAAGAAGCCAAAGTTGCCCAAGCAACAGAAAAAATCAAAGGTGCAGATTCAAACTTTTCCATAATATCTGTACATCATCATATTGACCAACATAGATATTGGTCACAGCATACGACTTTCAAGAAGGTAAGCAAACTCAAATTTCATGGTACTTGGATGGTTTACAAAGTATCCTGCGCTTCTGTTTGCGACTTGTATCAGCCTTTCGCCACGATGAGTACCTGAACTGACCACGACTATCACAGCTGCCGACGCCGAAGAAGAGACTGGCGGTAAATGGAGAGCTGGTGATCCGGCCAAATCAAGTCGTGCCTTTGTCAGAGCTATCGAGATCTACAACAATGGCTTGCAAAAACATCCCAAGGATGCCGACCTGGCATACAACAAGTAAGAAACATCTTATGATATCAATCTATGGAACGTTAGCTGATTAGAGATTTTGCAGAGCTCGTCTTGAGTTTGAACTATCACAACAGCCTACTTTGGTAGCTAAACTCGCGGTTCCGTCACTTGACTTTTTGCAGCAGGCTCTCAACTCTCATCGCTATGCACTACAGCTTAACGGTGAGTCGGCTGATGTACTGTTCAACACAGCTCAGGTCATGATCAGTATTGCCGAGTATGTGACAGAAGCTGGCATCTTCAGCGCACAGGCCGATTCAGTGTCTCTTCTTCGCGAAGCACTTGAACTGCTATCAGCATGTTTTACTCGTCAGGAACAGCTCGTGGAAGAACAAAATGCAAATTCCATGGAGGCCGAAGGCGGCGTTGCAATCGACCAAGAAGTTCCTGCAGCCCAACCCGAAGCTTCTGCAGCAGGAGATACAGCTCCCGAAGACGAGGAAGAAAGCGAATACGTCTCTGTGCAAGCCTACATCACCCCCTCCGATTTGTTGGACACAGCACGCTCCAGTCTCACGGCTCTAACCCTCCTCATCACCCTCGACGACCCCTCAAATGTCTCTCCCCTCGCAAAGATGGGCATCACCCTAGTCGAGGACAAAATCCCTCAATACCTCTCTCAAGTCGAAGCCGAAGAGCGCGCTCAAGAAGAACCAGACGTCCTCCTTGAGCGTGCTCAGTTCCACGCGGCCCTCACAGTAGCCGATCTCAAACTCGGCACTGCATCTGCAAACGACTCCTTGGGTCGTCTCCAACAAGCTTTCGAACCTCTGGATACAACCGCAAATGTAGCAGTCATGTGCACCTACGCAGACAGCCTCGTCGAACTAACAACCACGGCTCAAAACTTCAGCCCTTCAAGCGCAGCAACGACTTGCTGGTCTACATTGTCAAAGGCGCAAGACCTCTATGCAGCTGCAGTCAAGATTAACGATACCGAGGCGAAGGAACGTAAAGCTCGCGTCTATGAATCTCGCGGTGATGTCGAGTTGTTGCGTTTCAATCTTGCCACCACACCTGCTGCTGGTCTTTCTGCGGCCATTCAGAAAAGTGCGCCTACGTTGATTAAGAATGCACAGACGTATTATCGCGGTGCTATGAATCTTTTCCGCGCAGAGGGAGATGCAGAGGCTGCTGGCAAGGTCGAAGTCAGAGGGCTGATTGCCACTATGCTGGAAGGGAAGTTGAACGGCAATGTTGGTCAGCAGATCGTCGCTGCCTTGGGTCAAAAGGGAGAGGCTGGAAGAGCTGTAGCCATGGATATGTTGAGGGAAAGTTTGCTGCCTGAGGATTGGGATCAGGATGTCATGTAGAGACGCTGTTCACTTGTGGCTATGGATCTAGTTGTACAGAAATTGGTATACATCGAAGTATTGGTATCTAAAATTCCCACCCGTCTATGAGGTTAGCTAGTTTTGGCTTTTCCACTTCCGTTGATAAAGGCTTCTGCTTCGTCTTCGCTTGCAGTTGTGTCACCATCGCCATAATCTCTCCAGTCACGCTGCTTGCCACCATAGGGTGCAACATCCTCTTCTTCGTCCTCCTTCTCGCTCTCAGACTCCGGCTCATTGAAGAACACGCTTGTTTGTCGTGTGATTTCTTGAATGACACTGCCTCTGCGAGCGAAGTCATTAGACTCTTCGCGTCGGAGCTGTCGCACGCTTGGACGCATGGTGTCATTCGAATTACGTGGTGACATGGAGCCCAGCCATCCACTGAAGCGTCTAGCAAATGATGGAGAAGGTTCTCTTTGTTCATCGAACCGTGAGCCCTTGGGTGACGGATTCTTCGAGCTCCTACCACTCTGCATTCTGTCAGGTGTGGCGGAGAGGAATGGTCCTGGTTCGAGTCTGCCGCCATTCGAACGTGCTTGCTCAAGCAGCGACTCAAGGTCGTCACTGCTCAGCATGCTACGCATCTGACTCTTTTCGATCGAAGGTGTTGGTAGGGCATTAGGATTAGGTCTCATGCTCTGTCGGGCATCTTCCACAATCTTCTCGATCTTCATGCGGTTAGCAATGAACTTCAGCTTCGGGAATGTAGCCTGTTGGCCAACTTGGATCATGTTTGCCAAACGTTCTTTGGAGGGATCAGCAAGGATGTGCCAGAAGTCTGATGGCTTCGACCTCGGCCAGATTGTGATTGTGCCAGAGAAGCGCTGCAGCCACACTTCGCTCCAGTCTTGACCCATCGGTCGTGGGAGCAATTCCAGATGTCTGAGAACTTTGAGCCATTTGGTCAGATCAAGCTTGAGATATTGTTCGAGAGCAGAGCCAAGGAAGCCCCCTCTCCATCCTCGACCACGGCGATGAGTAACTGGTCTGCCGACACTACCGCGTGAGGAGAAGAAGAACAGGTTGATGTGAGGGTTGACTTGAGAAACGATGCTGAAGTTGACATTGAAATGCAAGTTGAGGGCCTTGAGCGGAATGTCGGTACGGAGCGATCCATCCTTCCACTTGTGCCCGAAAGCGTAGGGCTCCAAAGTGCCGTCACGCTTTTTCTTCATGAGTACAACGGGGTTGAGGACGCCAGGAACTGCAGCTGATGCAATGACAGCAGACCAGATGACACAGTCAGGAGCTGTAAGATAGTTTGCCAAGATAGTCGGCGAATGGGGGTCGGATGGAACGCAAGACACATTGAGTATGCGACCCGTCCTTTGGAAAGCTTCGAGGAAGGTGAGAGAACCATGGCAGAACCAAGCACATCGTCTAGCCCAGTCGACCGAATCAAAGCGAGCACCAGTCTGGTACCATCGTTTCGACCAGACAGGAAATGATTCCCTACAGGCAGTGATACGAGCCGCCAATGCAGGCACCAAAGTCGACTTGAGCTCTTCGTTGGTTCGAGTACCAAGCAAAGCAGCTACGAGAGCGCCTCCTGAAGTGCCAGTGATGATTGGGGGAAGAAGATCGGCATCCAACAGAGCCTTTGCGATACCGAAGTGATAGTAAGCAAAGGTTGCACCGCCCGAAAGACACAAAGCAGTACGTCCGAAGTTTGTGCTGAGGTGCTTAACCATGGCACGCTTGTCTTCTAAAGTCAGCAGGTCCGAGTCTAGCAAAACTTTGATACAGTCCGAAGCTTCGTCGATGAAGTCCTGTACGAGGTTCTTGGTTCCGTAGTATGTTTCGGAATAGAGACGAGGGTTCTCGAAGCCTGCAAAGTTGTTCTTGACACAAGCCTCGACCAGACCTCGGAGCTCGTCGACAGCGCGTCCGCCTGGAGACACAGCGGGGTGGTCTTTTGCTTCGGCTTGGACCTTTGCTTTCAAGGATTGTAGGCGGTGTTTGACGCGACGGACCGTCTTGCTATCGTAATAAGCATATTCGTCGTTTGTTTTCCATTTGTCGCTGCCCAGGTGGCCATCCAGCTCCTCAGCAGCTTTAATCCAGTCTTCGTAGTTGGACTTGTGCCGCAGACTGGCGCGCAGCTGTTCTCGCTTTCCTCGCCAGGTAACAAAGTGCTCGTAGAGGTAGATGTACAGCCTCGTGAACATGTACGAGATTCCCAGTGCTGTGATCCAGCCTAGGACGACGAACAGCAGCGGCCATTTCAGCAGGTTGTATGTCCATCCTTCTCTTGTCTCATCCTTGCCTCGACGCGGGGGACGCTTCTTCTTCTCTTGCTTGTGTTTTTGGCGACCTTTGACCTTTTGACGTACGGGAGCCCAGTCGTTGAGGGCTGTGAAGAATTGAGGCGGCTGGCTCGCAGCATGGAGGAGATCGTCTTCCGAGGGGGAGGTAAAGTCCGGAGCCGCAAGGGCTTTGGCGAACTCTTGAACGTCGTCGTCTCCAATGAAATCGTTGTCGAAGTCGGGGATGGTCGAGGGGTCCCAGGCTGTGGCATCCCAAGGTTCGGGACCATCAGTCTTTTTCGAAGTATCGGCCATTGCACGAATGGAATTGAATTGCTGGCTGTCACCCGACAAGAAAGCGGCTTCGGCTCAGCTGCATACTTGGGAGGAAGGTACGATCGGGGGGAAGCATATTGCACATGGGGAAGACGCTACGTCACTCTATTGGCTTCGGCCCGTGTCCGCCGGCCGAGATGGTCTTACTGTCTTATCTAATCTTATCGATAAACCTTCTCGAGAAACACATCAAGGTCGCTGTCGCGTTCGCCTCCCCGATCCTCCATGATCGACAATGCTGCGTGACAGCAGCTTGTCCAAGCACAATGCCATGGTCAACCGCAAGACAACTGGGGCCAGCGATGCTGACGCGAAGCGCCCTGCGAAACGACTGAAACAGGAACCTCGATCCGAAGCAGAAACGCTAGACGATGGCGAACTTGCCCCAGTCGATGTCGGACAACAAAAGACGACCGATCTTGAGACGGCTCTTCCTCCCATTGATACCGACAAAGAAGCCATTCTAGCCTACGAAGCTACGCGTCTCGCCGAGTCATCGGATTCTCAGAAAGATGGGCCAAAATGGATACCTGGTCAGCGTTCAATCTACGTCGACGCCTTCAACCTTGCTCTCGATACTGTACTTGAAGACGAGAGCCATCTATTCGACGATGCTGAAAAGAAAGTATTTGAAACCTGGGGCGAACTGAATTACGAGGCTCAATACCTCTACGTTCGCTTGTTCCTTCGCAAGACATCTGCCTGGCATCGTACCAACCGTCTAGGCTATCACAGCGATATCTCCGACCTCCCCAAAGCCGTCGAAGCTCTACAGATCCCTTGCCATCTTCCACCGCCCACCGTAGAATCCCTTCCCGTACCTCGCGATTTTGACCAACCCGACGATGCCCGACTTGGTCATTCCTTTACCTTCGCCGACAAGTCCGAAGACTTCATCACCACATTAGAGGAAGCCTCTTCGCTGCTGCTGCTAGACGAGCTCAAAACACTTGCTAGAGATGCAAAGGTCCAAGGCAAGACAAAAAGAGAATTGCTTCACGCTCTAAGGAAGGCAAGTGGTAAACAGGCTGGTCTGGGTTGGTCATCGCTCAAACGATCAGACACGGAAGAGTCGAGTCTGTCTATCCCTGATGATGACAGTCGAGAAGGCACCCCTCTACAAAATCGAGATACACACTTCCTGGAGAAGATCATGGCAGAGACAGGTCCTTGTGTCAGATTGTCTGACCCGGCACGAAGATTGTTCGAACGTGTCCATCTTGTCTTCTATCGATCCACCATGTGGACAGAGAAGTCTTTGACGACTATCATTCTTGCGAAGATCTCACGCTTGAATTTCCCGGAATATCTCGTCTGTCGCTCGTCCAACATCTTCGCATCCAGACCTATGCTGCTCGAGTTCGAGGCTTCATTGAGGATTCAGTATCATCTTGACAGCATTCTTGAATTCAACGGCACACCGAGTCCGGATAACTTGGAGATGATCCTGAATCTCTGTGATGAGATCTTTCCACGATGGAGAGCATTGTTGCAAGAAGAGCAAAAGAAGGAAGACAGCATATACATGACTGGTGAGGGTGCATACTTGCGACGTCTGTCTCCCGCCTGGGTCTACACCCGTATCATTCACAAAGGTGCATATGTCATGGGAAAGTTCAAGGACCACAAGCGAGAATACGATACCCTCCAAGAGCTTCTGAATCAGAAACTCTTTCACACCTCGAGGCGCGGCGATTGGTACCAGCGAAAGGCTCTACTAGAAGAACACTACATGCATGCCTTGATGCCAGCCCAAAACCGCGGAGAAGACGCTCAGAAGAAGCACTGGAAGCGGATATCCCTACAGACTTGTGAGGAAGGTCTTCAAGACCGTCTTGTGCATCTGATGTACCATCACGATCTTCAGAAACGGGTCATGAAACTGGAGAAAGCGCTTCGCGTGCCAATGCGAGAGCAGCACGACTTCAGCCATGTTCGACTAGCCAAGCCTGTAGAGCGTGTCTTCTACGGCACTCGAATCCAAAGGCCGGAGCAGCCGAACGAGACGAGACGAGGAGGCAAGACAATCTGGATTGATCCTGGCGAGAATGAAAATGAGGGAGAGTGTTCGGTGGAAGCAATGTGTCTTTCGCAGTACCGCTCGCTTGGCTATCGAGGATATCATGCTGAGGGTGGTATTGTTCGAACGTTGTTCGCTTACCTATTCTACGACATCCTCTTCGTCTACATTCCGGATGTGTTTCAGACACCCTACCAAACTTGCCCTTTGGATCTGCACACGGATGCCTTCTATCCATCCCGCATATCCGAGATCAATCAACGCTTGAACGAGATCAACAACGGGGAGGCAAGTAACCTGATTCAACGAGTTTGGGATGATCACCACGAGAAGAATACCTGTGTAGTGGGACTGAGTTGGTCCTACGAGCTGGAGGACCTCTTGTCCATCGCCAAGTGTTTCCCACCCGCGGCTCTCAGTACTGTTTGTAAAGTCATGGCGCAAGAATATGGTCAAAGAGGAGGTGGTGTACCAGACCTCTTCTTGTGGAAAGAGGATCCCAACAACAGTGGAGGAGAGGTCATGTTCGCTGAAGTGAAAAGTGAGAATGATCGATTGAGCGATACACAGCGCTTGTGGATCGACGTGCTCACAGGAGCGGGTGTCACGGTAGAACTGTGCAACGCTGTTGCCAAAGAAGTAAAAGTGGTTGGCTAGTTTTAGGACTCATGACTTTACGAATCTCACGAATTTCTAGAGGTTTGCACGACACATCTTTCCTTTTTTCATGTGGTTCCAATAAACTCAATCAACTTGCGGAGTCTCCACTGCCAACAATCCACCTTTGGAAACGGCAGTTAAAGCTCCCCACCACACCTCGACAGTGGCGATTCAGTGTTTGAAGGTGCGCTGCGTCCATTCAAATCTGCTGGAATAATCTGAGAGATTGTTCCACGAGATGGACTCGAGGAAATATTCCAGAAATACCAAAACAGGGTTGTACCAACAACCATGCGATGGTCGCGGGCGATCTGATGGACAACCTCGCGTGCGAGATCAGCACCATGATGTTACACGTGTGGCTGCTGTGAGGCGCAGCACTGCCCACTTGAGGGCAGGCTTTTCCCATCGCTTGCAAGTCCAGCCGCCGCCCGCAACTCATTTCGCATACCGGAAGTCAAAAAACAAGACTTCAGCTCCAGAGATTCCAAGGTCGCAAAGCTGGTTTCCGCACACTGAAAACCAACACCCTTCTTTTTCATATACTCATATGCTACTGCAGGTCCTCCCGTTGACGCGATTGCATAGATATGAAAGCTGCGGTTCTTTCGGAAGCTTTCTTTGCTTTACCTCGTCACGATTTTCAGGGCGGCCTTGCCCATATTAACCCGTGTGGAGAAGAAGGTTGTCAAAGCAGACGGAGATCGAAAGCTTCTGATGTCATGCTTCGCCAGAAGACCATCTGAGACAAACTGCTGTTCAGGGCTCCAACGGTCTCGCCAACGTGTCGGGGTCTCTACCGAAACTTTATGACTTCAAACTCCAGGCTTCGAATTGGATGACAAGCGCTGTAAAAACTCCGCGAAGGAGCAATGTTGCCACAAACCGGCTGGGCTGTTCGCAGCTTGCCATGTCACTCAAGAAGTTTCTCGAGCTCTCTCCAGCTTCCTGCATCATAGCTCCAGTCCGAGACCCTGGTCGGACGCAACGTTGCCGTACTTGCAGGGATGAATATGCATATCAGACGTCACCCGTCCAGGACGCGCGCCAATCACTTCAACATCCACGCTTACACTTGCACTTCTTACCTCTGAGAATGTTGACAGGTCGCGGTTGCGGTGCTGTTGCCGTCTGAAGGTGTTTCTCTTCATCGGCGCGCATGTCGCACAACACACTGTATCGAGCCGATGGGACGGGAATCTTTGATTCCCTCGAGCTGCCGCAGCCGCCCAAAGCTCCCTCGAGGTCCTCGATCCTCGCCTAAAGCCACTAATGGACCGCCCCGTCTTCTCCGCATCGTCGATACAGCTACCGTGCAGCCACGGTTCTCCAGCCGTCACTCCATATTTTCGTGGCTGTGACGTTGAAACGCAGCTCCAGAGCAAGCCCACCCGACCTCTCACCAGCCGCAAAACCTGCTGATGCCACCGTGAGGCGCTACCTACCTGGCAATTCCATACGTCACAAAGCTCCTTGGACAGCGTCCCAGCCAACAGGAGTGCAGGCCTGCTCCGTGCTCGAGGTAGCTCTCTTATATGTTTTCAAGCTCCCTTCCCTCGTCTCAATTTCTCTATCAATTTTCCCCCCATTCCCCCCAATAACCTAATCAAATTGTTGTATGACCAACAATTCTTCATCCTCCTCTTACGCCTACTACTCCTTTCCTCCAACACCAAATAGAGCTTCTTCCCCCGCAAGCTCGAAATCTAATTCACCTACCCCCAAAACAATCCGTACTTTGAAGAATATGGCACCTTCTCCGGCAGCAGGCAAGGCCACTGGTGGCGCTCCCAAGACACCCACCAAGTTGGGTAGAAAGCCCCAGAGCCAAACTAGCCAGCCCCCCAAACTCGGACAGCAAGCAGCTTCCGGCGCAAGAAAAGCATCCGCCCCCGAGGGTGCTAAGCAGCCAGAAGTTCCTCAGACTTCCGAGAAGCCCGAGGTCGGTGATGTGCAACAAAAGGCCGGCGAGGCCGCGCAAGGTGCACAGGACAAAGCTGGCAAGACTGCCGAAGACGCCAAGAGCAAGGCCGAGGGCGCTGCTGAAGAGCCCAGCAAGGTCGAGATGAAGGACGACACTGAAGCCGCATCCACCCAGGCTGGTGATGATGAGGACGATGACGAAGACGAAGGCCCCCTGAGCAAGGTCTCCCAGGCTGGAGACAACGCCAAGGGCCAGCTCGAGGAGCAAGCTCCTCAACCAATTGACGACTCTAACGACAACGACACTGCTGCCGGTGCACAGGACACCGCTGATGACGACACTGAAGACACCGAAGACACTGCCGACGATGACAAGACCGTCAAGGCTGGTGATGAAGCTGATGATAATGACGACACGGTTGACGACGCTCAAGACACCACCGGCAAGGTGGCTGACGACGCTCAAAAGACTGGCAAGCAATCCGGCGGTAACCTTCTCAAGGGTGCCAAGGGTCTCGCCGGCAAGGCCTCTGGTCTCGCAGGCAAGGCTGCTCAGGATCCCAAGAAGGCTGCTCAAGATGTTCCCAAGGACGCTCAGGAGACCGCAGAAGACGTCAAGGACACTGCCGAAGACACCGCTGAGGATGCCGCCGAGGGTGCCCAAGACACTGCCGACGACGCTCAGAAGGTTGCAGGCGATGCTACCGACGAGGCCGCCGATGCTACTGAAGACGCCAAGGATACTGCCGAAGACACCGCTGAAGACGTTAAGGACTCTGCTGAAGAGACTGCCGAAGACGCCAAGGACACCGTCGAGGACGCCGCCGGTGATGCCACTGACAAGGTTGGCGATGCCGCCGAGGATGCCCAAGACACTGCTGAGGATGCTACTGAGCAGGCCAACGACACTGCCGAAGATGCCACTGAGGATGCTCAAGACACCGCTGAAGACGCTACCGAGCAGGTCAAGGATACTGCTGAGGATGGCGCTGAGCAGGCCAAGGGCACCGCAGAAGACGCAACCGACAAGGCTGGTGAGACCGCCGAGGACGCCCAGGATACTGCCGAAGATGCCAAAGACACTGCCGAGGACGCCGCCGATGGCGAAGTCCCCGAGATCAAGGACATCAACGACCTTCCTGTTGACCTCTCTGTGCTCAAGGGCCTCGAGGTCTCAGAGGACGGTATGGTCTCCGACCAAGACGGCAACCCTATTGGCAAGCTGGCTGAGGGTGACGCTGAAGACCTCGCTGGATACCCAATTGGCGACGATGGCGAGATCCTTGATGATGATGGTGATCTCGTTGGACGTGTCGAGCTTCTTCCTGAGCAGGTTAAGAAGCAGATGGGTGACCTGAAGAGCAAGGGCGAACTCCCCAAGGGCGCCGAGAACTTCGTTGGCGACCTCCCCGACACCGATGATGCTGAGAAGCCCAACCTTGCCATCTTCAAGGGTTTGACCTGCGACCCCACCGGTAACATCTTCAACGACGATGGCGATACCATTGGTCAGGTCACCGACGGTAACCCCGAAGACCTCATGAACGCTACCTTGAACGAGTACGGCGAGTTCATCGACGAGGATGGCAACGTCATTGGCCACGCCGATGTTCACCCCGATGCTCCCGAGGACATCTACGACCAGATCCAGCAAGCTGCTGATGATGCTCAGGACGCTGCCGACGATGCTGAAGACAACGCCGATGACACTGCCAAGGCCGCTGACAAGGTCGACGAAGCTGCCGACCACGTTGACGACGCCGCTGATGATGTCAAGGATGCCGCTCAAGACATTGAGGATGAGCTTCCCGGTATCGAGGCTCTCCAAGGCAGAGAGCTCAACGATGCTGGTGAGGTCGTCGACGACCAAGGCGAGCTCCTTGGCCAGATCGACAACGAGTCTCTCAGAGGCAAGATCGAGTCTGGTGAGCTCAAGGCCGAGGATCTCAAGATCAACGAGGATGGTGAGGTCGTCGATGCCGATGACAATGTCCTTGGCAAGGTCGGTCTCGCTGAGGGTGCCGCCGAGAAGCTTGGTGGACGTCTTCCTCCCCTTGACCTCCGCATTCTTGATGGCAGAAAGGTCAACAAGAAGGGCAAGATCCTCGACGACGAAGGTGATGAGATCGGTGAGCTCGCTGAGGGTGACCCCAAGGAGTGCGCCGGCAAGAAGGTCAACGACCGTGGTGAGGTTCTCGACCAGAACGGCAAGGTCATTGGCAAGGTCTCCGTCACCCCTGGCGAGGCTGCCGAGAATGCCACAAAGGAGCTCCAAGCTGAGCTCGGCGAGAACGTTCCCGATGAGGAGCAGGGTGAGGACGAGGAGCCAGCCGATGAGGAGGAAGAAGCTCAAGGCCCCCAGTTCAAGATCCCCGACCTCGATGTTCTCGAGGGCCTGAAGGTCAACAAGAAGGGCAAGATCCTCAACGAAGACGGTGAGGAGATTGGCGAGCTTACTTCCGGCGAACTCAGCGAGTGCGCTGGCAAGAAGGTCAACGACAAGGGTGAAGTTCTTGATGACGAAGGCAACACCATTGGCCGTGTCAAGGCTCTGCCCCAAGAAATTCCTCAGGAGGAGGTCGAGCAAGCTGAAGAAGCTGCCGACAAGGCCGAGGACGCTCAGGATGCCGCAGAAGATGCGGCTGAGGGTGCTGAAAACGCCGAAGAAGGCGCCGAGGATGCTCAGGAGGGTGCTGAGGATGCCGAGGAGGGTGCTGAGGATGCCGCCGAAGACGCCGAGTCCAACCTGCCTCCTCTTTCCGTCCTCGATGGTCTGACTGTCAACAAGGCCGGCAAGATCGTCGACTCCAACGGCACCGTCGTCGGTGAACTTACTGAAGGTGACGCCAAGAAGCTTTCCAAGTCTGGAGTCAAGGCCGACGACCAAGGTCAGTTCTGGGACGACAAGGGCCATGTCATTGGTCGTGCCAAGACTGTTCCCGTCGAGGAGGACGAGGAGTCACCTTTCGCTGGCCTCGAAGGCCTGATCGTCGTCAAGGATGGTTGGGTCGAGGACGAAAACGGCAACCGCGTTGGTCAGATCACCGAGGGTGATGCCAAGAAGCTGGTTGGTCGTGCCGTCGATGAGGATGGCGACATTCTCGACAAGAAGGGTTCCGTTGTCGGTCACGCCGAGCGCTACGAAGACCCCGAGCAGGAGCCTGAGCCTGAAGAGGAAGCCGTCGACCTTTCCAGCCTCGCTGGCAAGACCCTGAACAAGGCTGGCTTCGTCATTGGCGACGAGGGTGTTCCTGTCGCTCGTCTTGTCGAGGGCAAGGCCAAGGAACTCGCTGGCAAGAAGCTTGATGACCAGGGTCAAATCTGGAACGACCAAGGCAAGGTTATTGGCCGTGTCGAGTTGATTCCCGAGGAAGACCGTGAGGCCAAGCCCGATGGTCCTTTCGCTGGCCTCCAAGGTCTCCGCGTTGTTGCCGATGGCAAGGTCGCTGACGAGGACGAGAACATCGTTGGTGAGATCGTCGAGGGTAACGCCAAGCGTCTGATTGGTCTTGCTGTCGACGAAGACGGCGATGTCATGGACAGATATGGCAACGTCAAGGGCCACGCCGAACCTCTCGAAGAAGAGGAAGAGGAGGGCCCCGTCGACAACTCTCTGCTCGATGGCAAGAAGCTCAACAAGAGCGGCTTTGTTGTTGATGACAAGGGTATCCCCGTTGGTAAGCTCATCGACGGCAATGTCAAGGAGCTCGCTGGTCGCCTTTGCGACGAGAACGGCGACATTCACAACGACACTGGCAAGGTTGTTGGCCACTGCGAAGTTCTCCCTGAGAACGAGCGTGTCGCTAAGGCCGAAGGACCATTCGCTGGTCGTGAAGGTCTTCGTGTCAACAAGGAAGGTTTCGTTGTTGATGCCGAGGACAACGTCGTTGGCAAGGTCACTGAAGGCGATGTGAAGAAGCTTGTCGGCCTCTCCGTCGACGAGGATGGCGACATCAACGACAAGTACGGCAATGCCAAGGGCCACGCTGAGCCTTACGAGGAGGAGGA
>ERZ794946.113-NODE-113-length-43385-cov-108.818994_pt1 | contig 43385 bp, 20 predicted proteins | sample MGYA00433072_ERZ794946 | MGnify/ENA primary metagenome ERZ794946 (study PRJEB30137, sample SAMN04331413) | food metagenome | isolation source: Y3 must sample point D1 replicate A | place: Australia: South Australia | collected 2014 ...
GGCCACACTGTGGTATCCAACGAGGAATATTCTGAATTGGAAAAGAAACTAGAACAACCATCAATGGAATACTTAGTCAAACATGCCGAACAAATACAATCTAAAATTATATCGATTTCGGACTTTAACACCTTAGCTAATCCATCTATGGAAGATATGGCTTCAAAATTGCAAAAGTTAGAATACCAGATTGTTCCGAACGATGAGTACATTGCATTGAAAAATACGATGGAAAAGCCGGACGTTGAGTTACTAAGATCCAAGTTGAAAGGTTACCATATAATTGATACAACAACGTACAATGAGCTAGTCAGCAATTTCAATTCTCCTACGTTGAAGTTTATTGAAGAGAAAGCCAAAAGCAAAGGTTATAGATTAATAGAACCTAATGAATACCTTGACTTGAATAGGATAGCCACTACACCTTCTAAAGAAGAGATTGATAACTTCTGCAAACAAATTGGGTGTTACGCTTTGGACTCTAAAGAATATGAAAGACTAAAAAATTCTCTGCAGAATCCCTCTAAGAAATTTATAGAAGAAAATGCCGCATTACTTGATCTTGTGCTAGTGGACAAAACGCAGTACCAAGCAATGAAAGATAATGCAAGCAACAAGAAATCACTTATTCCTTCAACCAAGGCACTTGATTTCGTTGCAATGCCTGCCCCACAGCTTGCTTCTGCAGAGAAGTCATCACTACAAAAAAGAACTTTATCTGATATTGAAAATGAGTTAAAGGCCTTAGGCTACGTCGCAATTCATAAAGAAAACCTGCCAAACCTAGAGAAACCAATTGTTGACAATGCCTCCAAAAATGATGTCTTGAACCTATGTTCGAAATTCAGTTTAGTACCATTGTCTACTGAAGAATATGATAATATGAGAAAGGAACACACTAAAATCTTAAATATTCTCGGTGATCCATCTATTGATTTCCTGAAGGAAAAATGTGAAAAATATCAAATGCTCATAATTAGTAAACATGATTACGAAGAAAAGCAAGAAGCCATTGAAAATCCAGGCTACGAATTTATTTTAGAAAAAGCATCAGCACTGGGATATGAATTAGTTAGCGAGGTCGAGCTGGATCGCATGAAACAAATGATTGATTCACCAGATATTGACTACATGCAAGAAAAGGCTGCCCGCAATGAAATGGTGTTGTTGAGGAACGAGGAGAAGGAAGCATTGCAAAAGAAAATAGAATATCCCTCTTTAACATTTTTAATCGAAAAGGCTGCTGGAATGAACAAAATACTTGTTGACCAAATCGAGTATGATGAAACTATAAGAAAATGCAATCATCCCACTCGGATGGAGCTAGAGGAATCCTGTCATCACTTGAACTTGGTTTTGCTCGACCAAAACGAGTACTCAACTCTAAGAGAACCTTTGGAAAATCGAAATGTTGAAGACTTAATTAACACCTTGAGCAAACTAAACTACATTGCAATTCCTAATACTATCTACCAAGATTTAATTGGAAAGTATGAGAATCCAAACTTTGATTATCTAAAGGATTCTTTGAACAAAATGGATTACGTCGCAATCTCTAGACAAGATTATGAATTGATGGTTGCTAAATACGAAAAGCCACAACTGGATTATTTGAAAATTTCTTCAGAGAAAATCGACCACACTGTAGTGCCTCTGTCTGAGTACAATTTGATGGTTACAAACTATAGAAATCCCAGCTTGAGCTACTTAAAAGAGAAAGCCGTTTTGAATAATCATATTTTAATAAAAGAAGATGACTATAGAAACATTTTAGCAGTATCAGAACATCCGACAGTGATCCACCTCTCCGAAAAGGCATCTTTATTAAATAAAGTCTTGGTAGACAAGGATGATTTTGCGACCATGTCACGCTCGATTGAGAAACCAACTATCGATTTCTTATCCACTAAGGCGCTATCAATGGGGAAAATACTAGTTAATGAATCTACGCATAAAAGAAACGAGAAACTATTATCTGAACCAGATTCTGAATTTTTGACAATGAAAGCCAAGGAGCAAGGGTTAATTATCATTTCAGAAAAGGAATATTCTGAACTGCGGGATCAAATAGATCGTCCTAGCCTAGATGTTTTGAAAGAAAAGGCCGCCATTTTTGATAGCATCATAGTAGAAAACATAGAATACCAACAACTGGTAAACACTACAAGTCCCTGCCCTCCCATTACTTATGAAGATTTGAAAGTATATGCCCACCAATTCGGTATGGAATTATGCCTCCAAAAACCCAACAAACTTTCTGGAGCTGAGCGTGCAGAGCGCATTGATGAACAATCAATAAATACGACCAGCAGTAACTCGACCACAACATCGAGCATGTTTACAGATGCACTAGATGATAATATCGAAGAGCTTAATCGTGTCGAATTGCAGAATAATGAAGATTATACTGACATAATCTCGAAATCATCCACAGTGAAAGATGCTACCATTTTCATTCCCGCCTATGAAAACATCAAGAATTCTGCTGAAAAATTAGGCTACAAATTAGTTCCGTTCGAAAAATCAAATATCAATCTGAAAAACATTGAAGCTCCATTATTTTCGAAGGACAACGATGACACTAGCGTTGCCAGTAGCATAGATCTTGATCACTTATCTAGAAAAGCAGAAAAATATGGTATGACCCTCATTTCTGATCAGGAATTTGAAGAATATCATATACTAAAAGATAACGCGGTTAATCTGAATGGTGGCATGGAAGAAATGAATAATCCCTTGTCAGAAAATCAAAACTTAGCAGCAAAAACCACAAACACAGCGCAAGAAGGTGCCTTCCAAAACACCGTTCCCCACAATGATATGGACAACGAAGAAGTCGAATATGGGCCGGATGATCCAACATTCACAGTAAGGCAACTCAAGAAACCCGCTGGCGATCGTAATTTGATTTTGACTAGTAGGGAGAAAACACTGTTATCAAGAGATGATAATATAATGAGTCAAAATGAGGCGGTTTATGGTGACGATATATCTGATAGCTTTGTAGATGAAAGCCAAGAAATCAAAAATGATGTAGACATTATTAAAACTCAAGCTATGAAATATGGTATGTTGTGTATTCCTGAAAGTAATTTTGTGGGTGCATCATATGCAAGTGCTCAAGATATGAGCGATATAGTTGTGCTTTCCGCGTCCTATTACCATAATCTAATGTCACCTGAAGACATGAAATGGAACTGTGTTAGTAATGAAGAATTACAAGCGGAAGTTAAAAAGCGTGGGCTCCAGATTGCACTAACAACAAAGGAAGATAAGAAAGGTCAAGCCACGGCATCCAAACATGAGTATGTGTCGCATAAGCTAAACAATAAAACATCTACTGTGTCCACAAAGTCTGGAGCAAAAAAGGGACTTGCAGAAGCAGCAGCAACAACTGCTTATGAAGATTCCGAAAGTCATCCACAAATAGAAGAGCAGTCTCATCGTACTAATCATCATAAGCACCATAAACGTCAACAGAGTCTGAATTCTAATTCAACCTCAAAAACCACACGTTCATCGAGGAATACGCCAGCATCTAGACGAGATATAGTAGCATCATTTATGTCACGTGCAGGATCTGCCAGTAGGACGGCATCTTTACAAACTTTAGCATCATTGAACGAACCAAGCATAATACCCGCGTTAACCCAAACCGTCATTGGGGAATATTTGTTTAAGTATTATCCACGCTTGGGACCTTTTGGATTCGAATCACGTCATGAAAGATTCTTCTGGGTTCATCCATATACCTTAACTTTGTACTGGTCCGCTTCTAATCCCATCCTAGAGAATCCTGCCAATACCAAAACAAAAGGTGTTGCCATTCTAGGAGTAGAAAGTGTCACAGACCCAAACCCATATCCAACAGGATTGTATCACAAAAGTATTGTTGTTACCACAGAAACTAGGACTATTAAGTTTACTTGTCCTACAAGGCAAAGACACAATATTTGGTATAATTCATTACGTTATTTACTTCAAAGGAACATGCAAGGGATAAGTTTAGAGGACATCGCTGATGATCCAACAGATAATATGTATTCAGGAAAGATTTTCCCATTGCCCGGCGAAAATACAAAGAGCTCCAGTAAAAGACTTAGCGCATCGAGAAGGTCCGTATCTACAAGGTCTCTAAGACATAGAGTACCACAAAGCCGATCATTTGGCAATTTACGATAGTTAAAAAAACTAAATAACTCTAAGTAAATTAAGAACAATAATAATCATTATTTCGATTTTTAGTCCTGTAAACACGTTTGCCACCGATGAGTAACACTGAAAGATCAGAGAAAGAAAAAAAAATTCTACCTAATGAAATAAATAAACTAAAAAGATTAAATTAACTAATTCTCATGTTAGTAGGTCACGAATTCTTTAATTTTGTTTTGTGACTGAAATAAATATGAAAACGATAATGAATAAATAAATAAGGAGAGGCAGCAGAAATACGCCAAATATTCAAAGGGCTTTGTTGTTGACCGACTACCAAGTCATCCTTTGCAATGCTTTAACACTAGTATGTAAGTTCCTAGGCTTACTCAAATTAGTGATATTATCGTTGTTGCTTGGGGCTAGGGAAGTAGGAAGTGGAGTCAACGCCGTATCCTTACTTCTTCCATCGTTAGCATTTTGATATATTTCAACGTCCTTATCATCACCGTGTTTGAAACAGCAACGCTTACCGTACGGACAGTAGCCTAACTTCGACCAATTTATGCAAGGTTTAGTTCTATAATTGTTTGATTTTTTCTTGAATTTCAGTTCATTAAGACCATGAGCAAATTGGCATTTATTTCCATACTTACAATAGCCTTTAATAGTAAAAGATTCACAGAGCTCAGTTTTGTATAAGGTCTTATTGACTAATTGAGGAAGCTGCAAAGGTGCCCTTCTACAAGGTTCCAGTTTTGTTGTTTTCTGAATTGGAAGTGTGTATGGAAGTCCAGTAGACTGAGAATCCACCTGAGATAGTTTTTGTAAATTCTCCGCTGTCAGGGGTAATGAAAATGCACTTGTCGTGTAAGTAGGGTTAATCTCAACTTCGAGTGACCTTTTCTTACGTTTTTTCTCAGTTGTAGCAAGTGTTGAGATGTTATTATTGCCTGCGAAAGGGTTATTAATAGGTAATGTATTTGTAGGTCTGGAATCTGATATGATCAAGTCTTTAAAATCTCCCAACGGATGATAACAGTTTGGTTTGGATGGTAACCAAGGAGAAGGCCTTGGTGAGTATTCACTTAAAATGTCCGTTTCATTTATATTATGCCCCTCGGAGCTGCTGCTGTCATCATTATCGGTATTTTCATTGAGCAGTGTCTTTATATAATATTCTTCGATTTCTTTAATCTTTGACTCGTACTCCTTGTTGAGATCAGAAAAGATCGAGGACGTAGTCGTTGAGGTCGAATTGGCATTCGGTATGTTTAAATAGTAGCTGTTTGGAGCAACATTCGGCATCATGGCTAGTGTTAATCCTTAATAGTTCTTATTGGTTGAGTTGCCGAAGAGACTGTGATATAGGGTTCTACGGCTTTACAATCAACTTATGGGTGAAGAGGCTAAATAAGATGTGACTTGTTAAGAGAGCAAGCGCAACAAGAGTGCAAAACCGTCACACTATGTCCAATGATCTACACTATCAACCTTTGAGTTAATGTTCTCTGATCCAGTATATTAGTAACTGCTCACACTGATCAAGAGCGTGAGAGAATACGAGCGAAAAAGAAAGAAGAAAAATTTGGGTGCCATTGGCACAGACCCTAAAAGAGATGTGAGAGAAGTGGGCCATATATGTATATTTTTCCCGAATGTCCTAATAAGTAATGATTGGAAATCCTAGGTCTATAAACTCGGGTAACAGAAGGTGGAAAATGAAAATTTTCTATTTTCCAATTGTAAAATCAGCAGGCATCGTTAGATTGGCTTTAAAGAGCTGAGTTTCCCATGCTGTCGGTTGGTATAATTTAAGGAAAAGCCCTCCCTCCATATCCAGAAGGCACTTGTTAATACTATGGATTATAAGGAAGAACAGAAGCAGGAACTAGAAGTTTTAGAGTCCATTTATCCTGATGAACTGAGGATCATAAACGATGAATACCCAAAGATTAAATTTGAAGTAGCCATTAAATTAGAGCTGGATACAGGTGATTCTACTTCTGTTTTAACCAAAGAGCACACTATAATCGCCGAATTCAAGTTACCAGAAAACTACCCTGACGAACCATGCCTGATTTCATTGGAAGCTCAAGAAGTAGCCCTCAATGACAACGAAGAAGATAACGAGGAAGATGAAGACGAGGTTGAATATGACGACCATGGTAATAAAGTACTGAAAAAGTTTGAAAACCTGCCAGATTTAATAAGCTTTAAGGGGTACTTGCCTGAATTAACCGTACAATTAGAATCGCAAATCGAAACCGATATGTTATTGGGTATGCAAATGTGTTTTGCATTGATTTCATCCATAAAAGAAAGATGTGAGCAATGGTATAGTGAACAATTGAATAAGCTCGAGAAGCAGTACGAGCTGGAAGCACAAGAACGTGAAAAGAAGGAACAGGCCAAGTTCCATGGTACTAAAGTCACAAGAGAATCGTACTTGGAATGGAGGTCTAAATTTCGCCAAGAACTGAAACTGGATGAAAGAGACCAGGTGAGAAGGATGAAGGCTCATCATGGGAAGCTAACCGGTAAGCAAATGTTTGAACAAGGCGTGGTGGGCACAGGCGACGAGTATATGGAAGAGGATGACGCGAGTGTAGATGACGTAGCCAAGGGACTTGCCAAGACCGAAATAGCAAATCAATAAATACTTGTGTACTTAAGTATTTAAGTATTTTCTTCTGCATGGATAATGACATATACAAATGTATCTATATAATATTTTTTTGATATTCAATAAAAAGAAAACTGACATTTGAAGAAGGAAATAGACAAGTTTTTAGTAAGATATTATTAGTGTATATATGGATACATATATCTGAGAATGAAAATTTGTTGACTGTATTGAATGTATTGGGAGATGAAGGGGTATTTGGTGATTAGACCAACGACTTGGAGTAAGAGAATAAGTCGGAAAATGCATCATTTCCCTTCGACTTGTCCTTTGTAGCCTGAGGACGGGCTTTTTGCTGTTTTTTCTCCGCAAAGGGCAATGATGTTTGCGCAGCAGCGGTGGTATCTGTGTCTGACTTTGGGCCATCCCAGTCAAGCAAATCATCTATTTTACTATTGGAAGTTTTAGGTGCTGTTGTGTCGGGACTCGTTTCGCTTTGGAAGTCGCCAAACTCATCATCATCATCATCACTATTGTTGTTGATATTATTGTTTTTGTTGTCATTATTACCATTGTCTATTGTTATATTATTCGTGGTGCTAGTACTATCGTCAAGATCGATTAAGTCAGGGATGCTATCTTGTTGTTGCTTTCTTTTCCTCTGCTGTTCTTTATTTTTGATCTGCTCTCTTAATATCTCCCTTCTTTGTCTTCTTTGTTCTTCCATATGAGAACGCCTGCGAGTATTCGAATTTGCTTCTGTTTCCACAGGAACATTGAAGTTGGTCACATTATTAGCATCCATTTCACTGTCAAAGCCATCTGCATCTGCATCAAATTCATCGTCGTCGATGTTATCGTAACTTGCAGACGTTGAAATCTGGTTGGCATTATAAATGGAGGATTCTCCTTGCTGTCGAATTTTCAAGGCATTCTTCTTATTCTTGGCTCTTTCCTTTTTCAAAAATTGTGGGTCTTCCAAGTATTGCAAGATAAGTTCTCCCTTTTTCCTAATACCTCTCTCATGAATCTCCATTTTACCATCATTGGAGAATTTTACCTTGAATTGGGCAATCTCCCTGGTTAAAATATGCTTATGAGTGAGCAAACATGATCTAATCTGATTCAGTTCGTCACCTGTGTCGACGTTCAATAATAGGAATTCAATGACTACTAGACATTTTAAGACCACCCTCCATTCGGACCCATAATTAACGTAGTCCTTTCTTGCCTTTTCGTATAGGTTCTTGGGCCTGGTAGCGATATGGTCGACTAATCTTTTCAACGTGTATTCTGTCATCAAGTAGAGCGGCACTTGGTATCTGTTCCTTAAAACCTTGGCGAGGTGCTTCGGTGTGGGGCCCCAAGCATCGGTATTTGTAGCACGACGGATATCTATCTGATAAGGCTCATATTGGACTATCACGTTTTGGGCAAACCTTGCGGCATTTCTAATATCATGGATACCTAAATTTTGAATCTTTTTTGATAATGAGTCCATTTTGTATGGTGTTGGTATTTATGCAATTGGAACGTTTAATTTGTGTATATGAATTTCCCTTCCGACTTGTATATTGGATAGAAATATAATTTTTTAAAAAAAGTAAACTATAAGCAGCCTGGAAAGATAAGCTAGACCAATTCTTATTGATAAAAAACTAAAGATAAATTCAACCGAAAACTAAAATCTAGATTGAAATTAAAACAAGAATGAATGAATGGATCAAAGGACCTGAATATGAAAAAAAGTGCAGGAGAAAGAAAATTTTCTCGCTGTGGAAAATAAGCCGAAAATCCGTTACCTAGAGGAAAGAAAGAAACGTGGGAAAAACAGGGGGCGGTACCCGGCGGCGTCAACTTAACAGGCATAACCTAGGCGGTAGTTGGCTAGTTGGCAAGCCTGGCAACATACTCCGATATAGGTAGGAAGAGTTAGTTATAAGAATTGATTGTCATACATACACATACCTTATACATATACATATAATTTAAGAGAGAATAGTTCGTTTCAATTTTTGCTGTATTGTTCCAGGCAGAGCGGTTATAATTCACCGGACTTGGCAACAACAATTCTAGCCTTGGTGGCACCGGAAGGAGAACCCAAGGACTCAACCTTCTTAACGATGTCGTAACCGTCAACAACTTCACCAAAGACAACATGCTTACCGTCCAACCATGGGCATGGAACGGTGGTGATGAAGAATTGAGAACCGTTGGTGTTTGGACCGGCGTTGGCCATGGACAACAAACCTGGTCTGTCGTGGTGCTTCTTGAAGTTTTCATCTGGGAATTTGCCACCGTAGATAGACTTACCGCCGGTACCGTTACCAGCAGTGAAGTCACCACCTTGCAACATGAAGTCTGGAATAACTCTGTGGAATGGAGAGCCAGCGTAGCCGAATCCCTTTTCACCGGTACATAGAGCTCTGAAGTTTTCTGCAGTCTTTGGGACTATGTCGTTGTACAACTTGAAAACGACACGGCCAATTGGTTGGCCATCAGCTTCGACATCAAAATAGACTTGGGACATGGTAGTATTAGCGGTTGAGTTTGGATTGAGTTGAGATATTAAATTCAAGACAAATCTTAATATAACCTATCTAGCGAAAAAGGAGGAACAAATGATGACGACAGTGGCAAAAGGATAGAAGGCTCAAGAGAATACGTTTATATTTATACAGGGAATCGAACAGACACTTGTCAGCGTAAGCCCAACCAAAGTGAGAAGGGCCACGGCCATTACCAGAGACAGAAATGAGTGGAAGCGCGTGGAAGCCCGTCTAGCAGAGGAAGAAATTCGAGACGAGGCGGGACGTGGCGGGCTGGGCGCCCCAGAAAATACCGTAGAGGACGAGGGGGGCGGTGGAAACCCCTAAGGGGCGAAAGGCGGGTAACATCTAACAGCGACGGGTAAGCATATTGCGGGTGTAAAATTTTTCATTTCGAGCTTACTTCAAGATGATGCATATGTTTAAATCACATTGATTATAGAGGTCTCATCGGTAAGGCAGAGCAGAACTGGAGACGTCTGAGGTAAGATTTCGATAATACAAGATGATGAAAGGTTCTAGAAGAACAGGTAATAACACTGCTACCACGCTAAACACGCCTGTGGTCATTCATGCCACGCAGCTGCCCCAACATGTCTCTACTGACGAGGTTCTTCAATTTCTGGAGAGCTTTATCGATGAGAAGGAGAACATTATTGATAGTACTACCATGAATACCATCAGCGGCAACGCCGCTGACGCGGACGCTGCCGCTGTGGCTAACACCAGCCTCAACATCGACACCAACCTTTCCAGCTCCATATCGCAATTAAAGAGGATTCAGAGAGACTTCAAGGGTCTGCCACCCGCCCAAGACTTTTCCGCCGCGCCCATTCAGGTCTCCACGACGGAGAAGAAGGAGACAAGCATAGGTGTTAGTGCCACCGGCGGCAAGAAAACTACATTCGCCGATGAGTGAGACCTGTAGCAGCAGCCTTGCCCTTTTACACAAAATCCTACATATCCATTCACATACGCCTTCTGTATACTACAATATATGCATATCAGTTAGAATTCTGACATCTGAACGTCTTCAGTGCTTTTTTTTCTCTTTCTTTCCAGATCCAAATATCACCGGCAGCGGCCTCAAAGTACCCGGTTTTCTTTTTTTTCACACTTTTTTTTTTTCCAAATCATGTTGTCAAGCATTGATTGACTCATTTTCCTCTGACTACTACCAGTTCAAAATGTTAGAGAAAAATAGAAAAGCAGAAAAAATAAATAAAAGAACCATATTTATTTGTTCATTCACTTTCGAGTATAAAATTAAATCTTGTTTTTCTTGTTTTCACTTAAGTACACATACAAATTAAATTGTAGAAATAAAGCGTTTTAAAATGGCTGGAAAGAAAATTGCTGGTGTTTTGGGTGCTACTGGTTCCGTTGGTCAACGTTTCATTCTGTTGTTGGCAAATCACCCTCATTTCGAACTGAAAGTTCTTGGTGCCTCTTCTAGATCAGCTGGCAAGAAATACGTTGACGCTGTGAACTGGAAGCAAACCGATTTGCTACCGGAATCTGCTACCGATATTATTGTTTCCGAATGTAAATCTGAATTCTTTAAAGAGTGTGACATCGTCTTTTCCGGATTGGATGCTGACTATGCTGGCGCTATCGAAAAGGAATTCATGGAAGCTGGTATCGCCATTGTTTCCAATGCCAAGAATTATAGAAGAGAACAAGATGTGCCATTGATTGTTCCTGTTGTCAATCCTGAGCATTTGGATATTGTAGCTCAAAAGCTTGACACCGCCAAGGCTCAAGGTAAGCCAAGACCAGGGTTCATTATCTGTATTTCCAATTGTTCCACTGCAGGTTTGGTTGCACCATTGAAGCCTTTGATTGAAAAATTCGGTCCTATTGATGCTTTGACCACTACTACTTTGCAAGCAATCTCAGGTGCTGGTTTCTCCCCAGGTGTACCAGGTATTGATATTCTAGACAATATTATTCCATACATTGGTGGTGAAGAAGACAAGATGGAATGGGAGACCAAGAAAATCTTGGCTCCATTAGCAGAAGACAAGACACACGTCAAACTATTGACTCCAGAAGAAATCAAAGTCTCTGCTCAATGTAACAGAGTCGCTGTTTCCGATGGGCACACCGAATGTATCTCTTTGAGGTTCAAGAACAGACCTGCTCCATCCGTCGAGCAAGTCAAGACATGCCTAAAAGAATACGTCTGCGATGCCTACAAATTAGGCTGTCATTCTGCTCCAAAGCAAACTATTCATGTTTTGGAACAACCAGACAGACCTCAACCAAGGTTGGACAGGAACAGAGACAGCGGTTACGGTGTTTCCGTTGGTAGAATCAGAGAAGACCCATTGTTAGATTTCAAAATGGTTGTCCTTTCCCACAACACCATTATTGGTGCCGCTGGTTCTGGTGTCTTGATTGCCGAAATCTTACTAGCAAGAAACTTGATTTAAGGAAAAATTGCAAAGTTATGTCTTCATCTTACTTTTTTTTCGAACGAACAAAAAATACAAAACAAGTAAATAAGTATATGTGTATGAATATACGTATAATAATTTGAAACGTAGATCTTTATTATTAGTTTCTTGAGTTTCGAGAATTCGTGATTCAATGTTCATTATTTTTTCTTTTCTTTTCTTTTCAATAGTATAATACCAAGCCTTTATTATTTTTCTTCCACTTCAAGAAAAGGTAATTCTCTCGCTGACCCAAGAAAAAAGCTAAACAGAGAGCGTAGTGATGCATACAAACAACTCATTTACATGGGAAAAAAAAGGAGAGAGGAAAGCAGCAGACATATCTCAAAGCTGGGATACACTCACAATAGCACTGTTGGTACTCATTTCAGGTAATACTCTTGGAAGGTATCCCTTAAATGAACACATCATTTGGCTCAGTAGTGCCTTCCACTAATTTCAATTTTTTCAAAGGGCATGGAAATAATGATAACACTAGTGCCAATAGTACTGTTAACAACAGCAATTTCTTTTTAAATAGCAATGAAACGAAACCTTCGAAAAATGTCTTCATGGTGCACTCTACCTCTCAAAAGAAGTCGCAGCAACCGTTACAAAATCTCTCACACTCACCTTCCTACACGGAAAATAAACCAGATAAAAAGAAAAAATATATGATAAACGATGCCAAGACCATTCAACTTGTAGGTCCACTGATTTCCTCTCCTGATAATTTGGGATTTCAGAAGAGATCGCACAAAGCAAGAGAATTACCAAGGTTTTTGATTAATCAAGAACCTCAATTGGAGAAAAGAGCTTTTGTACAAGATCCCTGGGACAAGGCTAATCAAGAAAAAATGATCTCATTGGAAGAATCCATAGATGATCTCAATGAATTGTATGAAACACTAAAAAAAATGAGAAATACTGAGCGATCGATAATGGAAGAAAAAGGGCTAGTGGATAAAGCTGACTCAGCAAAGGATCTTTACGATGCTATAGTATTTCAAGGTACCTGTTTAGATATGTGTCCCACATTCGAGAGATCAAGAAGAAACGTTGAATATACTGTGTATTCATATGAAAAAAATCAACCAAATGATAAAAAAGCTTCTCGAACTAAAGCATTGAAGGTCTTCGCGAGGCCAGCAGCAGCAGCAGCTCCTCCTTTACCTTCTGATGTTAGGCCACCCCATATTTTAGTCAAGACATTGGACTATATTGTAGATAACTTATTAACAACATTGCCTGAAAGCGAAGGATTCTTATGGGATAGGATGAGATCCATAAGGCAGGACTTTACATATCAGAACTATTCAGGACCTGAGGCGGTAGATTGTAATGAGCGTATTGTTAGGATACATCTTCTGATCTTGCATATCATGGTGAAATCAAATGTGGAATTTTCGCTTCAACAAGAACTAGAACAATTGCATAAATCCCTTATCACGTTATCAGAAATATACGATGACGTTCGTTCCAGCGGCGGAACATGCCCAAATGAGGCTGAATTTCGAGCTTATGCTCTCCTGAGTAAAATAAGAGACCCTCAATACGATGAGAATATCCAAAGATTACCAAAACATATTTTCCAAGATAAATTAGTTCAAATGGCTTTATGTTTCAGAAGGGTTATATCTAACTCAGCTTATACTGAACGCGGGTTTGTTAAAACTGAGAATTGTTTAAACTTCTACGCAAGGTTTTTCCAGTTAATGCAATCACCCAGCTTGCCATTATTAATGGGATTTTTTTTGCAAATGCATCTGACGGATATTAGATTTTATGCGCTAAGAGCTTTATCACATACTTTAAACAAAAAGCATAAACCAATACCATTTATTTATTTGGAAAATATGTTACTCTTTAATAATCGGCAAGAAATAATTGAATTTTGTAATTATTACTCAATTGAAATCATAAATGGGGATGCAGCCGATTTGAAAACATTGCAACATTATTCTCACAAATTGTCAGAAACACAACCTTTAAAAAAAACATACCTTACCTGCTTAGAAAGGAGATTACAGAAAACTACTTACAAGGGTTTAATTAATGGCGGTGAAGATAATTTGGCTTCTTCGGTTTATGTGAAGGACCCAAAAAAGGATAGAATACCTTCTATCGCAGACCAATCTTTTTTAATGGAAAATTTTCAAAACAACTATAACGAAAAGTTGAACCAAAACTCATCCGTTAAACCACAGATCAATACCTCTCCAAAAAGAGTTGCAACGCGGCCCAACCACTTTCCTTTTTCACAGGAATCTAAGCAATTACCTCAAATATCTCAATCTCATACTTTATCAACAAATCCTTTATTAACGCCACAGGTTCATGGAGACCTATCGGAACAGAAACAACAACAAATTAAAACCGTCACAGACGGAGGCTCCCCATTTGTTTTTGATCAATCAGCACAGAATTCTACGGTGGAAGCTTCCAAGGCTCATATGATATCCACGACCAGCAATGGTGCATATGATGAGAAGTTGAGTTCAGAGCAAGAAGAAATGAGGAAAAAAGAAGAACAACGAATAGAAGAAGAGAAAACTCAATTGAAAAAGAAGCAAGAAAATGCGGACAAACAAGTAATCACTGAACAAATTGCAAATGACTTAGTAAAAGAAGTGGTAAACAGTAGCGTGATTAGTATTGTTAAGCGTGAATTTTCAGAGGCTAATTATAGGAAGGACTTCATTGACACAATGACCCGTGAACTTTATGACGCATTTCTTCATGAAAGGTTGTATCTGATATATATGGATTCTCGTGCTGAATTGAAAAGGAATTCCACTCTAAAAAAAAAGTTCTTTGAGAAATGGCAAGCATCTTATTCTCAAGCAAAGAAGAACCGTATATTAGAAGAAAAAAAAAGGGAAGAAATTAAACTCGTAAGCCACCAATTAGGAGTACCAGGTTTTAAAAAATCTACATGTTTGTTTAGAACCCCGTATAAGGGTAACGTAAATTCATCATTTATGCTATCATCTTCAGATAAGAATCTAATATTTTCACCTGTAAATGACGAGTTTAATAAGTTTGCGACTCATTTAACCAAGATTTCAAAACTTTGGCGGCCGTTAGAGATGCAATCAATCTATTATGATAACCTTACGAAAAAGTTCCCCTCCAATTCTCTTACTCCGGCAAATTTATTCATTTATGCGAAAGATTGGACATCACTCTCAAACCGTTGGATCTTAAGTAAGTTCAATCTGCAAACAGCACAGGATTCAAAAAAGTTCAGCAATAATATTATCTCTAGCAGAATAATTTGTATTGATGATGAATATGAACCATCTGATTTTAGTGATTTGCAATTATTGATATTTAATACAGGTGTTACGAATCCAGATATATTCGATTTGGAGATGAAACTGAAAGATGACGGTGAAGAACTGATAAAGCTAATCACTGGTATTTCTCTAAATACAAATATATGCTTTTCCCTTTTGATTATTTATTGGGAATCCGCAGAAAATACTTTATCGGAAAGTACCATTAAACACTTACTAAAATTAAACCGAATATCTAAAAACTATAGTAGTGTTATTGAACGCATTGACTTAATGAATCTCACCGAAGAATCCCCTCATAAGTGTTTAGAGGACAAATTATCTGAAATATCACATTCTTATGTGTACAAGTTGACAGAAAGGGGAAAATATGATAAAACACTTCGTCAGAAAAGGTCATTGGCCGGCATTCACTCACGTAGCACTCAACTACAAACTACAAAGGACATTGATCAAAAGATGAAGAAAATGCTGGAAAAAGAGAAAAACAAGTACCAACAACAAATAGGCGAAAGGAACACCTATGCGCATCTAGAATCGCATATAGATGCATCACCAAGAAGCAAGAAAAGGAAATTGCCAATACTCCTGTCAACTTCTCATTCGAGCCAATTTAAAACTCCTCTAGCTTCTAGATTAAACACCTCTGGTTCGTCTACTTCACCACCTTTACCATCTCATTTGGCGATGAAATTCAGGAAAAACTCGAGAGTTACTAGTTTACATACCGTATTACCCGTTAGCACACCAAGCCATAGTAATAACATACCAGCTGCAAGTTTTAGCGGGAATAACACCACCGATATACAGTCCCAACAATTAATCGAAAACCAGAAGAGTACATCTGTATATTTGAATAACGTTTCTGAAAGGATTCTGGGAAATCAAGAAATATGTCAAACACCAATTAATCCTGTTACTCCTGTGCTAGATGGGGCCGATCAAGGTAAGGAGGACATTCCTGATAGTATATTAGAGCTGAAGATCTTGATCGATTCTGTCAAGAAGAAAGTAAATAATGATTAAAGCATTTGTAATATATAAACAAAAGAAATGTGCATTTTTTCTATAGCTTTAGGAAAAGTATTTGATAATCACCCATTTCTTATTACTGTCGGCGTGCCATCCTTTTCTCTAAAGCTCGGCGGAAGAAAAATTCAATAATTGTGCAAAAAGTGAAGCCAGGGTTGCAAATACAGAGTTATATCAAAAGACCTACAGAGTATACATACACGTTCTCAGGGAAAAGTCTTCTGATATATTAACTTTACACATGCATTGCCTATCATAATCATATACTGTTGAAGACTAATAGAAGCATCTCTAGGGGAAAAAAGGAAACAGGCGTGTGATAAGAGGCCAAAAAGTTATAAACTGCTTAAAAATAGGGAAGTTCCTTGAGGAATATGAGTTCTGTCAACCAAATATATGACCTATTTCCCAATAAGCATAATATCCAATTTACAGATTCTCATTCACAGGAGCATGATACTTCGTCCAGCCTTGCTAAGAATGATACAGACGGAACTATAAGTATACCAGGTAGTATAGACACTGGCATTTTAAAGAGCATTATTGAGGAGCAAGGTTGGAATGACGCTGAGTTATATAGAAGTTCAATACAAAATCAAAGATTTTTTTTAACGGATAAATACACTAAAAAGAAGCATTTGACTATGGAGGACATGCTTAGCCCAGAAGAAGAACAAATATATCAGGAACCTATTCAAGATTTCCAAACATATAACAAACGTGTTCAAAGGGAATATGAGCTCAGGGAAAGGATGGAAGAATTCTTCCGTCAAAACACCAAAAATGATTTACATATTTTAAACGAGGATTCATTAAATCAGCAATATTCCCCGTTAGGACCTGCAGATTATGTTCTGCCCCTCGATAGATACTCCAGAATGAAACACATTGCCTCAAACTTTTTCAGAAAAAAACTTGGTATTCCTAGAAAACTGAAAAGAAGAAGCCATTATAATCCCAACGCAGAGGGCCACACCAAAGGGAATTCTTCTATATTGAGTTCCACTACTGATGTAATTGATAACGCCAGCTACAGGAATATTGCAATAGATGAAAATGTTGACATAACACATAAAGAACACGCCATTGACGAAATAAACGAGCAGGGTGCATCAGGTAGTGAATCTGTTGTGGAAGGTGGATCGTTATTGCATGACATTGAAAAGGTTTTCAATAGGTCCAGGGCAACTAGGAAATACCATATCCAACGGAAATTAAAAGTGCGCCATATTCAAATGCTTTCTATCGGGGCTTGCTTTAGTGTCGGATTATTTTTAACCTCAGGGAAAGCCTTTTCTATTGCCGGGCCATTTGGTACACTACTTGGGTTTGGACTCACAGGTAGCATCATTTTAGCCACAATGCTGTCATTTACAGAGTTATCCACCCTTATTCCTGTGTCTTCTGGGTTCTCAGGACTGGCTTCTAGATTTGTAGAGGATGCTTTCGGATTTGCATTGGGCTGGACGTATTGGATTTCCTGTATGCTTGCTCTTCCTGCCCAAGTTTCCTCAAGTACATTCTATCTCAGCTATTATAATAATGTCAATATATCAAAGGGAGTAACAGCAGGGTTTATCACGCTGTTTTCTGCATTTAGCATTGTAGTAAATTTACTGGATGTCAGCATAATGGGTGAAATTGTATATGTTGCTGGAATAAGCAAAGTGATAATTGCAATTTTGATGGTTTTCACGATGATCATCCTAAATGCCGGACATGGAAATGACATTCACGAAGGAGTCGGTTTTAGATATTGGGATAGCTCTAAATCTGTCCGAAATTTGACCTACGGGCTATATCGTCCAACATTTGACCTGGCTGATGCTGGCGAAGGAAGCAAAAAAGGAATTTCAGGCCCAAAAGGCCGATTTTTAGCTACGGCATCAGTAATGCTAATTTCAACATTTGCGTTTAGCGGTGTTGAGATGACTTTTTTAGCTAGTGGGGAAGCTATAAATCCAAGGAAAACAATTCCTTCTGCTACAAAAAGGACATTTTCCATTGTACTGATATCTTACGTTTTTTTGATTTTTTCGGTAGGCATCAACATATACAGTGGCGATCCAAGACTACTATCATATTTTCCTGGTATTTCCGAAAAGAGGTATGAAGCCATTATAAAAGGCACAGGAATGGACTGGAGACTTAGGACTAATTGTCGCGGCGGTATTGATTATAGGCAGATTTCAGTAGGAACAGGTTATTCTAGTCCTTGGGTTGTTGCATTGCAGAACTTTGGGCTATGTACTTTCGCATCTGCTTTTAACGCAATACTGATATTTTTCACTGCTACAGCAGGGATATCCTCGTTATTTAGTTGTTCAAGAACACTATACGCCATGTCTGTACAACGGAAGGCACCGCCAGTTTTCGAAATTTGCAGCAAGAGAGGTGTTCCTTATGTTTCAGTGATATTCTCCTCTTTATTTTCAGTCATTGCTTATATTGCAGTTGACCAAACCGCGATTGAAAACTTCGACGTCTTGGCCAATGTTTCTAGTGCTAGTACGTCTATTATATGGATGGGATTGAATCTTTCCTTTTTGCGATTCTATTACGCCCTAAAACAAAGGAAGGATATTATATCAAGAAATGATTCATCATACCCATATAAATCGCCATTCCAACCATATCTAGCGATTTATGGTCTAGTTGGATGTTCATTATTTGTTATATTTATGGGATATCCTAACTTTATACATCATTTCTGGAGTACTAAAGCTTTTTTTTCAGCATATGGTGGCCTGATGTTTTTCTTTATCAGTTACACAGCTTATAAGGTTCTCGGAACGTCAAAGATTCAAAGACTAGATCAGTTAGATATGGACAGTGGGAGGAGGGAAATGGACAGAACTGACTGGACCGAACATAGCCAATATTTGGGAACATATAGGGAAAGAGCGAAGAAGTTGGTTACCTGGCTGATTTAGGGTTATATGTACTATTATTAGTATTATTATTGTTAGTATTATTATTATTATTATTATTATTATTATTATTATTATTATTATTATTATTATTATATTATTATTAATACTAAATATTGACACTGCTTTACGCACTAGATTGTGCGGGTAACTGAATATTTTTTGAAAATGAAGAAAAAAAAATTTCGATGAGATGACCTTAGTAGGTTAATAGTTATTAGTTGCCTACTTATAGTGAAATTCATAGTTCTAAGAAAATTTAGAACTTATACCTAAAAGCATCTTCAGGCTGAGGATTAAAAAAGGAATATGAGTGAACTTGAAGCCACAATTAGGCAAGCCAAAGAAGCCCTGGCTGAAAATAATGCCAAAAAGGCGCTCAAAATATTGAAGCCGTTCAAAAGTTCACTGAAAAAAGAAAACGCAAACAATGTAATACTGAATGAAGTGTTTGCCGATGCATACCTGGATAATGGACAGGTAGAGAAAGCCTACCCAATTTTAGCGCGTGCTTGCGAATTAGATCCTGAGGGACAAGTTGGCGGACCGGACAAATTTTTTACCATGGGTCAAATCATGGGTGGACAGGATGGTGTATCGATAATAACTCGCGGAATAATGAACATCTCTAATACTGGAGGTGAAATGTTAACCAACGTTCAGGTTGAAAAGATTGTAGGTGGACTGCTTTCTGTGATTGAAATTTGGATGACGGATTTATGTATGGAGCCAAATGCAGAAGAGCAGTGTGAGGAGTTAATACAAAAGGCGATGGAACTCACAGAGGGAAAATCTCCTGAAACATGGTCTACCCTGGGTTCTATCAAAATCTCGCAACAAAAATTTGGAGAAGCTTATGAAGCATTCTCACAAGCCTGGAATTTCTTTGAGTTGAAAAAACAAGAAATTGGTAGCGGTATAAATGAAAATGGTGACACAACTCAGAAAGCTGGTTTACAGTCAGAGTATGTAGATCTTTTACAACCTCTTTTATCTTTAACAAAGATGTGCCTCGAAGTGGGAGCTTACGAAGTCGCATTGAAAGTTATTGCCGCAGTAAGAGATATAGATGAGGATAACATAGAGGGTTATTATCTAGAGGGTTTTACTTATTATTTAATGAGTAAATTAGAAATTTTCAAGTTGAACAATCCCGAAGTAAGCCTGCGTCCGGAAAATATATACGAGTTTAACCAACTCATTCAAGAAGTTCCTTTGGATTTATCCCACGAACCAATCTCCCAGTTAATCTATGACTCAAGATTAGCGCTAAGTTTTGCATTGCAAGCAGGTGTCAATGCTGACAGCAAAGATGAAATTGTGCAAGAATTATTGGGCGGTGCTAATGCTTTACTCCAAGAAATTGGTGGTCCTCTAGATCCAAGTGAGTTAACACAAATCAAGAAGGGTGATTTAGTGAATGAGAATGAAGACTTGGAAGAGTTGGACATAGAGGAAGAATATTCTGACTAATAGTCTTCTAATTTAACATATGCATAAGTACATACACTGATATATATGTATATATCCGTAAGAAACGGAAATTATGACATAGAACAGATGGAAGAAGATTCGGCCAGGCATACCGCCAGGGTGGTGACCTCTTTATCTGTTTTTAGTGAGTATTTTACTGTCATAACCAATTGGAATTTGTATTCAATCCGATATATCTAATTTTGTTTTCATATCTGCTTCGACCTCCGCAACATCATCAATATCTTCCCATTCATCGTTGTCGTCGTATTCATCTTCGTTAGTGTTATCAATATTGTTTTTAGGACTAACGCTCTGTGTAATCAAATGTGTCAAATAGAAAGGTCGAGCCTTATTCTCCACCTCGTTCTCACCATCTTCCGGCTGTATATAAGAGACAAACTCCTCCGGTACCAACCCTGTTTTTGATCCTGACTCATTTTCTGCTACTAGCCAACCTTGCCCATGCTTGTAACTGATAAATACGATGTCACCCTCAGCCAATCTCAATTCATTATCATTTTCGGGTTCGAAATCGTAGAGGGCAACAGCACGTTGGTTAACTATGTAGTCGTCTGGTAGTGTTATACTTTGTCTTTTATTGTATGTGTCTTCTCCATTTGAAGAATCTGAAACCATTTCATCCTCCTCATTGTCTCCATCAAAATAACCATAATGGAGAGGATTCGAATCTGCGTACGCATAATCTTTGATTGATATATAACCTATTGTGGTTGTTTCTGTATCTTCCATTGTGTCACTATTTCCTGCCTGCACTGCCTCCACCTCTCTCCCGTTCTGTAATACTGCCTCATTGAGAACACCTATAGTTTTTTTGAGACCAGATTTCAAAATATTGGTATCTTTTTGTGTGGTCGTTTCCATCGTTGCCATCGCAGATTCAATAAATATGTCAGTGGAAGTTAAAGTAAGGTAAAGTTGAGAAAAATACTTAAAATTTGTTAGTATCTATCACGTTTTATTGGTAGCTGTTATTATGTGTGATTGAGCGTGTTGTTACTGTGCACTGTGTTGCATTGTCCATTACAAGCTACTTCTGAAGTGAATTCTCCATTTCTCGCAACTGGAAAAATAAGTTGGTGTGACTAAAAATAATAGTCTATCTCTTCACGAAAAGGAAATAGGAATGACAAAGCTCCAAAAGGCTCCATAAAGAACTTGCTCAGAGGCTGGCATTTGAAAGGGCTACAAGACCATGACCACATCACACAGACCACAGTTAGAAGCAAGAAGCGGTGCAAAAGCGGCCGCTTATACACCAACAGGCATCGAGCATGCCAGATTACTACCAGGACATACAACATTAAAATACAGGAAATTTAAAGAGGAGGAAAATCTTAGAGCAAACTGTGCGCAAGAAGATAGGAGCAACGATAAATCTTTAGAGGAGGCAGTAATGAACGAAGAGAAACAGGATGTTGTGGGGAGTGGGAACCTCCAAGAAACCCGCAGTGAGAAAGACCAAAAAGACTCGTTGCAAGAGCTGCTGGTTACTCAAAAAAATAAAGTGGAAGATAAAGCAGAGCTTGAAGGAAATGAACAATTAAAGGGAGGAAATTCGTCTAGGCGATCGTGGAGAAAGGGCACGGCGTTTGGACGCCATAAAGTAACCAAAGAGACAAATATTAAGGAACATGCAACAAAAAAATCAGCGTCCGGATACATTAACGATATGACAAAATCTGAATATCATCAAGAATTTCTCCATAAGCATGTTAGATAGTACATAGGAACGATACATAAATAGTACGTTTATATCTTTTTTTTTTGACAAGAGCAAGTGATTTTTTTTATCACTGTCTTCTTTAAGGGATCATTTATCATGGTGAGATTTTCTTTTCAAGAACCTCGAGAATTTGCTACGTTTCTTCTCTTTTTCGGGTGGTTCTGACTTGAGAGAACCTGCTGCTTTGGGACTAGAAGTACCAGACTTAGGACTATTGTCTTGGCTTTTTAAATGAACATGAGAGACTGGTTGTGCCACCGGTTTCATTTCCCTTAGAAGGAAATCAGGCGGGTTTACTTGCTGGCGCTGATCTTCCTTGAATTTGAAAAATTCTCTAGGATTTTGTAAACGTTCCACTTCATCTAAGAATTTTGTTGGTGTTAATATCTCGTCGCTGCCAATAAAGATATCTCTGTTCTTCAAGTTTGATTGATCATAAGCAGCTTTAATTTCGGGAATTGATATACCACCAATAACATAGTAGAAGAATCTTTGTCTAGGTATGTTTTTTTTTATATTAGAGCTTTTCGTGGTCCAAGCTGCCTTGTGACGGGGATTCCTTAAGGATGAGGAGGAGTTAGCAGAGGTATTCGCTAAGCCTGCTTGGAATTCTTCTTCATTCAATAACTCAATTGGCTTGTCCTTTAAATATGGGAAGTATTGTTCGCTCAATAACAATGGATTCGCTATAACCTTTGAAAGAATATTCCCTACAGCGGGAACGAACCTTGAAGTGTGATAGATATTTGGATCATTCACTAAAGTATCATGAAACCATTCCTTTTGAAATGGTTTATCCTTCGGTTTGTCTTTGATCAATTTGAAATCAATTAAATCGTAATTTCTGAATATTTTTAAATATTGCTGGAAATTTTCATGTTCATGAGTAACTCCTATAAAGTTCAATAATTTAATGAAGTCTAACTCGATAATTCCACCTCTGAAAAGAGCATACGCAATAATGTAACGCAATTTATCTAAGATTGTCGGTTCCTTCATTGCTAACGCTGGTAAGAGATCATCGATAATATGCTTTATCTTCTCACCACTAAAATCCATTCCAAATCCGGATAGGTTTTGTTCAATAGCAGAAATATCCGCTAATTTTCTTTCCGCGTTCTCTCCTAGGCATTCATCTACCAGTGTCTTATGCAAAATCAGCCTTCTTCTTTCTTCATCAAAATCTTTCAGGTGCGCTACGACACTCAGCAGATCGGTAGTATTCTTTACGTTCGATCTATCAACCAGCAGAGGGTTTTTAGCAATCAGTTCCTTGATTCTTCCTTGAATATATTCGTTGGCATCCATAATATGCTGATGTTTCAAATCAATCCAGTCAGGATCATACAAATCTACCAATTTTGAAACCTTTTCCTCTTGCTCACCAGCTTCATTCTCGGCAGAATAATGATATATATCTTTTTGTGTGTCCACATTAGCTACCAGGTCATAAGCCATTGCTTGATAGCTAAAATCATGTAATATTGGCGCAAAAGGGTCCAGTGTTCTATCGGTGATTATTAGAATGGAACGCGGTCTTTCAGTGTTTTGAGGAGGGAAATCTGGATTATTGCGAGCGTATGTATCTATCGCTATTTGGAAAGCGTTTGCAATAGACCTTGTTAAAGAATTTGCGTTGACTACGGCGTTTCCATTGCGGGCATCTTCCTCTTCCACAGGATTAGATACAGAATATCTAACAATCGGATATTCCCCCGTAATAACACACAAACTAACTAGTGAGCCTACAATCTTCCTCACGTTAGTAGGAATCAAAGCCTTACAGTTGTTGTTGAAAAAAACCTGTAATGAGTGTTCCATTTGTAAAGTTTCGAAGAATTGAGATTCTTTGACGAAAAACCCTAGTTCGATCGGCTTAAATGACTCCAAATTTTGAGCAATGTAACGTTTTGATTGAAAAAACTGAAATATAGGGTTTGTTAATCCTGGTAAAAATCTGATGTGACATCTTCTGTACTTAGGTGGTCTTACCATGAAGTCAGCATCGATACAATTGATGTTATATTTCGTTGGTTCCAATATGTAAATTGCCTCGATGGAGGATTGTCCTTTTCTTGTTGGGGAATCAATCAAATCAACAGATGTGACATTATTTAAAAGTTCTTGGGGTGTGAGGAAAAGATAACTCAATATTGTCTCCACAGTTTTATCGATAATAAGAAACTTCAAGTTATTTTTCGTCTCAATCTGATTCAAAACCCCTATCAAATAGTTCCTCTGTAATTCAATTAAATCAGACATCGTTCCGCCAAACCAAGCATGTGCACACTCTTCTACTTTGTCAGTGGATTCTAATTATTTTCAAGGTCTTACAAAGCAATGTCTTACTAGTTTCAATAGGGACTTAAACTGATCGTTTAAGCAAAAGAAAAACACCGTGCTGTGTGACCATCTACCAATAATTGCGAGAACATAAGACGACGCCGCCATTCACCTCTCTATCACTTACACCATGTTATAGGGATAAGTGTGTAGTCGATCGGCTATTCGATGATTTTTAAAGAGTGCCTGTAATAATAGCTGTATCGCAAGTAAGGAATACAAGATTACTGATATTTTGATCCAGGAGGATGGACATGTTAGATAGAAAAACTAAGAGGGCTACTACATCCGGTTTAGTATTCTGTTATTGGGAATGCTTTTCCCAAGACGCAAGCAAGAGGTGACACATAAACATAGTTTTCTTATTGTATCGTTACATATTCTTATTTTACGCTGCTGTCATTAAATATGGCACTTATCTCAGATACATTTCTTTTAATCAGCGAAAAAAATGGCGAGGTGAAAAAAATCGATGAGATGAAAAAATTTTTTACTAGTAAAGGCGTATTGATGATATATTAGCAGCTAAAGTATAGCAAGGTTTGTCAATTTGAAGCAGTCCGCGTGTTTTACAATGAGCGTCATTCATCCTTTGCAGAATTTACTCACCTCTCGTGATGGCTCATTAGTTTTCGCCATCATTAAGAATTGTATCTTAAGCTTCAAATATCAATCGCCAAATCATTGGGAATTTGCTGGAAAATGGTCTGATGATTTCGACAAAATTCAAGAATCGAGAAACACCACTGCTAAGGAGCAACAAGGACAATCCAGCGAAAACGAAAACGAGAACAAAAAATTGAAAAGTAATAAAGGCGATTCCATTAAAAGGACAGCAGCCAAGGTACCATCTCCAGGTCTTGGCGCCCCACCGATATATTCGTACATAAGAAATCTGAGATTAACTTCGGATGAATCAAGACTAATTGCGTGCGCAGATTCTGACAAGTCCCTCCTAGTTTTCGATGTCGACAAAACTTCCAAAAATGTCTTAAAGTTGAGAAAAAGGTTCTGCTTCTCAAAGAGACCGAATGCTATTTCTATAGCCGAAGATGATACTACAGTCATAATAGCTGACAAATTTGGTGATGTATATTCTATTGATATTAATTCTATCCCGGAAGAAAAGTTTACTCAAGAACCTATTCTCGGTCATGTCTCTATGTTGACTGATGTACACTTGATTAAAGACTCTGACGGTCATCAATTCATAATTACAAGTGATAGAGATGAGCATATTAAAATTTCGCATTATCCCCAATGTTTCATTGTGGACAAATGGCTCTTTGGTCATAAGCATTTTGTTTCTTCCATATGCTGTGGCAAAGACTATTTATTATTAAGTGCAGGTGGTGACGATAAAATCTTCGCTTGGGATTGGAAAACTGGTAAGAACTTGTCTACCTTCGATTATAGTAGTTTGATTAAACCTTATTTGAATGATCAGCATTTAGCACCACCAAGATTTCAAAATGAAAATAATGATATTATTGAATTTGCAGTTAGTAAAATTATAAAGTCAAAGAACCTACCGTTTGTTGCGTTTTTCGTCGAAGCTACAAAATGCATAATAATTCTGGAAATGTCCGAAAAACAAAAAGGGGATCTTGCACTAAAGCAAATTATAACTTTTCCATATAATGTTATCTCATTATCCGCCCATAATGATGAATTCCAAGTCACCCTAGATAATAAGGAATCATCTGGTGTGCAAAAAAATTTTGCCAAATTCATTGAATATAACTTAAATGAGAATAGTTTTGTCGTGAATAATGAAAAATCAAACGAATTTGACAGTGCCATCATACAATCAGTACAAGGGGATTCTAACTTGGTGACCAAGAAAGAAGAAATTTACCCGTTATACAATGTTTCCTCGTTAAGAAAACATGGAGAACATTACTCGTGAAATAAAAAGGTAGTAAGTACATCTTTATAACTAATATAAAAAAAGATACGTACCGATTTGTGTTAATAATCATTGTTAGTACATCTTTATACCTCTGTTTCTAGCTGAAGGCGGCGAATTGAATAGCAGTTCTTTTTAAATTGGCAGATACAATAGGATTAATCTCATTGATACATTTTTGTAGTCTATTTGTGTCGTTCTGGAAACAGTTTTGTAAGCACGCCCTTAATGTGGCCTCGGTGTCCTTTTCAAGTAAAGGACCCATAACCTTCTGAAAGAATTCCAAATCCACTATAATTTGTAATGAGCCATCATTAGAAAGATTACCAACATAAGGCTTAAATGCCTCAAAGAGGTATCTGGCTATAAAAATCTGCGTTTCAATTAAAATCTTATGGATGAGCTGAGGCCCAATTCTAAAGCACTCACTGTGAACCACGATCAGAATCATTAACGCTTCTATAATATAGTCACCAACCCTGAATGAATTTGATGTATACATGGGCCAATTTATTTCGTGGAATTTTTCTTCAAGAGTATCCCTTAAGTTGATCTTTAAGTCAGAAAGATAGTTACCGAAAATTGAAGATTCCATCTTAGATAGTAGGCTAAATAATTCTAAGTTTTTGGAAGCCAAATTCCACTCGAATGCGTCATCAAAATACTGCAAAATATTTGGGAATGCACATTCTCTAAAATATTGTAGATTTGTTAATGTTAAGATGGTATGAGAATTTCTTGGGTTGTCCTTATCCTTTGCCGCATTTTTTAAGATCGCTTCCAATACAGCTTCCATCGATATAATCTGTTGAATTTCTATACCTGTGAGCAGTTGTTTTGACGGATAACTTACTACTGAAATTCCGTTAATGATTGGTAATTTTTCATATGCGAATAATAGATCTCTAGTAGTTTTGATACTCACTTCTTGAAACGAGGTGACAATTTCCGGAAATTGTGTCACACCATATTCGAAAGTTAGATTTTTACTACTGTCCTGTGATTTGCTTGAAAATGTAACCGTTTCATAGACCTGCCAGTTCTCCAGTTGATAAAAGTTAGATATATCTCTTAATTTCGTGGAAGATATGGCACCTACGCAACGATTGATTATAGTTGATAGAGTGTTCCTGCAAATGGTGATTCCGTTAGTTGTGATATTTAATTGCGCTAACTCGGTAGAGAATTTCAAAATGGGCTCCACAATTTTCGGTAGATATCTTAAACAACTCAATCCATTACAATTAGGAGGTATAAATCCATAATCCAAAGGTGACCCCGAATCTTTATTACTGCGGGTAATATCTCCAGTAGAATCCTTCAATGATGATGGTAGAGATGATTGAGAAGATGTGAAAAATGATATTAAATTTTGTGAGACTGAAGTGATGAATTCCTCGCCCTTTAACCTAACCTCGTTAATCTGTTCTTCCTTCAAGATCAAGCTTTTTTGGTATGATTCAATAATATTAGAATCACCGATCAAAATGTTTTCTTTTCTTTTTTCATTTATAATGGAATTTTGGTAAGTCCCATCGAGGAACTTTTCAATGTGTTCCCAGAATTCTATAAATTGATCACAAATTTTCCACAGGTCGTTAATATATTTTAAGATTAATAGCCACATTTCAATGATAGTTGGGGAATCAGTTAGTCCTTGAGAGCTGGGTTGGCAATTCAAATTTAGATAGCTGGTTCCAGAAATGGTGTTAACTTTATTGGGTTCAACGGTACTTTTCAAACCTTCACTATCCTTGCCCGTATCACTTATTATTTGGAATAATTGATTGATTTTCAAATAATACGACAGCTCCACGCACCCTTGACTTTTATCTTGATTAGTATTGTTTTGTAATATAAGCCTTTGAGAATGAATGATTTTACTAATCATATGGCCAGACAACTCGTTCAGTTCATTCTGAAAGCCATTCATTTTGATGGACATCCATCTTAGGATTGGATTTTCATTGGATGATGAAGTTGTGTTCTTGTTACCACTTTCACTTTCTCTTTGATTATTATTGATAAAGTTTTCTAAGTTCAACAATTTTGAAAAGAGGGACAAAATTGTTTCTTGGGGTTGGTCAATGTTAAAATTTGAATTTATTAAACTGTTCCAAATCAGATCTTTATACGTGACTAATAAATTTTCTATTTGAGTCCAAATTCTTTTTATAACAAGAGATTGTGAAGCATCTGAACTCTGGTTGAAACGGCGACGGAGCGTAAGACCTTTTGAATATTCGATAATGAACTCATTGAAATCGTTGTTAGTCAAACATCTCTTTAAAGATTTGGGTAGGTTGAAGTAAAACTTATTCAATTCAATAAATTTTTTGGTGGCCTGGTAATTCAAAATTTTCTGATAGTTATCCATTAGCGGTTTCAGTTTGAAAGTTGTTGTTCTAATAACCTCGTCGACCTTTTTATTTAAGCTTTCCACATTTATTTGATTTTCTTTTGGTGAATCACATTGGTTTTTTTCATTCGTTTTCTCGTCAAATTCTTTGTAAATTTGGTCTAACTTGTTTTTAATCTTAACATACTTGGTGAAATTTTTACCAACCAATTGTTTCAAATGTATAGATTGGTCTTGTATATCACTGTCCAACCTGTCCAGTGAGTTATTTAGATCATTGAAAGAGTCTTGTTTGTGCATATCTCTCAGAAAGGCTTTGACGTTGAATTGTTTACTGTTGACAAGATAGTTCAACCGCATTGAATCATTTGGTAGATGTTGCAATTCTTTAGACATTTCTTGTCCATTCAAGGGATCTCTAATATAACTTAACGACTCATCGTTTAAATATGCTCTCGATTCCTTGTCAATGCTAATTTGATTGCCATATTTGAAGTCTTTTAATATGTCGAATGACGTTTCAACGCCAAGTTCATTGCTTGTAGCCTCTTCATTATTCAATTTTGAGGAATCTTGGGCCCAGGAATGGGTCGGATTAATAGTCTTCAACTGATAAAAACGAAGTAGTTGCTCGTCGCCAATTTGAAACCTATCCATGGTACCAAACTTTTTTTCGCTACTTTATTTCAACAGAAACTTCTTTCCTAGTTTAGCAGCTTTAACGCAGCTTATTTTTGTTACTTTAGTTGAATAGTAGGAGTTGATACTTTTGTTTTTTCAAGTTGAAAACAGAAACGAAAAATTAAAGAAGCTGCAGATTCAGCATTCATGCCTAAGCTAAAAAGAACTGGCAGCGAAGAACAGAGGAAAGAATAACTGAAACTATGGATTTTGAGGAAGATTACGATGCGGAGTTTGATGATAATCAAGAAGGACAATTAGAAACACCTTTTCCATCGGTTGCGGGAGCCGATGATGGGGACAATGATAATGATGACTCTGTCGCAGAAAACATGAAGAAGAAGCAAAAGAGAGAGGCTGTAGTGGATGATGGGAGTGAAAATGCATTTGGTATACCCGAATTTACAAGAAAAGATAAGACTCTGGAGGAGATTCTAGAGATGATGGACAGTACTCCTCCTATCATTCCCGATGCAGTAATAGACTACTATTTAACCAAAAACGGGTTTAACGTAGCAGATGTACGAGTGAAACGACTTTTAGCACTTGCTACTCAGAAATTTGTTAGTGATATAGCTAAGGATGCCTACGAATATTCCAGGATCAGGTCTTCCGTAGCGGTATCTAATGCTAACAACAGTCAGGCGAGAGCTAGGCAGCTATTGCAAGGACAGCAACAGCCTGGCGTGCAGCAGATTTCACAACAACAACATCAACAGAATGAGAAGACTACAGCAAGCAAAGTTGTTCTGACGGTGAACGATCTCAGTAGCGCTGTTGCTGAATACGGGCTCAATATAGGTCGCCCAGACTTTTATCGTTAGTGGCTAACAAATGGAAATGAAATATGTATATAGTGTAGCAGTATGCAACTCTTTTAAATACACGATTCGTTATTAGATTGATTAGAGCACTTATTCACGCAAATTTGACACGCTTTTTGAACATCCGTTTTTCACGATTTTTTACTTAAGGATCATGAAAGATTGCCACATAAGAGAACACCTCCGTTGCACCAACACTTCATCACGATAAAAAAACTATCGAGCTATCGTACTACGGAACAACTACATAAGTCAAAAATGGCCATTGATTACTCTAAGTGGGATAAAATTGAACTATCAGATGATTCTGATGTCGAGGTGCATCCTAATGTGGACAAGAAATCGTTCATTAAATGGAAACAACAGAGTATCCATGAACAGCGATTCAAAAGGAACCAAGATATCAAAAATTTGGAGACACAAGTGGATATGTATTCTCATTTGAACAAACGAGTGGACAGAATTTTGAGTAATTTACCTGAAAGTTCTCTTACTGATTTGCCAGCCGTTACCAAATTCTTGAATGCAAATTTTGATAAGATGGAGAAAAGTAAAGGGGAAAATGTTGATCCTGAGATTGCAACATACAATGAAATGGTTGAAGATCTTTTTGAACAATTAGCAAAAGATTTAGACAAAGAGGGCAAAGACTCGAAGAGCCCATCTCTCATAAGGGATGCTATTTTGAAACATAGGGCTAAGATCGATTCAGTAACTGTAGAGGCTAAGAAGAAATTAGATGAATTATACAAGGAGAAAAATGCACACATTTCATCTGAAGACATTCATACAGGCTTTGATAGTAGCTTTATGAACAAGCAAAAGGGGGGGGCTAAGCCACTGGAAGCAACTCCTTCAGAAGCTCTTTCGAGCGCTGCAGAGTCTAATATTCTTAATAAACTAGCAAAATCATCAGTTCCGCAAACTTTCATCGATTTTAAAGATGATCCTATGAAACTGGCCAAGGAAACTGAAGAATTCGGTAAAATATCCATTAATGAGTACTCAAAATCTCAGAAATTCTTACTGGAGCACTTACCTATTATTTCAGAACAACAAAAGGACGCCTTAATGATGAAGGCCTTTGAGTATCAGTTACATGGTGACGATAAGATGACTTTGCAAGTCATTCATCAATCCGAATTGATGGCCTACATTAAGGAAATCTACGACATGAAGAAAATTCCATATTTAAATCCAATGGAACTATCAAATGTCATTAATATGTTTTTCGAGAAGGTTATCTTCAACAAGGACAAGCCAATGGGTAAAGAGTCTTTTTTGAGATCAGTTCAAGAAAAATTTTTGCACATTCAAAAACGTTCCAAAATTTTACAACAAGAGGAAATGGATGAATCGAATGCTGAAGGAGTAGAGACGATTCAATTGAAATCTCTAGATGATTCTACAGAATTAGAAGTAAACTTGCCAGACTTCAATTCTAAAGATCCAGAAGAGATGAAAAAGGTTAAAGTTTTCAAAACTTTAATACCGGAAAAAATGCAAGAAGCCATAATGACCAAAAATTTGGATAATATTAATAAAGTCTTTGAAGATATACCAATTGAAGAGGCTGAGAAACTTTTGGAAGTGTTTAATGACATTGACATTATTGGAATAAAAGCGATCTTAGAAAACGAGAAAGACTTTCAAAGTTTGAAAGATCAATACGAACAGGACCATGAAGACGCCACTATGGAGAATCTGTCCTTAAACGACCGTGATGGTGGCGGAGATAACCATGAAGAGGTCAAACATACTGCCGACACTGTTGACTAGAAATTTATGTAGCTATTTTACTGGTGCAGCGTGCATCTACTTCCTTTTTTATTGTTATTTTCATTTATACATAATACAAAAAAAAAAAAGAAGAAAATTAATGATCAATAAAGAAAATCGTGAAATTACAGCAGAGGTTTTGTACCTGCTTTCCTACGTTAGTACATAATATCTTATTTTTTATTAGTGCATGTTTTTCTCAGTGTGTGTTTTTGTAATTTGTATATACTACACAAAGAATCGGAAGGGTAAAATGTGAAAAATACTGGGTCTTTTGAAATATATTGAACGGGCTAATATATGAAATGAATATGAAAAGAAGAAAAAAATGTGACAAGAAAAAAGTGGTGACAAAAAAGACAAAATAATTATTCAGAGATGATAAACTTAAAGCAAAACTTGGTAACAAACTTTCATTAAAACAAAATATGTATTCTTTTTTCATTTTCATTTTTTTTTTACTGTTTTTTTGTTATTTCATGGAACTGGTAAAGAATTCTTAAGATTTTAAGCTCATTAATAAAAACGCAGCACTATTGTCTTCCCCATTTCTTGGCTGCTGTTCATGTTTCTGTTGGTCGTGTTGTAGGGGAGGCTCAATATCTCCATTCTGAGAGTTAGTAAAACTTGGATTTGTAGGTTTAGGGCTAACTACGCCATTAGTAGAACTTGCTACGCTGTCTATGTTAGGTGCTAAACTGTTATTTCTCAGAGAAGCTGCACCAATTGATTCCCAGTCTTCTTCGTCTGTATCTGAGTGAGGTTGATGATGAGAATGGGGAACAAGTTGTGGCGACGATTCCCCATTCAGGTGTTGTGAAGCTACTCTATGTTTCTCCTTGTCCGATAATACTATCGGATTTGAACTTACATTCATCTGTTCTTCTAGCTTAGGGGAGGTGGAAACCGACGTAGCTTTAGAGTTAGGGTTTGTAGTGACGATCAAATAGTTTTTGTTTGGGAAAAGTGTCGATCTAATACTTGATTCTTTCGATACAGACAGACGAGAAGCTCTTCTTGAAGTTGGCTCACTTGTCGCAGTAAGTTTCTCTAAATCTATCTTCGCCTGGTTTGAGTTACTGTTGTTATTTGATGGGGTTGTCGTTGAGGTTGTATTGGGGGAAAGGTAGGATGAATCTTGGTGTGTGTTTAGTTTGGAAATGAAAGGTGTATGTGGTTTTATGCTCGAACGGCGTCTATTTCTTAATAGCGGTCTAATCTTTTGTGCTATTATTTCATGCTCAATATTCTCGGGAGTTGAATCGGCGAACACAACTTGAGACCTTCTCCTGCCGAAACTATAGGGATCACCATTTGAAGATTTTCCAAAATTATTACTGCTGTTCCTCGATTTGTTTTGGTAATGTAAATGATGGTCATCTTCATCAAACTCCTCATCCTCATCTTCCGATGCTAGCGCATTTTCATCTATATATACTACGTTTGCTGCTGCAAGTGGAGATTTGCTGCGTTTGATATTAACAGGAATGGTGGTGGAAGCAACAGCGGTAGGCGGGGTGGTGGCTCCATCGATATTCGTGATATTATGCTCAACTTTCATAGGCATTTCAACTTTGCCGCCTGAATTAGAATTTGAATTGTTGCTTTTCCTTCTTTGACTCTCTTGAGAAATCAAGTCTTTCACCTTTGCATTTGCAAAATTGGTCGCTTCCAGCTCCTTATCAAAGTTGGCAGGGTCTACTCTTTTCGCGGACCATTGACCCCATCCAATTTTTTCAAATACCACTGATTTTTCTTTATCACCACTTTCCATAGCACTCATTATAAGTCGTCTTTGCTTGGAAGATGATAAATCTTTAAAACAGGGAATATCTAGGCATAAGGTCTGTGTAATGTGTCTAATGGCCAATGGTCCCATTTCTAGTAATAAAGTGGACAGTTTCCCGGGCGTAACTCTTTGAGCGGCTGCTAACCCAGCGGGTGATGATGTGGAGATAGGTTTGGAAAATATACTAGAGCTTGCCTCGGATTTGACCGATATGGCTTGAGGAGGCGATACCTCCTTTTGGTTTTCTGACATTATTAGTGGTAGTCTGAAATAATGTCTTTTTATTCAAAATTTCAATTTATTAGAAAAGCACAAAGCAGGAGCTTGGCGTTTGTACACCGAATGATTCAGATGATACTATACTCTTTTTCCTTCTTTTCAGCGGAAATTTAGTAACGGTCTTTAATCGTGTTTACAAGTGGTTACAAATTCACGTGCTCCGATTGGAAACTGGTTATTGACACGACTCTTGAAAATCTCAGTTCGCCCTTTTTTGCGATAAATTTAACGTGCTTCTGATCAGGATTGCCAGGCACCGTTTGCAATCAGTGTCTTTTATAATCGATTTGTCTTGGATATGGATGGTATTACCGTACCTGTATCTTTATATTATAGCGTGGATTGCGTGAGATTGTGTGGAGATGAACATGAGAAGGATAAAGACTATCTGAAATAGTTCACTCTTCGGTTACTAAGGTAAGGAAGGCGCCTCTACCCTCTCAGCGCGCACGTGCGGAGTGATCAGCCTACTACCGTAGGGACTTTTGCACGTTATTATGGGAATATCATTGCCAACGCAACCTGATTCCTATACAAGCAGCCAATTCATGCAAATGACTGTAGTATTGTATAGCATGCCAACATTCTTCATCATACTATCCTGAGGTCCTATTTCTACAAAGATCCCACAAAAGGGTTCATAATTTTGGCCGTATTTCAGTTTCTGCCGTGCTTGTTTGAGAATCTGGGGGCATTCCAATTTGCTTGACGAAGATCTCAAGCCACTAGCACCAATAAGCAACATTCTCACTCGAGAAGTCGCAGAAAATCTCTGTGACTGCATTTGTTTTAGAGACATTCTCATCATTGGACGGGAATGTTCTGGCGCCACGATAAGAAATTTACGACCGGGAATGTTGCGTACTCTAGTTTTTGTCGATTTTGCTACTCACTCCTGCTGAATTTGCAGTAATGTTTTAAAGATGTGGCTTCGCAACCACCAACATGAACCCTATGGTCGTGTCTTTTGTTTGTTTCTTGTAACAAATCATAGCGAGCAGTTTGAAAATTATTACAAAACCAAAATACGTCTCTAGTAGTGCTACCATAGAATTTATTGGGGCATACGTAAAACAAAGTTTGAATCTTTCTTGTCATACTTCGCCATAAATTACAGACAGTCTCGTCCCCTATGCTTCAAAAGAAATAGGATGCGAGGGGTGGAGGCGCTTGATGGAAGAATAATCCAAGTCCTCAACCTTTTAGGCTAAACAATCTTGGGACTCCCGTACAAATACTGGATATCTCAAATTGCTCAAAAATTGTGCTTTATTGATCCAAAAGTTGCCTGTCCAAAGATACATCTACATTGACATAATGGAAAACATGAAAACATACACCTACGAAGGGCATAATTGTGCAAGATATAAATGCAGCCTATGTTTCCTGCCAGATGGAGCGTATATTTCCGACCGAGTATTACTCAGTTGAACTCATTCAACGTTACACAAGTGAAGTTGATTATAGGATAATGTAGGGGTTTATAATAGCGTAGTCAATCAGGCTTATGAGGAACAAAAATAGTAAAAGCAAGCAAGTATGGCCCTATTTATCTTAAGCGTCAAGCCTTTTATATCCAAGCAAGCACTTGCAAACTTTGTTGTTATCGCTGATGGCGCTCGTCCATAGCGAGTATTGATGCTTGGCATAAACAACAAGCCTGTAAGCCTTGCCTTCTCATTCGCCTTCATTACAAGTAAAAACGCCCTCATCTGCTATTTGTTTCCAATAAATCCGTGAAAACATCGGTATGTTCTAGTGTTTTGATGGAAGCGGTGCTACCTTATTGTTTGCAATATGGATGACTCAGCTTAATGGTTTTGTGATGAACACAGTAAAAAAACGTTGACTCCTACGTGCAGCCGATCGTCCTCCACACTTAAATTCGTTGAGATAAATCGTGTAGTAATACACTCAGTCATTCAGTATCCGTGCTTGTTTCTTTCTTTTCCTATTTGTTCGCAAGTAACTACGTGCACCCTTAATTGCTTACATATTTTAGGTTAAGATTACATCCTTTCTTATTTCGGCAAAAATGAAGTTAGTATAAAATGCCCATGAATGAGGACCAAAATGGCTAAACTTGATAAGTCTTTCTACATAGTTTACATATTTGTTATTGCTATATGATGTACCTTGTTTATGAATTAAACGAATCTAAAAAGGATCACCGCCATTAAATCAGGATAAATATGAGTAAAAGTATATCAACCTTCTCATTTTTTCTGTGTTCTACAACTAAGCATATTTTAATCTGCTTGACCATTCAACAAAGCCTTAATCAGTAGAAAGGTATAATTCACCAACTCTGCTTAGAAATTGTTTTATAGCATGTCTCAACTCCGTTGGAACGCTCTTATCTAATATTTGAATCACCAGAGCATACATAGCAGGACAGTATAGTCTAAAGTCTTCATCATCAAATTCGTAGTAACCTTGTAATATTTCAACTATCACTGAACGCCAGGCATTGATACTACGTTCCATGGTTCTATCATCCAAAGAAACATAACCCTCTACGACCTGGATGCAAATGGTGATCAGACGAGTTATTAAATCAGCCTTCTTCTCATCATCGTTCAGATACAACTGAAACATAATGTCAAGGAGAACTGCAGCAGCACTCGTTTCTTGTTTCAACAGGTTTGGTATTTTATCAACTACACGAGCCTCTACTAGTCTTGTTCTTAACCCATAATCTTCATTAAAGTCACGAGAAAATTCGTACGATTTCTCCAACAATCTTGTAATTCTAATGGCTTCCTTGTAAGGGATACAGTGGGCAAAATCTTCGTTCTCGAATAATTCGTTGAGCAGCTCTATCATCAAAAGCTGTAAAACACATTTGACAACAATAGAATTCTTGATGTTTATTCTCCTACGTATATCTTCGTTACTTTCGTTTCGTTTCATGTGCTTAGTTTTCTTGGGGATACTTAGACTAGCGGGCTTTGGATTCAATTCGTCCTTTACCGTCGGAACGGAATTGCCATTATTAAGCTTAGTTTGCCCATTGAGTGTTTCAACCATGTCACCACCAACGTCTTCGCTGGATTCTTCTTGATGCGCTCTTTCGACCGTCTCACTGATATTAGAATCGTTCTCCCTTCTGTCGTTGCTATCATCATCTGAGTGTTGGCTGGTATCATTAGTTGTTTGGTGATGAGATACAGATGATTTTCTTCCTTGCTGTAACGGATCATAATCGAACAATTCATTAGCAGTGGTTAAATCAAACAATTTATCGAATACGTCACCTATTTGATTCCAATGGTACTCATTGAATTTAGATACGTTTTGCAATATCAATTGTTGCAGGCAGGATCTCCCAATTCTAGCAATAGTGTCATTTTCTTGACAAATACAGGATACCAGCAGACCCAAAAATCCATCGAGCATTCTGTTCAACGATTCAAAGTAATGCGTAAAAAGGGCAATCAAGTTCCTTAAGGCTTGAATTAACGTGGTCGAAAGCCAAACACTTAAATCATCATGACTATTGAATTGGTTGACTTCCCAATGTTTGGATAATACACCGAAAATAGGAAATAGTAACTTCTTACAAATCTTTTCCCAGAAATCATCATTGAATTTACCACCATATGCCACTAGGGCATCGAACATATAGTTTAATGCACGTGATCTAACTTCTAAGTCTTCAGCTGTCATGATCGTATCATTGAAGCAGAATAACATAGGGAACCACACATCCTGGAATATGTCTTTCCCACGAAGTAAAGCATCGTTATGTTTTCTTTCTTCTTCAGTCTTATTTTCATTGTAAAAACAGATGTCTGCGACGTTCTGAGTCATCTTTCTTAGAGACTCCAAAGCATGTAGAGATAGCTTTTGGAATCTCTTATTTTTGGTGATTTCTCTGAAGACACCAACTAACTCAGAAAAGGCATCTTCTTGAGAGAATACGTTTTCGAAGTGATTTGTCACAATATCATTGCTAACCAGCAATTGCGTCTTTAATACAATGGATTCAGTGCTTGAGCGAGCCGTATATTGTAAGGATTCAAGAATAGGCTTCCAGCCAGATTTGATACTTTCCGATTTTGTCAATATGAAGTTCCTAAAACACTCAATAATCATTTCTTGAACTTCAGTGTTGCCACTATTTTGAACCGTGTATTCAAAAGGTTTTAAAAAATCATGTTGAAATTCAAAACCTGATAATTCCTCAATATCTAAAAATCTCATAGACAATTGACGCAGGGAATCGATAGCGAAAAATACTACTGCTAAGTTAGAGTTTGTAGCAATCTTGTTGAAAGCTTTTCCCATAACAGCCCAAAGCGGCGTCCATTCTAGTTTGATACGATCCATATTGTAGTAACATACATCGACCATTTTTTGCAAGGAAAACATTCTTGGTGTGGAAGCATTTTCAGATGATTCAATTTCTTCTAAAGATACAGCGGTTAAAGCTTTGATAAAATCAACGATAGCATTACCTGATAACTCGGAACTTTTGGTAAATATATTGTCCATCAAAACGACTAATTCACTGGAGGAAATGAATTTAGAGATTTCGGGTGATAAGGTTTGATTATGGTGTTTTTCTTGAGCCAATTCTGTGGGAGTTGCCTTCTTGCCCCAAACATCAAAGAAAGATGTATTATTGGATCTTGATGATTCGTAAGAAACTCTAGGGTTTGCAACACGAGCTTGTGCAACATCTGGAACCGTATCTCTGTCGATACCTTTGGATATCAATTGTAGTCTTTCCATTTGAGACACGACCAGCAAAATGTCCTTCCACGATCCCTCCAAGTAATTTCCTTCTGATAACGCGACTTCAAGAAGAATTACCATTGCATTGACATTTTTAACTTTGATTTCTTCAAGGTTTTGAAGGTTACAAAATTGGACTAACGCACCTACAAAGGAGGTTCTAGCATCATTGATTCTAAAAGTAGAAGCAATTTTAATTGATATTTTCAAGCCTTCTAAACACTTATTGGTTGTGTCAATGTCATCATAATCCTTAAATGGGGGGGTTAGAGCTGCTAAAAAGGACATCCATAGTGTCTCGAAAATTGATTTAACATGCTCAACGTGGGAAGCAGCATAATAGACGTCTGGGCCTCCTTTATTTTTGTTTAAATTCTTAAAGACTAATTCCGTTTTAGATGAAATTTCTTTTGAGACTTGATTATATGCCTCTCTTGTCAAATCACGAGAATTAAAGAAGTTGAAAGCAGATTGCTGTTGTTGGACAAGATTGGTATCACCTGAAAGCATTGCCTGATGCTGTTCAGAAATTAACTTGATTTCATTGTTAGCAATTTCGTTGAACAAACCTTCCAAGAAGTCTCTTGGTAAATCTCTTCCGTTGTCAATACCTTCGTTGTTTTCTAAAAACTCTTGTAAAGACATTTTATTTTTGATTTGTGACGAATGTAAATCAGTATTCAACATGATCAAAGAATACGAAAGCACATATGCAGTATCCGCCTTTGAAAAGACTCCGGGGTTTTGGTCCACAAATCTTTCCGCAAATTTCAGCATGAATCTGTCAATTTTTTGACCTTCTCCAGGCAATCTGAAACTTTGTAAAAATGACCTTAATGCGTCAACAATGGACATACCAGTGAAGTCAAACTCATCAACAAATGCGTGCATTATAGCGATGTTCTTGTCGTCTCCTTCGCCTAGATAATCCCCAACAGCGGCCATGTCGAGGCCTTCTGTTTCTAATAACCACTTGGCAATGGAAATTGGAGAATCATCTTTCAAAAATCCTTTTTTAATAAGTACTGGAATAGCTTTCTTGGGTTTATTGTTGAAAATAGCAATACATTCCGATAAAGCAGTTTTCCTTAGTTTCAAATTTTCAAATTGTGTGGGGTCGTCTGCGTCAATGTTTTGACTGCTCAATGATCTGCTTTCTTCGTCTTCATATGTTGGTTTGAAGTCATCATTACTTGTCATAATAGAAGACCTTACGTCGTTACTCAAAGATGATCTAGATTCTTGACGAGCTGAAGATGTTGTGTTTAGTAATACCTTATTAGCAGTGTGTGTGTTTGGATTTAAAGCTTTGTGAGCCCATGAGCTTAAGGAACGCAAAACTGACACAATGCAATTTAGTGACACCATTTTGAGAGCAAAATCAAGTGGAAAAAGTAAATTGACTTGACCAACATCAGGACTAGAAGACAAGTTGGAAGAAGTCAAAAGGGGCAATTGTGAGAAATTGTAGGTGGACAGGGATTTTGATATTTGTTCATCGTAGTATGATCTTTGAGTCTGAGTAATTTCCACCCTAGTTAAAGCCAATCTTGTCAAATAATCAACAGTTATTTCCATTACATTTGGCATTCCAGGGTTACAATCATAATTCAAGTAAAATTCAACTAAAGTTCTTGGGTCGTTACAAATTCGTTGAATAACACTTAAAAAATATCTCTTTTGTTGGGAGGTGGAAGTGGTTAATTCTGAAATGGGGAAGTAGATTTCTGTTAAAAAAACTGGAATTTCCTTCACGAAATCTGCTCTCAAATTAGCAATCAATAGCCACATAATTTCTAAAGTAACCTCGAAAACTGGAGCTAGAGGCGAGGCAGCATTCCTTGATAAAACAAGACGTAAATATTGTCTAATTGAATCGATAAAGCACACACGCTCCTTTCCTGGTAGAAAAATGTTGTGGGAAAGGAATACGTCAATATGATCTTTGATAATAGAGTAAATGATGTGAAGAGATAAAAGCTTTGACCTGACGGCATGTGACCTCATGTCGAGTTCTGTTTCCAAAGGTTTAGCACATATTTTCGCCATGACTCTAAACACTAAGAACGCATCTTTAACAGCTAGATCTTGGTTAGTTATGGCGATAGAATCAGGCTGTTGAGCGTCCATTAGTCTTTCCTCATCGTCATTCAACTTATCCATATTTTCCAGAGTTAAAGGAGCCGGCGTTTCTGCATTTTCAGAAGCCTCGGAAAGTTCTATGGCGGATTGTTGTTGATGATTTTTTGTCGATAAGGATACTGCTGAAGAGGTACTTTGTTTGAGATCGATTTTATCATACACCGAACTAATAATTTGTGTCAAGGTCGCCTGTGCAATACCTTGATTGGATGGGTTCAACGAAAAGACGAAAACGTTGTAGATTGTTCTGATAGCCTTTAGCAAGGAAGCACCGTGGCATAAAGAACTTGAATCCTCTTCTAAAATGCAACTAGATAAAGCTCTAACGATTTGTAGTTCCACACGGTCATCAGTGCCTTCACCTTGAAAACAGTCTGAAATAGTATCAATTGCAGCGTCTATAATTTTTTGTTTTGGAGGCGGCGTTATTCCATCGGCAGCATCTTGTCGTTGATCATTAGAGGCTAAAGAATCGGGTGGATTCACTAACAGGGTCTCGTCTAGCGATCTAAAAGAAAACAATTTTGACAGGCAATCTAAAGCCAAACTTTGAACTTTGGAGGATTTGGTACGACAGCTTGCCCTTAGTGCTTCGAATACTAGTATTGAATCCACGTAATGTGGGTTATTCGTGGTTTGCGGATCAAATTCCTTAAATTTTTGTAATGTCCTTTCGATAGCCTTCTGAGCATTCGAATTCTTTTTAATGTCCTTATCATTTAAAATTGTCTCCAACGTAGTTTTCACTAAAATTATGGTTGAGTTTGTGTTCGAACCATTTGAAGATAGTGATATGTTCCTCGTATGGGTAGACCTTGGGGCAGTAGAATCGTTGGTGGGAACACTATCTTGATGAGCGATAGCTGGTTCGCCAGCATTTTCCTCTTCTTCTTCTTCTTCTTCTTCTTCTTCTTCTTCTTCTTCTTCTGACCCGCTTTCATCACCAGAGGAGCTGTTTGATGTATTTCCATCGCTTTCATCAGATTCTTCATCTTCTCCAGAGCTACTCTCAGTACTTTCCCCTGAGACTGATTCAGAATCTTCCCCGTCTTCGGAACTGGTTTCGGAACTACTGCTATCCACGTCCTCATCATCCTCGTCCCCATTGTCTTCATCTTCATCTTCATCTTCATCTTCATCTTCATCTCCATCTTCACCTTCATCGTCATGGCGTTTGTCATTTGTATCTTCCGTTTCTTCGGGCGTTTTCATTCCGTTGGTAGCGTCGTTACTTGTTTCTTTTGTTTCTGCCGTACTGCCAGCGTTTTCTGGCCCTTTGCATTTTTGATCTTCACCATTTGTCTCTTTAGCTTCTTCTTTAATAGCATTCTGTGGTTTCACAGACGGATTGACTGAAGAAGCAGTCTCTACATTTGAAGATATTTCGCCATCCCCTTTTTCAGCATTTACTACTGAATTCTGTTCAGACATCAGATATAGTAGCACTTAGACTTGTTTCTTATCTTCTTTAATGGAATTCGGGGAAAAAATGAGAAAGAAACAGTTTAAGATATTACTTTTTATTGGTTCTGGAGAAACTTAAAAGAAATCGAGTATAGCTTAGTTGCAGAAAATATTTTATATTTCTCCGGAAAATGACTTCAATTTCTATTAGTCTGCGTTTATTGAACAATTGGAGAGAAGCCAATGATGCTTTTTAAAGAAATGATGTAAATCCCAACTTTGAGCTTCCTTTCTCGTTGCTTTGTTTTTCCCTCGCCTCGATATTATAAAATTTACTCGGCGCCTTGATAAAAACTAAACGTTCACCTTCTTTCCTGTAGAGGGAAAATAACAATATGTATAAGCCTTCTCCGACATCAAAAAACTGTAAGAGCTTCAAAAGTACTAAAGTGTATATCTTAAGAGCATCGTTGGCTCCACTCTAACACATCAACAAAAAATATCAATGTTGATTTGTTAGAGTAAAAATAAAAAGAGGTCCTACCCGGATTCGAACCGGGGTTGTCCGGATCAAAACCGAAAGTGATAACCACTACACTATAGGACCGACAATTCATGTTAAATCCTCCTTTTTTAGGCTTTTATAAGTTACTTTGACTAGAAATGACTAGAAATGATTATATTACACGCACACACAATACACACATAGTGTTGGAATAAAAATCCACTATCGTCTATCAACTAATAGTTATATTATCAATATATTATCATATACGGTGTTAAGATGATGACATAAGTTATGAGAAGCTGTCATCGAAGTTAGAGGAAGCTGAAGTGCAAGGATTGATAATGTAATAGGATAATGAAACATATAAAACAGAATGAGGAAT
>ERZ794946.115-NODE-115-length-43169-cov-5.053463_pt1 | contig 43169 bp, 48 predicted proteins | sample MGYA00433072_ERZ794946 | MGnify/ENA primary metagenome ERZ794946 (study PRJEB30137, sample SAMN04331413) | food metagenome | isolation source: Y3 must sample point D1 replicate A | place: Australia: South Australia | collected 2014 ...
ACCATTGCTTCATCTGATCAATTTCGCTGCCTGCGCAACACAATGGCTGATAATGCGCCGGCCAGCGCAACCGCAACGGACCAGCCAGGCCGTCCCTACTACGAGAGCCTCCGGAACACGCTCAAGAGCACCCTGGCCAAGAAGCGACAGCTCGACGAACAATTACAGGCGCTCGAGGACAACATCTACAAGATGGAGAGTAGCTATCTCGAGGAAACCAACGGTGCTGGCAACATAGTGCGCGGATTTGACGGCTGGGTCAAGGGTGTCGTGGTAGGAGGAGACAAGAAGTCCGTCGACGATCGCAAGGCCAGAGTCAGAGTTCGCGACGAAGACCGCATCTTTTCACGAAGCTCCATGTCGTGGATCAGAGTATGCTCAATACCATGTAACGCTCTCGTTCTCGACCAGACCACTAACGCATCATCTAGGCACAAGACTCGGATCTCCCAACATCGGCCACCAACACCCCTTCACACGTACCAACACCTGCCTCATCAGTAGCTCCCCAGCTGGCTTCGAGAGAAAGCAACCATCCCACTCCTGGTAGCACTGTTTCCAAGGCAAATAGCAAAAAGAAGAAGGCTGCCGACAAGGACGATGATGAAGACAACAAGCCTGCGAAGAGGTTGAAGATCACCTACGGGCGCGAATGATATAATGTACACTTTTTCGGTTTGCTGCGTTCGAGCGGGAGTTGGGATATGGGCATGCATGGGTCAAGCATGAAGACGGGCGTTTGGGCTGCAGGTCGTTTTCGAACCTCTTTGCCATGACTATCATGAACACTTTTAGATATTGCTCCTATCACAAAAGACATACCTCATTCGTATTGGTGACAATGGCTGACCTTGCTGTTGTCTCATATCTAATCCCACCTGAAAGTGCTCTCCATGTTCGTTTTCTGTTTGCTTTTGTTTGCTTGACTGGACAGAGTTCCGCCTCCACCGGACATTTCTAGCACTTCTTACCGAGTCGGATACACTTATACGCAGTTATATCTAATTACAATCATGGCTTCAGAGATGGTTGAAGACCTTTGGCTTTTTGGATATGGGTAAAAGGTATGTTTGCCATGAGTCGACTACCGCTAGTTTTCTGTGCCATCACACCTTCCAGTACCTACTGTGTGACGAACCATACTGACTGTACTCGTTACATTAGATGAGCGATTCCTGCAGTATAGTGCGAGCGTTTCCTTACATGTATATTCATCACAGGAGTCTGATTTGGAAACCACCGCCGCACTTTGGTACTCGTTTTCTTGGTCTCTTCATGCTACATACGCCAACTGACTGAGGGAAGATCTCAGGGTTCCTGGTTATGTCGAAGGCTACGTACGGCGCTTCTGGCAGGCAAGGTAAGCGTTCAATGTTGATCTAGAACTGGTCTGATGCCGGTGATATAGTGAGGATCACCGTGGAACTCCAGAGGCCCCTGGCCGGGTTGTCACACTGATCGACAGATCACACTGGGAGACCTTGACGGACCAGGTATTTTAGGACGCCTTTGCATAAAGGCTGCTGTCTAATACTGCTATCCAGCATTCTGATGCTCCTCCAACAACCTGGGGTGCCGCGTACAGGGTATGTCGATACAGCGACCCTCGAAGGATTCCAGGAACACGAGTTAACTTTGTTCTAGATACCTGCAAGACATGTAGCAGAAGTCAGAGAGTACCTCGACATTCGTGAGATCAACGGATATAGTATTCAGTATACGCCCTTTCACGTGTCGAAGACGTACGCCGCTTCGCACGAGCTACCGGCACCTATTGACTGCTTGGTCTACGTCGGACTCCCGGACAATCCGCAATTCATGGGTCCACAAGACCTTCAAGGGTTAGCAGAACATATCGTCAAGAGCAGAGGGCCCAGCGGTGAGAACAAAGATTATCTTTACGGACTCGATCAAGCTTTGATAGAGCTTGGGGAAGGCAGCGAAGACGAGCATGTTCACGACTTGGCGAGGCGCTGCCGGGAGGTCGAGTCCAGAGCGTGTGGGAATATTGGCAAACAAGCAGATTCCCACGGCCCTGGATCTGGGTTGCAGAGAGTGGGAAGTACAGACGAGCAGGAAGAGATTGAGAAGTAGATGTTCGTGTATGACCAGTCAGGTACAAGGCAAACGCACGGTCAGCATACTCTAGATGTACAGTACTGCACGCTGTCGAAGCACTGAACCAGGCGCATGGAAGGTTTGCAGATCTGCAGGTGGTGGCTGCGGGACGAACCGAAGCTTCGTGTACAGTCTAACGGTGCGTGCGGAGGTAGAGGATACGAATCTCATAACGTGTTTAGGTGCAAGAATAAGGGGAAACGCTCTCCTCCGTCCAATGTTGTCGTCCTGAGTACACGCGCGCATCTGTCGACATGCGAGACGACACTGCGGCCACATGGAGCGACATACCGACTTCTGTGCTGCGAGCCGAACTGCTCCGCCGCCAGAGCAATGACGACCGCCCTGCCTGCGGCACCGCCAGCAACACCAAAGACTACAACATGCCGCTGCATGTCTTTGCGCTGTTCCTGATCCTCGTGCTCAGCACGCTGGGTTTGTCTTGTCATTGTCTTGTGCCTCGACTGCCTTGCTGACGGTGCCATGTGCATAGCTTGCTCGTTTCCACTCCTTGTTCGAAGGGTCCCGCGCATGCCTGTGCCTCGCCAGTTCCTCTTCCTCTCAAGGCACTTCGGTACCGGCGTCCTGATCGCGACCGCTTTTGTGCATCTCTTACCTACTGCCTTCACCTCCCTGACCGACCCTTGTCTGCCACCCTTCTGGAACCAGGGATACCCGGCCATGGCTGGCTTCATAGCCATGATATCCGTCATGCTAGTAGTGGGTATAGAAATGTTCTTCGCTACGAAAGGTGCCGGTCATTCCCACTCTAGCGAGTACGTGACCCCTGGAGAACAACACGAAGATATGGCTCCTCTGAGAAGAGGTAGTCGCGACGCCTTCTCCCGCCCATCACACCGCCGGAGTGACAGTTATAGGCCCTTCAGTCAAGCCCAGATAGGCTCTGAGGAAGATGCTGCTGAGGCCATGGCTTTGCAAGATGCTTCGCAATGGCAAGAGAATGGAAACTACAACGACACAGAACCCCTGGCGCCGAAAGGTCGTCTCAGTACAGACACGGGGAGTGGTAATTCGGATCTTGATTTGGATGAGCTGGATCCGCACATGGACGGGAATGGGGAGCTATCCAATGGTCATGCGCATGCGGTCGAACCAAGTTTGGAACGAACCGGCTCGCCTTCAGACCACCAGCAGCAACAGAAGATGTTGTTGCAGTGCCTACTCCTTGAGGCAGGCATCCTATTCCACAGTGTCTTCATAGGCATGGCGGTCTCTGTGGCCACAGGAACCTCCTTCATCGTCTTGCTTGTAGCCATCTCATTCCACCAAACATTTGAAGGACTAGCGCTCGGGTCCCGTATTGCGGCCATCACCATCTTCCCCAAGCGCTCTCCTCGGCCGTGGTTAATGGCCCTAGCCTACGGGACGACTACACCCGTGGGACAAGCCATCGGACTGCTGGTTCACAACCTCTACGACCCGTTCAGTCAGACTGGATTGCTCATGGTAGGCATTATGAATGCTATTAGCAGCGGTTTGCTGTTGTTTGCGGGGTTGGTTGAGTTGCTAGCAGAGGACTTCTTGAGCGATGAGAGCTACGAGGTTCTCCGGGGCAAGAAACGATTGCAAGCGTGTGGTGCTGTGGTTGCTGGAGGTCTATTGATGGCCCTAGTGGGTGCATGGGCATAGATACTGGAATACATTTGAGAAACAAGGCGTTGGAACATGTCTCAGGAGAAACTTGTACAAAGTATATGAGTGTAAAGATATCAGGCCAAGTGGCGTGTTAGTCCGTACAATGCGCGTGTAATTGAGTGGTGAATCGGTTGAGCACCTGGGGGGATACTCCAAAGATATAGAATGACCAAAAAAAAGCCCCGATTCATGAATAGCACAGCGAATGGCAACTAGGCTCGGGAGGATGCATGATGGCGACAAGTCGAGGATCGGCATAGATGAGGAGTCAAAGCGACGGCCGCTAAGTCATTTCCCTCTTGCTTGTGGCATCTTGCATGCTGCGACAATAACAAGTTATTGGCACTCCAACACCAGGCGTGCCGACTCGTTTCGCAATAAGTTATTGACGTCTGTACGCTGTGTTCCTCGTTGCTCACCCGACCTTTCACGAGATAAGGTAGCTTTGTAACGAGAGCAGAAATCGACCTTGGACTCGCGGGCGTCATTTCGGAAGCGAGCCGTTTCCTACCGTACTCCAACGTTGGCTGGCTATCGACGACTCGGTCTCTTGTTTCTGCGCCACTTCACTCGTCCTGCTAATAACCAAGCAACCTCGACTGTCGGCTTGCTCGCGTCCGTCAATTGCTTGTGGTATGCGGGTCTAATCGAACACACAAAATGTCTGCCACGACGACGACTGCACCGAGCGCAGCCGCCTCGCTCTCTGCCTCGCCTACCAGCACCGGCTCTTCGGGCGGCGGCAGCGGTCCCACCAGCTCACCTCTTCTGTTCTTCGTCGCCTTGGGTTTCGGCGTTGTCTTCACAAACTTATGGTAGCCATGCATGCCTCGTCCGCCCTGGCGCGCTCCTTTGCTGACCCACTGCCTCAGGATCATTGTCGGCGTCAAGTATTGTTTCCGCTACAATCAACGCAACCGCCAGCGCGCTCTCGGAGAGGATGGCAATCCCATCGATCTCATGGCCATGCCCCGTCCGCATAGACGCCGTAGAGAGAAGAAACTCATGACCATGGACGACGTCAACGAGCGCTTCCCACTCACAAAGTACAAGATCTGGAGAGCCTCGCGCGAAGCCCACGGTCTGTCCACTGCCGGCGGTGTCAGTGCCGCCCCGAGTCGTGCTCCCAGCATCAGGCATGACCACCTCCCGGACCTCCCCGAAGACCCTCAGACCCCCCTGACCACTCTTGAAATGGCTCAACATCACCATGCCACTGCCATTACCGCTGCCTCTTCGACTGCTCCCGTCACCAATTATGACAAGCTTCCCTTGGAAAAGACCGAGACTGTTGCCTCGTCCATCCATGACCACGAGTCTGATGACGAAGATGACCCCATTCGTACTGCCGCACCGCCTGAGATGGCCGCTCCCCCTGGAGACACTTGTGCCATCTGTCTGGATAACCTCGAAGACGATGATGATGTTCGTGGTCTCAGCTGCGGTCACGCATTCCACGCAGCCTGTCTGGACCCATGGCTAACTTCCCGCCGTGCGTGCTGCCCTCTCTGCAAGGCCGATTACTACGTTCCAAAGCCTCGTGCTGCCGATGATGCCGACGACACCGGACGCAGGGAACGCGGTATGCGTATGCCCCAGAGCCCCGCTTCTGCTTGGATTGGTGCTCGTAGATCAGGCAACTCGGGCAGGAGACGCATGATGCTTGCCGGTCCAAGATTCTTGGTGGTTGAGCCTCACACCGACCAGCATGGTTTCCCTCAAGTCGTGCACACAGGTCCTGGTCCAGGTGTTCGACCTGAGTCTGAAGGTGGATGGCTCAGCAGGTTGCCTCGTTTCGCAAACCCCCTTCGACGAGGAAACGTTTCAGGTACGGCGCAGACCAACGCCACAAACACTACGCCAGGCGATCTTGAAGCTGGAACTTCAAGATAGTCTTTGAATACCCATTTGATTTTGGTTTCTTCTGGCAGCGGGATATCTCTGGCTTTCTCCGGAACAACAGTAACGGTCCTATTTGGGGTTTGGTGTTTTGGTCAGGTATTAGGGTTAGCGACAGGGTCAGACATCTCGTGGGAGATCAAGGCGCTGGTTTTTGGAGTGGTTTCATTTTGCTTCAAATCTTATGCTTGCATTATCACAGTGAATTGTGCCATTGATCTTGACTTTCTCTATCGCTATATTTGTGACTTCTCATCTGCCCCAGACCAAGCTCGAGCAATGCTCGGATCTACATCTCTCCGCACTGGGAAATGGCTACATCCTGGATTGGCTTGTCGGTCACGTTGGTCCTGACGTTCTCAATCTTCCGCACGACGTCCATGCCATCGACAATCTTTCCGAAGACAACATGCTTGTTGTTGAGATGAGGCAATGGGACCGTGGTGATGAAAAACTGGCATCCGTTCGTGTTTGGACCAGAATTCTACAATGATCATGTTAGCCATCTTGGACGGTTGTGCATTGGATTAATGTTGATAGACACCTACCGCCATGGACAGTAGGCCAGCGACATCGTGTCGCAGGTTGAAGTTCTCGTCAGCAAAGGCTTTTGTGCCGTAGATAGAAGCCGAGCCAGTTCCATCGCCATTCAGGAAGTCACCGCCTTGGATCATGAAATTCGGGATCTTGTCGCGTCATGTCAGTGTCGTCCAAGACTGCGTCGAAGGTGTTGCAGAACTCACGACTCGGTGGAACTTGCATCCTTTGTAACCTTGCGGGTGTCCTAGATGGTTCTTGGTCTCGCCCGTACAGTATTGACGGAAGTTCTCGGCGGTCTTGGGCACGACATCGTGGAAGAGTTCCATCTTGATACGGCCCAAAGGCTCGCCGCCTACGGTAATGTCGAAGAAGACCACTGGATTGGGTGACGCTGATGCTGCCATGTTTTCGAGCAGCGTATGCGCTGTAATGGAGAATTTGGCGGAAGTCGACGCAGTAGCAGTCTATTGGCGAACAAAGATCGCAAAATGTTTGGTTGCAATGTGCTAAACGAAGGAGACGCGATATATGGAGTGATGTTGTTGTGGGCGAAGTTTCAATCAGACAGTAACAAATGCTTGTTGGCGAAATTCGTCAGCTGTCACTATTAGATAGAAGTTGTGACCTTGACCGAAGTAACATGTAACTCAACAGCGTCATGACAATTCACATACAAGTTAAAAAGTTCCGTCCGACATACAGGAATCAGAGGACGATAATAGACAGAGAGTGAATGATTCAGACAGGGTGATACTGCCGACGTGCTGGTGTTGGGCGCCGGAGCTAAGAGCTTATGCCCCGCTATTGACATCATAATACATTGCTGATCAAGTTACATTGCTGATCAAGTTCATGAGGATCTGATCACATCAACTTCTTCCATTGTCACCCTCCCAATACTTCACTTATCTACGTACGTCCAATCAGGAAAGCACATCAAGTACACAAAGTATGTCCCATCTCCTGATCGCGAGTGAGACGCGAAAGGACCCTAACTGACTTCGCAACGTACAGCACCTCGATCATGTCATACGGAAACGAGCGCTACGGTGGTGGTGATGGTGGCAACTACGGCGGCGATGAGTACGGCAACAACGATAATAGACGCGGACATGGCGGACAAGGTGGCCGCCAGGAGTACGGAAACTCTCAGAGTGAATTCGGTGGACAAGGATACGGCTCCCAAGGCGGAGGCGGTTACGGTCAAGGCAATTCCGAATACGGTGGCCAGTCTGGCTACGATGAGCGCAGAGATGAGCTGAGACAGCACGGCCAATCAGGCTATGGGTTGGTGTTCAGCTCCAAAAGCAATACATACCTCGCTAACTGCTTGCTGTAGTTCTGTGGCTGGTCCTGGTGGTTACGGAAGAGGCCAGGAAGGCTATGGTGGCCCTGGAGACAGAGTAAACTCCAACAACCCCGAGACAAGATACGGCTCTGGCTACGGCGAGGCTGATCGCTACAATGGGGGCAACAACAACAACAGCAACGACGGAGGCTATGGAGGTGGCTACAACGGCGGCAACAATGGTGGAAATGGCGACTACGGTCATTCGAGCGGCACTTCATACGGTGGTGTTCCCGGTGGTTCCGATGACTACTCGTCTGCAGCCCACACTGCAGCCCAGCATGCTGGTAGTTCGGGAGACTCGAACCTGTTCAGCGCCGCTCTTGGCATGCTATCAGGTCACAAGGCAAAGCAGGAAGACGTCGACGAGGACGACGCAGTCAAGCAGCACCAGCAGTACTACGGTGGAGGTGGTCAGCCTCAGCAGGCCAGTTCCAGTAGCATGGGCTCAGCTGCCGCTATGCAGGCCCTCAAGATGTTCAACCAGGGAGGCAGCTCTTCGGGTCATGGAAAGAGCCAGAACGACTTCATCGGTCTTGCCATGTCTCAAGCCGCCAAGCTCTTCGGTATGTGTTCGAACTGTGACATCTCAAATGGTACTTCGACTGACAATTCTACAGATCAGCAGAGCTCTCAAGGCAATGTGCACCAGCAAGCCAACAAGCAAGACGCCGTTGCATCTGCAGCACAGATGGCATTGAAGATGTTCATGAAGAGCCAGGGCGGTGGTGCTGGCAGCAGCAGCGGCGGTGGTCTCATGGGCCTCATGAGCAAGTTCATGTAAACCCAACATCAATGAGAAACGATAAAATGGACGATATCTCACACAGCGTCAAAAAGAAAGATCTCCTCATTTTCAGAGGCCCTAGGCTACTACGCTCTATCTCAATAACATTCGGAATGTGTGGTCATGAGGAATATAGTGTATATCAGGTTCTGTAAGATTTGACCAAGACTGGTTCTTGTGCCTATCATCTAAAAATGGATGTGCTGCGCTTCTTCATCTCGAGCTCACATTGCAGCTTGTCTCTGCACGATGAACCGAGAGCCGTGCAGAGAACAATCCCTGGCTGCCTTGGTCCCGCTGATCACCTGCTCACATTCTGTCTACTCTACGACTCTTTAACTTTAGGTAGCCTTTGTTGCCGTCATCTCCTGCTGCGTCTTCAGACTCAACAACTCGCCTCGATGAAGACGAAGTGATCGAAGCCGCCGGACGAGAAGCTCTGGAACCACCCACAAGTACCGCCTGCTCGTCATCCCGTTCGTAGTCAAAGTCGTCCCCGGAGATGACCTCCCATTCTGCTCCTGACATATCATGGAAGAGAATTTGCTTAATTTTGTCAAGGAAGCGTGCAAAAGAGGCGGTCCGCCAGTTGCGCATCACATCGCCACCTTCAACCAAAGAAGAAGTCTGGGGGACACCCGCATGAGAGAACAGACCGAAAGGCTGGCCAGTACTTGTGGGCTGGTCAGGGTTGGTTGGCTGAGGGGTTGAGCTTCCACTGGTATGTTTGCGGAGTAGAGTGTACAGATTGAGACCCACAGGACAAACGACTTGACATGCGCTAGAAAGATTAAGTCCTTGGGAGGTGCAGAGCCATGCGACGTCCCAGGCAAGCAGGGCGACTCCTTCGACGAACAAGTTGTACTTAGCAGGGTCCTCTTTTGCCAAAGCAACCAGAGGACGGTCTAGATGGAGGAGCCGTGGTTTAGGTAGAGAGCGATGATCCAGAGTGCGCGAGGAAGACGGAGTAGATGTAGAGCCTGGGAAGGGAAGCTGGAAGCCCTGATATGAAGATTGCAGAGAGAATATGGTAGGATGAGGATAGCTTGCATGAGGTGTAGTAATCTCAGCAGGGAGACGAACAGATAGATAGTGGCAACACGTGACCAACAGACGGCATATGTTGGCGAGTGAAGCATTGATGAGTTGAGGCTGTGCAGAGTTGAGTTGGCGCAGGTCGATGATGGAGATGCCACCAATGGTATAGTCGTGTACGATGCTACCGTCAGGCAGGCGTCGCCTCTTTTGCTGTAATCCCGCCAATCTCGCCGTCTCCTGACACAACTTGGTGCGACCCTCGAGCGTACGTGCGTGTACTTTGTCTAGCCGCCGTTGACTTCGACGGATAGTTGCGTGAAGTGGTTCGAGCAACTGAGGTACACGGCTAGTCATCTCGGTCCTCTCACGTTTCATGTCGGTATGCCGCTGTTTGATCTCAAGCTTGCGTGAGATATTCTCTTGACGGGCTTGCTCGATCTTCTGTCTGAGCTGGTTGAGCTGGTCGTTGATGATAGAGCAGCGCACGCGGATGGCCTGACTTTCCCGCAAGACCTGCGCATGAGCATGCTTCCCTGCACACTCGGTAATGTCTACCAGCTCCGGGCCAGAAGAGAGCGAGGACGATAGGAGGTCTTGGGGCGGAGAGATTATATGCTTAACCTGCCTGCGGAGTGTCTCGTTGCTGAGCAAATCTGCCAATCTGTCTAAACGAGCCTGATAAACCAGAGCCCGAGCACACGAGGCGCATGTTGGTTGCCCATGGGACGGAAACGCAGTAGAGCATATCGTGCATTCCATCGTTCGGCTGATACCCAGGTTCGGGTCCAGTATCTCTGTGTAATGGTTACTTGCGCATTGATTGATCTTCTTTATGACTTTTTGAAGTGCTCGCAAATGACCAGCGTCTGGGATGGCTACTGCGCCAAAACACTCTCGATTAGTCTAGGCATGTACGAGACTCTCCTTGTCTGAAGTGTGACCGTCTGGCACCCGATTGTCGAGTCACAAGTGAAGGTGGAATGTTCGAGTTGTTGAGCACACCAGTCACGCTTCTAAAAGCACGTCACAATAAGTAACGTGACCCCCCCTCTGAGTTGCATATCCTGCAACAACACATTGGTCTAAATCTAGCTATTGAATGGTACAGATCTCGCTCGAGTCTAGCAACTATTCAGAGAGAGAAAAATCAATTGTGGGTCTCTTTGAAGGTCTTCCATCTTTGCAGTGTTGAACCAATCAAGAGGGGGTGTGAACAATCAAACGCGTCGCGTCACCCGGGTCCGTGACTGCCTATTAGTTTCAGCACCTTGATAAATCATGTCGTGAACGTCTGTAACATTCCCGGAAACAACATCATGGCCTCTGAGAATACCACCCCTATCAAGCAAACCAATCACCCACCTGACGACAGTGATCATGAGGATTCTTTTGATCCAAAGGATGAAATAAACCCCTTCGACTGGCAAGACTTAGAAGCCAGATACTTGAGTGCCATGGCAGAGTGCAAGGCTAAAGAGGATGTGCATCTTGAAGAATTCGAATCTCTGTCACAATACTTCGGATTCTGGGCAGAGACCATCTCAGATCACGAACAGAAGCGAAGCCACCAGCGGTATGCCTTATCACGGAGGACACTAAACTCTCTTCTAACACCTTTTTTTTTCAGTTTGAAGACCCAGAGCGCTCTGGTTGAAAGACAGGAAACCGAGCTTGAAGAAAGAAGAACGCATTGTAAGGTCAAACCTCTGGAACCGCCTTCTCAATACATCGCTAATGAATTTGAACATAGACATCAAGGTTGTCGAAGCATTTCAGAATGCTCTTAACATGCTCAACAACCTATCTGCTCCGCAACATCAGCATCACGCCTAGAAACATGCATATGGCTACGTTCATCTCGAAGGTCGTGCTGCGCATAATGGTGAACCCCCTTGCAGTTATCTGCACCTTCGCATCACATTGAAGGAGTTGCTCGAGTCCGTCTGACGCTTTTTGTTATCGGTTTATTGCTTCTGTGTCTCGAATTTGCTCTATACCCACTCTTCAGAGTATGCCAATCACGAAAGATTATGACAAGATGTCCTTTTTCTTGAGGCCTTATCTTTATACGAACTGAACCAGGTCGCCGAAGAATCAAAGTCTATTTCTATACAATTGCCACATTTCGCGCGAGTTTGGACATATCCAAACTACAACAGGGGGTTTTGCTTGTACTCAGGGGCATCACTATCGGTCTGGCTCTTCTTGACCTCTTGGTCCTCGATACCCTTCTCTACACCGGTGTCGTGTTCAGCGAGGAATTTCTCGGCCTCGAGAGCAGCGATACAGCCAGAACCTGGTTTAATTGTCAGCACGTGTTGAATGAATAACCTCAAGGATCCGACAATACATACCTGCACTGGTGATGGCTTGACGGTACTTCTTGTCCTGAACGTCTCCTGCAGCAAAAACACCCTCGATGTTGGTGTGAGTGGTACCGGCCTCGGTGACCAAGTAGCCGTCCTCGTCCATTTCCAGCTGTCCCTTAAAGAGAGAGGTGGCCGGCTCGTGACCAACAGCGTAGAAAAGACCATTGGCAGCAATATCCTCTTCCTTTCCAGACTTGATATCCTTGATGGTAAGACCGGTCATAAGACCACGAGGCTTGTCCTCGCCGGTGATCTTGGTAGCAACGGTGTTGTACTTGATCTCAACCTTGGGGTTGGTGCTCAATCTACGGGCGTTTGCCTTGCTGGCACGGAGCTGGTCCTTACGAACAAGCACAGTGACCTTGGAAGCCTTCTTGGTAAGGTAAATGGCCTCCTCGACGGCCGAGTCACCACCTCCAATGACGACAAGAGGCTTCTGTCTGAAGATTGGTAGCGAACCATCGCATACGGCGCATGCGCTGACACCGTTACCCCAGTATTGTTCCTCACCAGGCAGATCCAATCTTCTTGCCTTGGCACCGGTTGCGATGATGATACTGTCGGCTGTGTGTGTCTCTTCCTCAAGGTTCTCGTCGTCGCCCAATGGGTGGAGCCAGAACTTGAAAGGTCTCTGTGAGAAGTCGACCTTGCCAACAGTCTGAGTGATGATCTGGGTACCGCAGGCCTCGGATTGTGCGCGCATGTTGTCCTGAAGTGGGTCAGAGTCTGATGTGGTGCGCACCAACCGAATTGTCACTCACCATCAATGTTGCGCCCTGGATCTTGGTGAAACCAGGGAAGTTCTCAACCTCATCGGTGGTGGTCAACTGACCGCCGGCAGCAATTCCCAGAGCGAGGAAACCCTCGTACAGAACAGGCTGGAGGTCTGCACGTGCAGCATAGATGGCAGCGGTGTGGCCTGCAGGGCCCGAGCCGATGATGACGACCTTGGAGTGCATGTTGCGGGCTGGTGGAGGAGCAAGGGCGCTGGCTTCTCGTGCTACGAATGGAAGAGATGCGAATGGGAGAGCGAGAGAGGCGCGGAAAGGAGTAATGCCTACACGGCGGAGAGTCGAGGCGAACAGTTTGACGGTGATTGGTAGATAGTTTTTAGGGGCAGAGCAGAGCGACGTCTGTATATAAGATGGCCAATGTTGCTTAGCAATACTCTAATCAGACCATTCGGGTACGGCTGGTTCCGTCTATGTGATGATATTATGTTTCTTCAAGGCGTTTGTATATTCGTAATCGCAGCCGTAACGAGCGCCGCTCTTTTTCTTTCGGCTTCGTTCCAAATCGCAACTTTGACCACGGACCGACCGAGGGACTGTTTTGGCTTGGCTTTGTCTGCCGAAGACCCTGCGATCTCGGGCCACGTGCATCACTGCGTCTTCTGGACAAAGCATTCGATGCCTGCAAACACACTGTAGAGACTACAAGCACGCTGGGGACAGATGACACAGTTAGAAGAGTCATTTGATTGTCCCTAACGGATAGGTACTCCCAATACTAGTCGAAGGTTGTGTATCGGCATAGGTAGACCCTGATCATTTGCACTTTTGCAGGTGGCATGCGCCGAATAGATCTAGAAACCTCACCCCCGCGACGCCTGCATCGGACATCTTCTCCTGCGATGACCCCGAAGCTTATGTCAAAACGGATCTAATCTGATGCAATCGCATGACTTTGGTCGTCTGATTTATGCGGCGTCTTGTGGTTCATCAATATCGTCCTGTGTTTCATCGACAGCCCCATCCTTTGCCTGTACTTCATCCGGCGCGCCTCGTTTCCTCAAATTCTCGATTCCGTATAGGAGATTCTCAAGTTGCTTCCGCTCTGGCATAGGCACCACAAGTCCATTGGCGGCATTCAGCTTCGTGTTGAAATCCTCATCGAGCTCGAATCTGATCCGGGATTCGGCGTTGCGTATTCTGTAAGCCTGTAGACGCGGGAATGACGCCTTTGTGCTGTTAGCTTGCCGTGCCTTCTGAGAAACCAAGAGACAACATACTTCAGTGACATCCATCGAGACAACGACAACATCTCCAACTACAGTAACATCCAAGGGAACACCGGGCAGACGAATTCCATCCATGCGGGAGGGATCGATTGAGGTTGAGCCCTGTGTCGATACCAGAAGGCACGGTAACTTCTCACAAGCGACGAGGATTGCAGTTTCCTTATCTTGTGTGGGTACAACCCAAAGCCCCGACACTGCGATTGGGCTCTCTGCTCCGAATGAGGGGTCCTCAGATCGCGAGAAGAGAGCCACGAGACCAGATCTCATATCACGCTTTTCTGTGAGGCTGCCAGCCCGCCAATCCCAGAGACCCAACCAGTCGTCTCCACCACCGCTCACCAGAAGCTTAGTCCTAGATAGGAGGCAGACCTTGCTGATGAATTCCTTGTGCCCGAGACAGAAACGCTCAACGATGTGTGCTTGTGGAGGACCGCGAGAGACTCTGATGTGTTCGTCCCTATCAGCCGTGATGATGTAGCCGCGAGTCTTGCCCTCGACCTCCTCAGTCGCGAATTGGACATCCGTCAGCATTGAAACGTGTCCAAGGAGAAGTTGGTATTCGAATTTGGGCCCCTCTTTGGCTTTGGCTTGCAGATCCTTCTGCTTCATCTGATTTTCTAAAGCCTTTCGATTGCGACCAGAGTGGACGGTCAACGTCGTTGCTGCAGGGACGTATTTCTTGGGCCCGACGTCCTCCTTGGTTTCAATCTTAGGAGACTCTCCGACCTGCTCGGCCTTCTCTGCGGGGAACAGAGGCAGGGAATACACATCTCCAAATTTATCACCACACAAGATAGTCTTGTTGTCAGGAGTCACCAAGACCGCACAAGGACGTTTAGGCATAACTCTTGATAAAGATCAGTTACGCAGTGGAGAATGTGAAGAGCATCAGTCCTTACCTTTCACTCAACTCATTCAGCTTACCATTCTCGGTTACTTCCAAGACTCTGACCGCCTTGTCATCGGTCACAGCGACTACATGTTGGTTGTCGGCGGAAAGCGTAATCTTGATGACATTGGGAGTAGCTGCTGCTTCTGGCTCGAGTTTGCGCTTTTTGCCCGGAGGGCCTTCTGAAGCCGTTTCTTCCTATTAGCTGGTTTAGTAGGCGTTCATCGAGCTGGAGTCGACTAGGGGTCTCCAATCAGTCACATTACTGTATGAGACCCCAAGTCGATGACACTCACAGGACCGTTGTTCTTTTGCTCAGGCCATTGCGATACAATTGAGCCGTCTGCAACCTTTACAGAAACAATTCGACTGCCGCATGCTGCCAACAAAAGACCATGAGGCGCAAAACTCTGAACATTGCAAAGAGTTGCAATCTGATACGGGTGACTCATGTTACCTCAGAGCGACGATGAAGAAGTGAGGAATAGAAAAGAGAGGAAGTGAAAACAAACGCTCACTCGGCCATACGCTTGAAGCAGCCAGCGTCCAGAATGTCGGGCTCAAAAAAAGGTATGGTCGAAGCTTTTCCGAATCGGTAGTCGCCGGCGCCAAGGCCAACACCCACGAAGCAAATTCGCTCCGCTGCGGTCTGGCAAAAGCTGTGAATTGAGAAGACCTTGATCCTCTACAACAACCACTTACGGGACATTTTCCAGACTTCGCCTGAAACATCCCTAACTCATCGCAAGATAGCAGAAATGGGGGGCAAGTCAGCAACCAAGGCCGCTTACTTCGATAAGCTGAAGACTCTTCTTGAGACTTACAAGTCCATCTTCATCGTCACCGTCGACAATGTCTCTTCTCAGCAGATGCACGAGATCAGACAGGCTCTCCGTGGTGATTCCGTTGTCCTGATGGGCAAGAACACCATGGTCCGCCGCGCTCTCAAGGGCCTCATCAGCGAGGCTCCCGAGTACGAGCGTCTCCTTCCTCACGTCAAGGGTGAGTGAATGCGCCTGGCGCTTTTGCGCATACACGAGGCGCCCAACTGACCTGTCTTCTTCCAGGTAACGTCGGTTTCATCTTCACCAACTCCGACCTCAAGGACACCCGTGAGAAGATTCTCTCCAACCGCGTCGCCGCCCCCGCCCGTGCCGGTGCCGTTGCCCCCGCCGATGTTTTCATCCCCGCTGGTAACACTGGTATGGAGCCCGGAAAGACCTCTTTCTTCCAGGCTCTCGGTGTCCCCACCAAGATTGCCCGTGGTACCATTGAAATTACCTCGGACCTGAAGCTCGTTGAGGCCGGCAGCAAGGTCGGTGCCTCCGAGGCCACCCTTCTCAACATGCTGAACATCTCTCCCTTCACCTACGGTATGGGTATTGCTCAGATCTACGACCAGGGCCAGACCTTCGATGCCAGCGTCCTCGACATCGAGGAGAGCCAGCTCCTCAAGGCCTTCACCAGCGCCATCACCACCATCGCCACCATCTCCCTGGCCATCAACTACCCCACCCTGCCTTCGGTCATGCACTCCCTTGTCAACTCCTACAAGAACGCCATCTCGGTCGCCATCGAGATCGACTACGAGTGGGAGGCCATCCACGAGCTCAAGGACCGCATCGCCAACCCCGACGCTTACGCCTCTGCTGCTCCCGCCGCCGGCTCTGCTCCCGCTGCTGGTGACGCTCCTGCTGCCGCCAAGGAGGAGGAGAAGGAGGGTAAGAACAATTCGTTTGGAGTACTACTTCAGATCAAGAAGCTAATCATTTTATTACAGAGTCCGAGGAGGACGACGACATGGGCTTCGGTCTGTTCGACTAAGCGTGTCGCCTACCATAGATTTTCTAGAAAAAGAAAACAAATCCCCGTCTCCAAAATGGCCGTCAGGTTTCCCAGTGACACTTACTCACAGCCAGCGCCTACTTCTCAAATGGTCAGTATCATCTTTTCACTTTCCAACGCTCCTTCGCGGATGATTATACATTTTTAACCCCGAGATCTTCAATGAAGATTAAACCGCAACAACAACACTCTAATTTTTTCATGACGCACATTACCATCACATTCTTGCTCTACAACGTTTATCTGTTGAACTAGACTGACTGAGATGACAGATACATGTAACGTGAAATGTTCCTCATCCACCGGTCTATTCGGTTTATGCTTGACTTACGTCTACTCGTATCCAAAACACATGAAAATACCAATTTCCTCCCAAACTCTTGCATACACCTTGGCTTGAACTGTTGTCTGTCGCTACGTCCGCGTGAGCATATCTCTCCTCGTCACTAGGGTTGTGCTGCCAATATGCCTCCATGTCGTCCGAAAAGAGCTTGAGGCTTAGGCTTTTGGCAAGTCCGAGTCCTCTGTAGTCCTTCTCAACATGCAGTGTTGTCAGTGAAGCATCTAATCCCAGGAAGCCCCAGGCAATGGGCGTAGATGCAGTTGATCCCCCTTGTTCATGGTATATCGCAACGCTAGGCAACTTGCGTAGAGTTCTATCCTGACGAGGAATCTGTGTGCGTGATTTGACCAACCCATAGTCTTTCGGATCCACTTTGCCATATACAAAGCCAGGAGGTAGACTGCCAGGAACCACACTGTACCTGCGTGAGCCGTGTTGTTGCTGAAGATGCTGTGTTTCAATCACTTACTCGTTTCTAAGATCAAAGATGTACTTCTGATAGGGTATGTCTGAACCAACAAAGCTCGAGTCGAGAAGGCCGAGTCTCTTCAATATGGCGACTGTAGAGCTATGGACAGCTCCAAGCAAGACAACCTTTTCATTCATCAAGTGCTTTTCATACTGATCCCGGTCAACGCTCCCGTTGCCATTGGTATCTGCAGGGAGACTTGTAGACTTGTCCGAGCCCGTGATGGGACTCGATGCTTGGGGAATGATTTCAGCCTTGCTGATCTCCTTCAATAAAGATCTGACAAGGTCGTCTGCTTGTGGAAGCCATGAATCGTCTGCTGGTGTATCGTGTTCCCAACTGGCAGCAATCCAGACCTCAGTTTCTGGTCTGCAAGTACGATCAACGAAGGCCACTATCCATGGGCTGCTTGGAACCTTTCCGTGAGTCAAGATGGTAAGATCGACGGAGCTGAATAACCGCGAGCCTGGTGTGAAGTGTCCAAATTGGAGTCGTCGGTATAGAGCAATGCATGTTGGCAAGCATGGATTGAGCCATTGGATCAGAGCTTGCTTTGAATCAAGTGGTAGCGCGAACATGCCGACGTGAGGTGTCGTTGTCATAGATCTTGAACAGTTGTCACAGAATAGGTGGAATTTGAGCAGAGGGCGGAGGAAACAAGAGATTAATATATAACCACGATCCCGTGCTTTGAATGACTAACTTCAGCCTGCCGTGTTTCCCGGTGTCTTCAGCGCCCAACGCCTTCTTTTTGGATGGAAAGAGAACCCACCGCACGATAAGTGCAGGAAGACGATGTAATGGACTTGGAAAACGAGAAACCTCGTGCTGTTCTATAGAATGCCGCAAACGCTACCCACAAGCATAGAAAAAAAGGAATTGTAAAGGAGCATGAGTTGCCCACGACGGGCCATTGATAAGCACCAATCCGGGCTCCTCTTATTTCATGTCATAACGTCGTTTACTGCGAGGCGCATTGTACTCTCTCCCCACCTGCGTGCATCTCCTCATCGTCGTCCTCGCCCATGGCGGCGCGTTGTGCGCGGGCCGATTCACGGCTGGGATCAACCTTGTCGAGCGTGAAGTCTTCGGTCATGGCGTCTTGTGGAGGAACATTCTGGGGCGAGCGAGGGGGCAGAACGCTCTCAAGAGCGGCCTTCTGCTCGTCGGTCATGGCGCCGCCATCGGGACCGGGCAGGACCTCGGGGAACTTGACGTCGAACTGGATGTAGAGGTTGCCGAAGTCGTGATGTCTGTATGAGGGCATACCTTGACCTCTGATAACCTTGATTTCGCCTGTTCGTGTGGTCAGCATGCTGAATTCGACTTGCGATATTTAGGAAACGTACCAGGAGAGATAACCTCGCCAGGCTTAATCTCAACAGTGAGCCACCTCTCGTCAAGGTGCTCGATGTAAATGGCACCACCAGCGAGAGCAGTCAAAAGATCGATCTCAGCCTGATAGAAAAGGTCGTCGCCCTTGCGCTGGAAGCGAGCGTGGGGCTTCTGCTCGATCTCGAATTGAACATCACCGGGCTCGACACCAGGCATCTGGTCACCTTCTCCACGGAAGTCGATCTTGGTACCACTCTGAACACCCTTGTCAACGTGAACGTGGAGGACCTTGCGCTCAACAGTGGTCTTCTTTCCGTGACACTGCTTGCAGCGGTCCTTCTCGCGGATGATCTCGCCTTCTCCATTGCAGTCGGGGCAGACGGTTTGGAAGCGCTGGATCATGGGGCCCATCTGGCGCATCATCATCTTCATACCCTGACCGTTACAGCCTGTGCATGTCTTGACAGCGCCCTCCTTGCCGCCGCGACCGTCACACTTAGGGCACATGACGGACTTTTGCAAGGCGAGCTTGGAAATCTTGCCCTTGTACATGTCCTCAAGAGAGACCTTGTGGACGTGGTGGATGGTGCGAGCCTTCTTGGGGCCGGTTTCACGCATGCCGCCGCCGAACATGCCACCAAAGCCGCCGCCGCCGCCGAAGAATTGCGAGAAGAGGTCTTCTGCGTTCATGCCACCGCCCATGCCGCCTTGCTCAAGTCCCTCTTCACCATATTGATCGTAAAGTTGGCGCTTTTCTGAGTCGGCAAGGATTTCGTATGCGTGTGAGAGTTCCTTGAACTTTTCGGCGGCTTCTGGTGAGGGGTTCTTGTCTGGGAGAGAGTCAGTCTCGGCCACTTGAATGGTCCGATGAACACATACCAGGGTGGTACTTGAGAGCGCCCTTGCGGTATGCCGACTTGAGCTGGGACTCTGATGCATCGGGAGCAACGCCCAGAGTCTCGTAGAATTTCGTGTCCTTGACCATGGCGCCGGTGAGTTGATGGATGGGAGAGTGTGATAGACGCGCGGACAGAAGCGAATGTAGAAAAAAACTGGAAGGGGTATCAAATCAACAGATAAAAAGCCAAGGTCTGGAGTTGAAGAGTAGTAAGCGCAGGCTCTGAGAGGGTTCAGAGGATCAAGAGGGCTTGGGAAGGCGATTGATTTGACTCCGATAGGCTTTCTAGAGCCTTCGATGATTTTCTCCCGACTGGCCCCTACCAACGCCAAGCCTCTCACTTCTATGCTCCGAAACTCACTCGCTTGCACTCAATGAGACTCGTGAGACAAACATCAAGCTGCTGAAGCGAATACAGCATGGGACCAGCTAGACATCGATCAATCGACCCGTGCTTGATTTTCCTGTTCTGCCTGCAAATTGGCTTGTACGTGTACTCACTCAGCTAGTGTAGTTATGCAGCCCATGTCTAGCAAGAATACAAAAACAGAGCACCTTCTACATAAACATCAGTCAGTCAAATCTACGCTTCCCAGATTCTGTCTGCAGTCATGTTTGTAGAAACATCCTGTTGGCCTTAAGACAGCCCATTTACCGTGATTTTACTACGAGTACCGGCTTCGGAACTGCCAGACTCGAGCTAGCCAAACCAAAACTCTGTTCGTCTGGGGTTCTACCTCTAACCATCCATCAACACACGTTCACCAGGTCAAACATGGAAAGCGATATTGGTTTCCAGGCTGCTCTTGAAGAGGCAAGAAAAGGCGCTGCCGAAGGTGGTGTGCCAATCGGTGCTTGCCTCGTTGGTGCAGACGGCAAGATTCTGGTAGGTGCGACAGAGGTCGTCATGGGCTCGGGCTTAATTGATGTATGATTTCAAGGGCCGTGGTCACAATTTGAGAATGCAAAATGGTTCTCCTACCATTCACGTAGGTGCTTGAGATACACTGAAGACATTGCACGATGCTAAGAAACACAAGGCCGAAATTGGTGCTCTTGAGAATGCTGGACGACTTCCCGCTACTGCCTATCAAGGAGCCACTATGTACACGACTCTCTCACCCTGCGACATGTGCACTGGAGCTTGCATTCTCTACAAGGTCAAGCGCGTCGTTCTCGGTGAGAACAAGACCTTTGTCGGTGGCGAAGACTACCTCAAGCAGAGAGGTATCGAGGTTGTCAACGTCAATTCGGCCGAATGTGAAGATTTGATGAAGAAGTTTATCAACGAACACCCCGAGGAGTGGTGAGTGTCTCAGTCCGCCAGCAGCCATACCATTATTGACATATATCGATGCAGGAACGAGGACATTGGTGAGCAGTAGATTCCGGAGATCCGCTTCACCAATCGCTGGTCATCATGTTTCGGTCGTGCATCTTTTGCTCTGCGGCATGTAGAGCAGAAGTTTTGGTTGTTGTATCTTGGAGCCCTAAAGCATCATTCGCAACGGTATATAATTGGAATGGCCAGATCTTCATCTACCTGAAAGCTCGTGAATCTGTTCAAAGAAAAATTTGAGGTCATCGGGATTGACGAAAGGAGTGATTCCTAAGGATGTTAGTATCGGGATATGTAGAAAAGAGGATGGTGCTTACCATGGCCAAGGTTGGCGATCCAGCCCTGCTTGCCACCACCGAAACCCTCTACCATCTCCTTGACGACAGCTGTAATGGCTTCTCTGCCACCGTAGAGAACACCAGGGTCAGCGTTTCCTTGGAGGACCTTGCCTTTCTTCTGAGCAATGGCGTAGGCCTCCTTAGGCGAGTGTAGCCAGTCAAGACCGATGACGTTGTAGGCAGTATCGCAGAGGTCATCAAGAGCGTACCAGGCACCCTTCGCGAAGACAGTCATTGGGACGACTTCCTGGTTGAGCTCTCGGAGGCGGTTAGGCAGGTGGTCGGCAATGTAGGTCAAGTAGGGCAGAGAAAATTCCTTGAAAGAGGTGGGGGACAGCTCGCCAGCCCATGAGTCAAAGACCTGGACAATCTGCAGAGAGGGGTCAGCAAGAGGTGAGGTGTAGAGTTAGACATGACGAACCTGAGCACCGGCAACGACTTGCAGGGCAAGGTATTCGACACAAAGCTCGGCGATCTTTTGCAGCAGCTTCTTGCTCTCTTGCGGGTACTTGAAGATCCAAGTCTTGACCTGCTTGAACATCTTGGTACCACCACCTTCGACCATGTAGCTGAGCAGAGTCCAGGGAGCACCGCAGAAGCCGTAGAGCGGTACGCGACCGTCGAGCTTTTGTCTGGTCAAGGTGATGGCCTTGTATACGTAGTCCAGAGTCTCCTTGACATCAACGTCTCTTTCCATGATTTCCTGGTACTGCTTGTCGTCGGGGGACATCAAGGGGTCAGGGAAATGGGGACCCTTCTTGTCGACCATGATGACTTCCATACCCATGGCCTGAGGGATGACGAGGATGTCCGAGAAGATGATGGCGCCATCAATGAGTCCAGCAAAGCGATCGATAGGCTGGAGAGTCAGGGTAGAGGCGATTTCGGGCGAGCGACAGCACTCGAAGAAGTCGTGAGAGCCTTTGGCCTCGTGGTATTCGGGGAGGTAGCGACCAGCCTGGCGCATGACCCACATGGGCGGACGCTCGACCTTCTCACCACGCGCTGTGCGCAGGAGAAGGTCGTTCTTCATGGGTGCAAATTCGGGCATGTTGGCGCTTGTTCCTGCTGAGATACGTCTTGACAACGTCTTGACATGGGCTGCACTTTTGTTCGATCCAAGGCCAGACGACGCGAGCTTCGCTGCTCCGCCCCGCCTCCATCGACATCATGGACCAGCACGAACCTTTTTTTTTGTTCCTACCCTCGGCTGCTTAACCAAGCGCCGCAAATGACTTGACTGGGTCATCGACAATGTTCAGACGGGCTCGTCTGCCCTTCGCTCTCTTCGGACGCACCCTTCCAAGGAAGTCGCTACTTGCTCCTTCCCATACCACTCGCGGAGCCAAAACTAAGAGCACCATCAAATTCCATCATCTACCACAAGGCGCTCTTGCCCCTCTTCCACTCCCATCGCTCGAAGACGATGCCGAGTCTCAAGTCCAGGTCTATCCGCGTGTCATACAGCAGCACTTGAACAATGTCAACAAGTTCTCCGACTGTGTTGTACTTACCCGTATAGGCAACTTCTACGAGCTGTATGGCGAGCAAGCCGAACAGTATGCTCCTCTCCTCAATCTCAAAGTCGCCCAAAGAAAAACTGGTCTTGGTCCTGTTGCCATGGCCGGTTTCCAGTTTACTCAATTGGACCGTTTCCTAAAGTCTCTCGTGCAGGGCTTGAACAAGCATGTTGCCATCAGCGAAGAGGTTAAAAATTCTCCTGCCGACCAGGTCAAGAATGGTGGTCTTCTCTACAACCGAAAGGTATCACGCATCGTCACCGCCGGTACCTTGGTCGATGAAACCTTTATGGATCCTTTCGAAAACAACTTTCTACTGAGTATTCATGCCAATCTGCACACGACCGACACAGCCTCCTTTCATGGAGGTACAGATGTCGGTCTCACATGGGTAGACCTCTCGAGCGGTGACTTTTTCACTCAGCGCACAGACATAGCCTCGCTCGGCTCTGTCGTTGCTCGTATAGGAGCTCGTGAGATTGTTCTAGATGCTAGCTTTGAACAGGTCGATCGGAACCAGCTCGATCGTCTTTTGGGTCATGGAGGCCATGCTGTAACATACCACATCGCAAACCCAGAGTTTTGTACCATCAAACAATGGGCTCCGATGCTAGAAAAACCTGTCTCTCAAGTTGAATGCCGTTCCTTCTCAGAACAGGAGGTACTGGCAGGCTCATTGCTGTTAGATTATGTCAAAGGCAGGTTGCTTGAGCTGAACGTTTCTCTGAGATGTCCCATCCGCCGCAATCAGGGTGATTATATGAGTATTGACAAGCAGACCCTGAAAGCCTTGGAGATTCGATCCACTCTCCGAGACGGCCTCTTCCAGGGCAGCCTGCTGCATGCAATTCGAAGAACGACTACTAAAAGTGGCGCACGACTGTTAAACCAGAGACTAGGTATCATGCGTTCTCTGTCATTTGTATTGCACTAGCACTAATCATATGGTCTTGACAGTGTCACCGTCGATGTCACTTCCTGTAATCAACGCCCGTTTAGATCTAGTATCCGAACTGCGAGAAGAGGATCAACTGCGAGAAGAGACAATGTCTGCGCTGCGGAGGACAACGGATGTTCTGCGATTGTTACAGCGATTCTCTATTGGCAAGGGTGATGCCGACGATCTTCTGGCTCTAGCCAAAACAATTCAAATCATCAGTCAGATTGTGGATATGACGACTGGCCCTTTGTCTATCCAAACGAATTCTTCCTCGACAATCTCTTCGCTGAGAGCATTAATTGGTCGTCTTGATCTGGCAGGCCCCTTGAAGTTAGCGGACCGTATCTTGGAAGCCATTGATGAGGATGGTCTTTCTCAACAGCACTTGGCAGAAGAAGCAGAAGCTGTCGGTGTTGCAGAACTCGCAGAACAGATCGCCGAAGCAGAGGAGCCCCAAACCAGGTCAACCAAGCGTGGCAAATCAAGCACAAAGAAGCCCGCAGTGGTTACAGACCTCAACGCTGGAGAATACTGGATTATGCGAAAAAGGCAGGTTCATCACGAGGCTAGATGACTCGGCGCATTTCTGACTCTTCCCAGTGCAAGTACAACTTTAAAACTAGGACATCAAAATCTCGATGATATTCTGGATGAGAAGGCACAACTTTTCGAGCGCTTGCGAGCAGATATAGGTATTCATGCCAACTGATGTTCATGTGCCGGACTAATAGAAGCAGGCAACACGATAGTCCTCAAATGGACTCCACAGCTGGGACATTTCTGTCAAGTCAGAGGCAAGGACGTTCGGGCAGACATTCCAGACGCCAGAAATGTCAGCTCCACTAAAAACACCAGAGCGTTTTATCTTCCGGACTGGTCACACTTGGGATCACGATTGGAAGACGCAAAGATGCGCATCCGCACCGAAGAGCAGCGAGTGCTGAACGATCTTCGAAAACGGGTAGGCTTTGAGGGCTCTGAATTTCTTTATATCTGCTAACGAGAAGTTCAGGTGATTGAAAACCTAGTCAAGCTCAGACGTAATGCTAGTATACTCGACGAGTTAGACGTCGGCTGCTCTTCTGCAGTTATGGCAAAAGAGAGGAATCTTGTGAGGCCAATCTTGAACTCTGGGTAAGAGCCATCGGTTTCATCGGTCGCATCTGTACTGATCTTGGTCTAGTGTCTCCCATAAAATAATCGGCGGTCGCCATCCGATGGTAGATGTAGGACTACAAGAACAAGGTCGACTGTTTACCGCAAATGACTGCACCGTTGGAGGGGATGAAAGCATTCTTCTGATTACTGGGTAACTTTTCTGTTTTTCTTGATCGACAAATATGCTGATGCTCCTCTCAGGCCCAATATGGCTGGAAAGAGTACTTATCTTAGGCAGAACGCCCTGATGACAATCCTAGCCCAGACTGGTTGCTTCGTTCCTGCTGACTACGCAGAGATAGGGTTGGTGGACAAGATTTTCAGTAGGGTAAGTTGATAGCGAGGATAAGTGCGACTTGGTGGCAATGCTGACAGTTTACAGGTGGGCTCAGCAGATAATCTGTACAACCATCAGTCGACTTTCATGGTGGAGATGCTTGAGGTAGCCGATATCCTCAATCAAGCCACTCCACGTTCATTCGTACGTACATGGACACACGCGAGATAGGCTAGCTGCTAACTGGTTGAATCAGATCATCATGGATGAAGTTGGCCGTGGAACGACCCCAGAAGATGGTGTTGCTGTAGGGTATGCCTGTCTACATCACCTGCACTACACTACTCCGTGCCGTACCCTCTTCGCCACCCATTTCCACTCCTTGGTCGGCATGACAAAGACTTTTGATCACTTGGGCTGCTATTGTACAGATGTTGCCGAAGAGGAGGATGGCTCGTGGGTCTATGTGCACAAGCTTCGGAAAGGAGTAAATAGAGAGTCGCATGCGCTCAAGGTCGCTAAGCTTGCTGGTATGTTTGGAATCGCTCACGACATCCTACCATTGCTGACGTTATCAGGCTTGCCAGACTCGGCGATCGCTGTGGCCAAAGGCGTCTTGGAATGCTTCGAACCTGAGAGGAATTCCGCTGGAGCACCTTGATGTTTTCCAAGGCTGCTAGCTACTTTGCCACGATCGTATCATCTGCACATACCATGCAAGCTCACTCAGTGTCTTCACAATTTCCAGATCACAAGGTCACGCATGAATCGAAGCTCGTAAAACCTCCCGGTTGCTGATATTTGTACGACCCAGGCAAGGGGTATCTCTAATTATTTCATGCCTCGTCGTATCCCCAAACCCTCATATACTCAAAGCGAGTGACTGTCTATTCCTTCTTGCCGAAAAGGTGCTTGACTTTGTCACCCAGGGTTTCCTTCTCGCCCTGCTTCTCCTTTTCCTTATCCTGAGGGTTGCTGTGACCTCCGTACTTTTCCTTATAGACGTTTCCCTCACCCCCACGCTGATTCAAAGGTTAGTGAAATTCGCATAGAAGGATTCAACTGACGTACGCCGGTGTGGAAGTTGTCGTAGCCTGCAGAGTTACGCATGGCAGGTTCGGGGATCACATCCTCAGAGGCAGAAGTCTTGTCGCCCACTGGCTTCACTCTGGGTGAGTCAACAATATTGCCAGCACCTTTGGAGTTATTAGCATTCTGGTCCGATGATTAGAGCAACAACTACGTGCCTCCACGACCAGATGAATATTCGGGTTTCGAGGACTCGCCGACGAAGCCTTCACGCACGATGCTACCATCAGTGTAACTGCAACGTTTCAGTCAGTTGTGGACTAGTCGGTGTTTCCAATACATGTCTCTCACATGGTATCGTCGCGACCAATGTTGCCAGCGCCTGTCATCACCCGGTTAGCTCTGTTGGCGCTTGACAAGGTGTGCTAAACAACATACCGCCGCGGCCAGTTGAGTGGATTCCATCTGCCATTTCTAGTCTATGTTTTTGATCCGAGGTCTTTGGATTGGGATAGATGCTGAATAACAAGATGAACTTGTATCTTGAAGAGGAATGCGCGACTATTTGTTGACCTCGCTCATGTGAAAGCGATGACGTCTGCTCACAAGGAAATGCCAAGGTCTATCGCGATTTACAACCGTGATGGCTTCATTCACTCCCACTCCTATGAAACAATGAAAATTGGTCACGGCCACCAGTCACTACTTTGTTTCGCTGTCTTGCTTGTGAACGAACCGATGTGGCGCGTGGGTGCCCGGCAAGGACGGTTTAAAGTTCAGTGGCTATCATCAAGGACATCATCTTGAATTTCCTGCTGATAAGGATGGTACGGTTGGTGATGGTATTTACGTATGCGGGTACAATTCTCACCAGCGGCTGCCATGATTTGTTCCAACCGAGAAAATAATCCATATATCATAAATGAGCGGTGTCAAAGATAATAGAAGTCATTGACTGTCCCAGAGATCTTGTTTCCTTCCACGAACCGAGTTGGCATGTGAGATAAGTCGGAAGTGAGGTCCGAAATATCATATCCGAATAACAGCTCCTCCACGAAGGCTTTTTGAACGCTTGTCAGATCAATGAGATAAGCAGCACTCTTCAGAAGGCACAATTCCACATGTTCGAGGAGGGGAAACAAGCTAACAAGACAACGCTGAGCAGAAGGGCGACAAGAGCGATTTCTGACAGGGTCGCAGGCGTCACAAGCTCGCTTGGCATGACAGCAAAGGAAGAACTCTGAGCGTGCAACCTCTATTGTTTACTGTTCAGTATACTGATCGCAATGTCGGACACACAATCATACAAGCAGCTTTTGGCCAAATGGGCCGACAAGTATCGAGGAGTATGTTGTCCTCAACTAGTGACGGCTCAGCTTGGATCCTGACATGTGGTATATAGGCAACTGTCGAGGACCTCGACCCACCACCTGCTCTGTCAACCTCGCCCGCCTCGCCCATCTCAAGCGCTCTCATGGCAGCCTACGAAAGAGAATATACCCATTTGACGGTCGTTGAGCCGGAGACACGCGCGCTTGTTGGTTACCTGTCTATGCCCAATCTGAAGGACTTGCTCAAGGCAGGCACTGTCCGCGACACCGACACGGTAGACAAGGCGATGACCAAGTTCAAGAGAAAGGGCACAAAATATCATGTCATTACCATGGACACCCCTTTGGAAGAACTCGAGGCTTTCTATGAAGGTGTGACAGAGGACGGCCAGATGCCAGCGCAGGAGTTTGCTGTTGTCACAGACGCTGGCCGCAAATTCGTTCTGGGTGTTTCGACAAAACAGGACCTTCAGGAATTTGTCAAGAGAAGACCCGTCTATTGATCGAACATCTCCGCCTCTTCTTCCTCAAACGCGAATGTTCCTACAGAAGCGCAACGTTTCCAAGCTGGTCAAGCACGCGCACGTCCAGACGTCCAGGGTAACGTTCTATCAGACCTGAAGGTCGACCCTAGGCTGTCGCGTCCGAAAATCTGTTCCTTGCAGACAGTGCAGAAAGCAAAGACTCTGTCACCACACGTTGTTGTTTGCCGATTTCTGGGTGGAGTGCTGGAATATTGGATGATGCAGCACAGACTTCAGCTTGTGATACTTAACCTATTGCTGAGCCTCCGATGAATGACGTTGCATCCTTGCTGCGGAAAGACCAGACAGAAGGAAGGTCGTAGGTTGCAGCTTAGTCTCTGAATGGTAGTCGAATTCATCTGCCTCTTCGTTTCTTGCAAACGGCCGCGACAACACTAATGTCGTCGAGTTTGCCTCCTTCTATCGAAAGGCCTTCTTCGATTGCACGTTCCATGTACGGACTCTCTGCGAAGGGGTCTTGTGCGATTGTGCGAGCTGCCTTGACGAGCTCCTGTGCGACGAACTGCATGCCACCTGCGTATGTACTCTGGTCGTCTGAGCGCATCACTTGAGGGACATCCCCTGATCGCCATTTTTCCATGCTTTCGAGGACATTGTCAACAACTTCGTGTTCCCAGAGATTATCCACGACGCCATCTGACATGGCAAGGATGATGTCGTCTTCTTCGATTGTCACCTTGTCCATGACGGCATTCTTAATGGGCTCGTCGGGACTGTTGGTACCAAGCTGGCGCGGACAATCAAACCAGTGCCATTGTTCAGTGGTTTTGTAGATGACTTCGCGATGTTCTGGCCTTATGACTAGTATCTGGGAATCACCAAGTTGAGTCACGTATAAAACAGGATGAGGCGGAGTGTTGGAGTTGGTATGCAAGAAGGCACCGCAGGCAGTCGTCGTACCGAACCATTCGTTGGGATTGCTGGTAGCGTCCTTGGTCTGTTGGTAGGCCTTTTGAAGATATTGGACAGGGTCTGGTTCTGAGCTGTCTCCGTAGACATCCCGTTCAGCTTCTAGGGCCCAGAAATGCAATATGAGACGTGACCATAATCTGTGAGAGGGAGGTATTAACAAGAAAGCCGTGTATCAAGGCAGACGCGATCTTACGCAGCATGTCCTCTTTCACGACCGGCCCAGGCTCCTACGCCGTCGTTCGCGCCAATGAAGTTGTCGCTGACCAAGACGGCATCGTCGCCGTTGGTCATGCCGCGAATCATGTCGCCATTGACCGACGGACGGCGATCACGACTTCGGTCATGGGTACTCAGAGGATCGGAGAATGAGCCCGACGGAGGAGACAGAAATGGCGGTGGGAAGGGTCGGGATGGTCGCTTGGCGAAGAGGCCATATCCGGCCTCGAAGTAGTATGCTGATTTGGACACGACGACTGAAGCTTCGTCCGGTACGGGGGTCGTGGTGCCGCCTCGTGGCTCTTCGTTCTTCTGCTGTCTACGTGACGAAGCGAGTCGACGCGGTACGTGGGATGCAACGATGGTATTCGTATGTGGCCATTTGCTCAGCACGCGCATGCCTCCCCTAGCGTACATGCTGCTGGGACGGATGCCCAAACGATATCGAGGCCGGCTGACTCGTCGCAAGTCATGTCGCTTTGCTTCTGTCAACACTTGACCCTCTCGTGATGCTGACGGGAGGAGCGGCTGCCAACGTCGGCTCTCTTTAAGTCCGACCTTTGCAACTTCCTGTCTTGGATGATGCGACACCGTGAATGTGAACCGTGAACCGTGAACCATGAGCAAAATCATACCTACTGATGCTTTTGCATCCACTTGTTCGGATCTATGTCGAGAGGAGTGAAACATAACTAGTCATCAGGCCTTGCTTGGCCTGTCCGAAACAGAACGCCTTTTAATGGTGCATGCAAAATCCGCGCCAACCAAAACCCTCAAATGCAGTTGTATAATGATATAATCAAGCCTTCTTCTCCTCAGCCTTCACCTCCTTTTCCGACACTTGCTGACTTCCACTCGATGAAGCGGACACGTCTGCCTGGGTTTGTACTTCGGCTTCGTGTTCACGTCTCAGCGCATCTTCCTGTCGTCCTTCATCCTCCTTCTCGTCAATGTTCTCGAGATCGTTGACACGAGCAGACTTGCCGCCCTCGTTCTGCTTCTCGCTCTGTTCGTTCTCGTCTTCGATCAACTCCTGCTGTTCGCGGAGGACCTCGAGACGTTGCTTGTTGGTTGCAGCTCCCTCGGCAGTGTGAACTTCCAACTCAATCTCGTGGAAGAGCTCCTCAGGAATACTGGACAAGACAGCCTGCAGGGCATCTATCTGTGAGTCGAACTCGACATCCTTGCCCTGGGTGTACATGAAAGCGTTGGATAGGACCAGAAGAGTGCTTGGGACACCATACTTCAGGCGCAACTCGAGCCACAGGTTCAAATCGTCGCGAAGTCTAGCGGGAGAGACACCGTGGGTGCGCAGACCACGCGAAGCACAGGCAGTCTGGAGCTCAGGAACAGACAAAGACTCGACACCCTCGAACGAGATAGCTCTGTCGTCACGCTTGATCTGGCGCATACGATGTCTGACCTGGTAGCGAAGCATAGTGTCGGTACCAAATGTGGTCAGAGACATGTACCGGCAGATACCGACAAGTTGTGGACGTGAAAGGTTATCAAGAGTCAAGTCGTCCTTGAAAATCTTGCAGACACGGATGACATCGGCTTTTGTTGGCGATTCGCCAGTGGTGCGGATCTTGAATATGTTAGCAAGATGCTTGCCACGAAGAGAACATGAGAATTGGATACCTTGCGGAAGAACTCGGTGAACTCTTCCTTCTGCGCGTTGGCGGCGCTTACAGGCAGACCGGTCTCTTGCAGAGTCTGACGGAGGAAACTGCTGACTTCCTTGCGAGTGCCACGAAGGCTGGTGGCCTTTGCTTCTCTTGACTTTTGGCCCTCGTATGTGCTAGGTAGCATGTTGGGGAAAAGCTTCAGTGCGACCGGAAGCAGTAGCTCCGCGAATGGCACAATGACAAAGACTGAGAAGGGAACAAGACGGCCAAGATCCTGGACAGTACGATGCAGCTAGACGAAGGTCAGTTGAGGGTTGAATGACAGCGTTTGGTGCACTCACCTGTCTGTGCTCTCTGCGGGTAAGCTCGTAACCAGCGGCCATCTTCAAGGCAAGCTTTGAACTGATCTTGACTTCTGCGGCGAGCAGCTTAGTACCGTCCCAGTAGTGGTGAACCTCCTTCATGATCTTTTGGCGAAGAGTGAGCTTCTTGTCTTCTTCCTTCTTCTTCTCAATCTTTCTCTCTTCGGCCTTGTCGGCGGCAGCCTTCTGGCTAGCAAGCTCATTGAGGGCGTGTTGTTCCGAGGCCTTTGTGGGAGCATGCTCTGAAGGCTTATGCAGGGGAATGCTGACATCAGGTGTTGAGGAAGACTGCTTCGACTTGTCGTCTTGCGATGTAAGGGGCTTCTTGGCCTGGTCGGCATTGAATCCTGGCGGCGGGTAGTTGGACTGGTTGTTGTTGTTGGAGGTCGATGTCTCGCCAGAGGCGAAGCGATTCGGGATCAGAATGGCGACAGCGGGTAATTGCCTAGGGAGGCGCAGAGAACGAGACAGGGCAGTCCTGGTGCTGTTCCTGAGCAGCAGAGGAGCCATTTGCGAAGCAGTACGGTTGAAAGACATGGCGGGCAAGGCGCCTTGGACGAAGACAGGAAGTTCGAATGGTGGTCGACGATGGCTAAGTAGAGGTTCGGCAGAGCAGAAAGATGGAATGGGCGAGGAATCAGCGGGAGCTGCTGTCGTCAGGAAAGTTCGAGAGGCTTGCTCCGGACTTCACAACTTTTGGCCGTTAATTCCGTCGCCTCGTGGTCGTGCAGCTTGTCCTGCCTAACTCGTGCACAATTCCTGGCACAGAACGTTCAGCCGATGGCCGATGGCCGATGGCCGAGCCTCGGGGTTCGTCCCTTGTCCTTTGTCGGACACCCCGCAATCAACCTGACCAAGTCCGAACAATTATTACCTGTCGTCAACTCCCGGACCTTCTGCTTCTTTCACCCCTTCCGACTCGTGTCATTCCTATCTACACTCTCTGCTACGCAAGCCCGCGATCCGCCGCAACCTAACAATCTTGTCATACCTCGTCAGAACGCAGTACGGCTTGACTCCGCATCAGGGTCGTACACGTCGCCGAGTCGTCTTGTCCGACCAAACCTAACACCCACTTCTGCCCGCTCTCTTCGCAGTCTTTACGTCCTCTGACCCACCATGCAGCTCCGCAAGGCTGCCCGTATCATTCTTGTCGGCGCTCCTGGTGTTGGCAAGGGAACTCAGTCGGAGCGTATGCTCAAGCGATTCCCCCAACTGGCCTCTATCAGCTCTGGAGATCTGCTGAGAGACAACGTACGCAGACGGACTCCTCTCGGTACCGTGCGCCTATCTGTTGTTACTACTCCAGGTACTGACCCCAGCTTCTCTAGGTATACAAGCCGAATCTCTCATGAAAGCCGGCTCACTTGTTCCTGATTCGACCATCTTGCGCCTAATCACAAACGAATTGACCACACGTGGTTGGCTCACACCATCGACGACGCAAAAGCCTTTGACTGTCAATTCTGTGGCTTCTTCTCTCAATCCCCTCAACGCTTTCGCACCTGCTCAAGACGAGTACATCACTCCCACATCGTCTTACCAAGGGTCTTACGACTTCAGCGACCAGCCCAGTGCCTCCTTTATCCTTGACGGCTTCCCTCGTACCGTGGACCAAGCTATCCAGCTCGACAGATTGGTCCCGATCAACCTTGTTGTTCAGCTCAACACACCTACCTCGGTCATTCTTGATCGCATCTGCAACCGCTGGATTCACGCCGCATCTGGTCGTGTATACAACACCACTTTCAACGCACCGAAGGTGGATGGCAAGGATGACATCACCGGTGAGGCTCTGATTCAAAGAGACGATGATAAACCAGAGACTTGGATGGCTCGTCTGAAGAAGTTTGAGGAAACTAGCCTACCTCTACTTGAACACTACGACAAACTAGGTGTTTTGTGGAAAGTCGATGGCAACAGCAGTGACGAGATCAGTCCCAAGCTGTTTGACGAGTTCAACAAAAGATTTGGATTGGCATGATTCGGCATCTTAAATGATTTCCTCGGCTTCCCGAGCACGACAAGAAATCACGAACCAGAGAGACGAGATACCCCAATCCATGTCCGATATGCATCATGAAAGATCTCGGCATCTGAGTCCTTCATTTACCGATTTTCGCTTTGGCAACCACCCACTGGCACATCCACAAGGGGATCTTCAAAGACTTCATGATAGTTTGACAGACGATATGGTAGCTCATCGGCTCTCGCGCCCAATGCAGACCCACAGCGACGACGGGTGAGAAGCCACATAACTGGACCTTTCGCAACGAAGAAATGTGCCTAGACAAATTATGGGCAGGCAGCAAGACTTGCGTGGAGGCCTAGCATAAGATCGCGCAAGGCCATGCTCATTAACGATCTTGAGGCCATCGCTAGGAATATGCATGGATGCTCCTAGCGAAGTCGATTGCACTCCAACCTTAAGTCGAGATTTGACATGATAACATGCTACATATTAACATTTTACCTTCATAATCCATGCATTTTCTTCTTCCACAATGCTCATCCCAAAAGGCGTTCGAAAAGCACATAAACTCGTCCTAGACGTGAAGCGAGCGGCTGCAACATTCTTCAGGGGTCTTTGTATCGGAAGCCACTCGGGTGGGTGCCGACGTCGTATCGGGGCGGATCGAGGCTATCGATATGCTGCGATGCCGGAGATGCTCGGCCCAAAAGTTCTTGTAGATAGAAGGGCGCTGGGCGCAAGGCGCCATTATGAGTCAAATAGACCTAGTTACGTCTTTGGCATAAAACCGCTGTTTCTACATCATATAGCTGTTGCTGTACTTCCACATCCCCTATCGTTATCCAAAAAATCCACCAAAATGTCGCCTCCAAGCGCTATCGATGTCGATGTACAGGCAATTGACGACACTACTGCCGTTACCATCCCGAATCCCCTCACACTCGAAAGTGTTGCTACAAGACGTGCGGCTACTGGAAAGCTTATCGCCGGAGTCGCTGCTGTAGCCAATGTGGACTCATTCAAGGGAGAGAAGCAGCACCTTCACAAGCCCAGGGCCAAGAGATGGGACCGTAGGTGCTAGACAGAAGATGGATTCTGGTCAATGCTAATCGCCAATAGACCGTCTGAACGCCGAGTCCACATCACGCAAGGGCAACTCGCTCAAGGCCGCTGCCAAGTACCTCAAGAAGCCCGGCATCATCTCGCTCGGTGGAGGTCTCCCTTCAGCTGAATACTTCCCCTTCGACGAACTGTCCATCAAGGTGCCAGAGGTTGGCCACTTCTCGGAGAAAGAGACACGCGAACAAGGGCCTGTACTTACAGCCGGGAAGTCTGACCTTGCGGACGACAAGTCGTTGTTCGACATCACAACCGCCTTCAACTATGGCCAGGGTACTGGATCTGCACAGCTGCTGCGCTACCTGGTCGAGCACACGGAGATCGTACACGACCCTCCTTACCAAGACTGGTACTGTAACATGACCATTGGCTCCACTTCTGGTCTGGATGTTGCCCTCAGAATGTTCGTGGAGCGTGGTGATGTTGTTTTGACCGAGGACTACACATTTGCGACTGCTGTCGAGACGGCTGCACCAATGGGTGTACGCATGGTCGGAGTTGGCCTGGATGACGAGGGTCTCCTTCCAGAGTCTCTCGACGATATTTTGAGCAATTGGGACGAGGCCGCACGTGGTGCTAGAAAGCCGTTCCTGCTCTATACCGTACCAACAGGTCAGAACCCGACCGGAGCCACCCAGAGCGAACAGAGACGCAGAGACGTGTACAAGGTTGCGCAGAAGCATGACCTCTACATTCTAGAAGACGAGCCATACTACTTCTTGCAGATGCAGCCATACACAGGACCCAATGCGCCCGATGTGCCACCGCCCAAGACTCATGCCGACTTCTTGAAGTCGCTTGTACCTTCGTTCCTGTCAATGGATGTTGACGGTCGCGTAATGCGTTTGGATTCATTCTCCAAAGTTGTCGCACCCGGATCACGAGTCGGTTGGATCACGGCATCGCAGCAAATTGTTGACAGATTTGTTAAGCACATTGATGTTAGCACTCAAGGTCCTAGTGGTATCAGCCAGCTGGTCTTGTTCAAGTTGCTGGAAGAACACTGGGGTCACGCAGGTTTCTTGGATTGGCTTGTTCACATCAGAATGGAGTACACACAGAGAAGAGATGTCATGCTCTCGGCTTGTGAAAAGTACTTGCCGAGGGAGGTGATTAGCTGGAAGCCGCCGATGGCCGGCATGTTCGTAAGTGATTGGTGTTGGTATCGTTGATCGAATGAAGCTAACAAGATGACAGCACTGGCTCCAAATCGAATATGAAAAGCACCCTGACCACCAGACCATGTCTGTCGCAGAACTTGAAGAGAAGATCTTCCAGACGATTGTCGATCACGGTGCTCTGGTCATGAAGGGTTCGTGGTTCTATGCGGACAGCCAGGCCAAGCACGATACTATGTTCTTCAGAACAACATATGCTGCTGCGCCATTTGACAAGATTAACGAGGCCATCAAGCGCCTTGGAGATGCTGTTAGGGAGGAGTTCAAGCTAGAGAGCCAGTAGATATTCTAAAGCTGGATACACTTGGGAATTTGGGCATTCTGGAATGGGAATACATGGTGTTGGAGGGGATAGACAGAAGACTCGAACGAAACTTTTATGAGTAGCCTCACTCAGTTGATAAAGTTGACGCAGAAGAAGTGCAGAATCAGACTACCAAAGACGTAATCTGCAAAAGCTCTGTGATAGGATTAGGCAACAGTTCGTGTAGAAAGCAATTGGTGTGTTGTTCATACCTTTCGTGTGATATGGAGCCGAAATCTGCCTTGTTCTGAGGATTGGTTTGGATTCTCAAGCTGGCGGTCAGGACGAATTGGCCGACAGTGGCAGAGAAGCCGGATAGGAAAGCGTTGAAGGGCTAGAGAGAGAGGTCAGTCGGACGTCTTGGATGCGACGAGAGAGATTGAGCGTACGTAGTTTCCGCCAATGACACAGTAGAGAAATTGGAGAGCGCCGACGAAGATGAGGAAGGTCATGAAGACGTCGATCAGCTTGACGCGCTGGGGAGTGTCCTGAACATAGCGGTCCCACACGGCCAGAGCGATCTCTTGAGCGTCTGTCGAGTTGCGGACGGTAGACTTGGTGGAGGTGGCTTTGGCAGATGCGGCAATAGGCTTGGTGGGTTGAGACGAGGCAGAAGTTTGTCCGTGAGAGGGTTTGGCCGTCGACGGAGGGATTTGAGATGGCGCAGGAGCAGCGGCGTTCTTCTTGGGTGCCATGCTGGTAGAGCGAGGTGCTGAGTTCGGATCAGGTGTCGATTGGATGAAGTATGATTGACCAGATGGAGCTTGGCCGAACAGGATCAGGCTATGGATCAAAGTTATCGACTAGGCAAGAGGTAAATGTCGAGGTCGAATTTGTATGCTCTTCCGTTAAATGCTGAAGAGTAGCAGCAACAATCGAGGCCAGCTTGCTCAAGCTCGCCGACTGTCATGCACGGACCGAGATGCCGCGTCACTGAACTCCGAAGCTCCCTCCGCTTATTCGACCTCGGTCTTGACGTCTATATCCCTCCAACCCAACAGCACTTCATACCCATCAAAGTAATACCAAACTCTTCAACCAAAATGGTAAGAATCTCCGTTTCCTGAATTGCTGTTCATTGATGCTAATTTCAAGTAGTCTCTCGAGTGAGTTAGATCCAAGGACTACACTCGATATACCTGTCTAATGACCATAATCAGCACTGTTGCATACATCCTCGCCTCTTTGACCGCTGGCGGAGGCTCTCTCGGTTACATCAGAACAGGCTCCGTTCCCTCGATTGCAGCCGGTGTCTCTGTAGGCGCTCTTTACGCTCTGGGTGGTTACCGCATGTCCAACCGCCAACCTTACGGTGTTGAGCTTGCTCTCTTGGCCAGCATTGTTCTTGCAGGAAGCAGCGTCCCCAGAGCTATCAAGTCTGGCAAGCCCCTACCTATCGGCCTCAGTCTTCTTGCCGCCTATGGTCTCTACAGTTTCGGCTCCGCTTGGTCTTCCAGAGTCCGCTGATATCATCTAACCTAATTCAATCAATTCTTCTACTTCCATGTTGCAACGTGTTGTTGCTCTCCTCTTTCCCCCAAGCAGGTTCTCCTCACGACAAACCTACAGCAGCCATGAGGCATTGATGCATGATCCCGACTCACAGAGAGATACTGGTTTCGCTCGGAGGGTAAGTTGATCGAACGAATAAACAGCGTGTCACTGCGGCCAGCCAAAGATCATCGATTGAGTCTGGTGCCTTGGATTCTAGTACAGAGAAAATGAGCATATCTCGCCTCGAACGCGAGATTCTTGTTTTGAGTGTCCTTATCGAGTCTCAGCTCCTCGCTGTCACTATCCGAGTCATGCTGGGATGCATCCCGTTCCATTCTAGTACCGCAGGCTCTCTCCAAACGTGTTGCTGGTTTTCTTCGGCTTTCTGTATCTTCGCCCAACCGAGACAGGTCACTGTAGTTTCTCATAGCTTGTCAGAATATACGGTCTCACGACCGCCTCCCTTGTTCAATCATATCGATGATAGAGCTGTCATCTGCACTAGATTTGATTCAGAAATATCTAGCGACAAAGTGATACTGCCATAGACTTGTGGTACGTTCTTGCTAGTCTGAGCACATGAGCAGCTACCTCATCGTCGCTTATTACAGCGTTATACAATGATAGTCCAGACGTATCGCTCAATGCCTGACACAGTTGTTCAAAAGCTAGTAGATGCCTCTCGACACTTCTTTGGAGACCAGGCAATACAGCGTTATTCAATGATAGCCCAATCTACCCTTTCGAAGTCACTTGCAACCTCTGAGGGCCACGAATTGCTGCTTCAGGAGCCAAAGAAGAAGGTTTCAATAATGATGGGATGAGGATCTGATGTCTTCAACTCACCAGCCTGCGTAGTTCGACACCTTCGCGTGCAAGATCAAAAACCTTGTGAAATACGCATTGGAAGCATGAGTGAAACCAGGACAACTAGTGGATGCCCCAAATGAATTGTGAGGGTTTTAGGTTGACAAAGCTGTATGACCGTGATACCGGGTATGTATCACATCGAGAGCTTGTAACGGCACGAGCGAGGCTCTCGCTCTGCAGTTGGGTTGGAGCCCGAAAAGGCTAGATGAACGTCACGCGTCGTGATTTATGCACGTGCATAGCATGTATAAAGTTGAATCCGTTTAGCAGCGGCCGTGCTTGTATTGTAGCACCATGATAATCTGCATATCTTGAGCTGCTCTAGCCCTGTATGGAACCACGAGCGAACGGAGACCAAGAGCAGATGGCCTGGGGCTGTCAATCGGGGACGCTGAAAAAGCATGAACACGAGCCGTACGTCAACACAGACCAGACCTCAGGAATGAATAGCTCGACATCGATAACGTGGACCGATTGAAACACACAGGCCTTGCTAGAAACAGTACTTGGACTGGATCGCTTCAGCACTTCGACATGACTGTCTTGAGTCGAACTACTGTGCAATATGAAGCAGAGCGCAGCATGGATAGAGGAACGTCGGGAAACCCTTGAAACCATTCTCAACTTATTTTGTGCTTGGTATTGATCAGACACTCGTATTGCTAAATAAAAAGATAGAAGCAACCTGGTCCTTTTCTGCTCGACCGACTCCTGGCTCCAGCTAGCCGCGCTTTCTGTCCCACTCCAAGATGAGCAAAATATGGGGATCAGAAGAATATCATCGGGAAAAAATATGATGTTGCAGAGACAGCATCGAAGAAGGCCATCTCAGAAAGTTGAAAGGTAGCCGAGGCTTGCTGGAACGCGAAAGGCAGCCAGCGAGAAGCCAAGTGAGTAGTGTGTCGCGGAATAATGTTGACACAGCAACGAGAAGAAGTGAAGGCATTGAGTGACACAAAGTCGATCAGGAGAACTTCCATCTGTTGCCGCAGACGGTACACTCACAGAAGGTGGTCATAGGTTCATCGGCAGATCTCGTCTGAGCCTGACTGTAACTGACCTTCTTCTGACCGCACTTGCCGCAGGTCAGACTGGCGCTGATACTCCTCTCAGCCTGGGCTACCATGGCCTTGTCCATGTTTTCCTTTTGCAGTTTCTCATCCTCTGCGCGTTGCTTGTCACTCTTCAACTCCTCGTGTGTCATGCGCACAAAGCGATCAGGCTTGATGAAGCCTGAAAGGACCTGACTACGGAGCTTTGGGTTGGACTTGTTTTTGAGATTTTGATAGAGGGATCGTATGCGCTGGCGGTATTCGGGGCTGCCCTCGGGCTGGTAGGCGTTGTAAGCAGCGAGCTCTACAGAGCGAGCGACTTTCAGGATTTCTGGCGCAGCTGTCGAGACATGTCAGTTGGGAAGGCTCTCTTGAAGGAAGGTCTGGCTAGCGCATACTATCAGGCGACATGAAGGCCAAGCCATCGTACATCAGCTTGATGCATGCGTCGCGAGTCTGGTTGCCGGTAACGGCGGTATCGATCTTATCTGACAGACTGTTGCGCTTCTCAAGGTCGCCCTGCGGCTCGGCCTTTAGCTTGCTGGCAGCGGCAGGCGCGGGCGAGGACTTGTTCGGAGCAGGAGAGTTTGTGCCGCTGGAGGCAGCTGTCGCAGGAGCTTTCTTGACGTCGCCCTTCCATTTGTTGACGAGGGTAGTGGCGGTTCGCGCGACTTGGGTGTCGGGGTTCTGGCGCAACTTGTTGACGTGCACACCGATCTTGGTCTGGCGCAACAGCTTTTCCGTGGCCGTCCATCCCTTGAGTCCGTCCAGAAGCGCGAGCAAAGTTGCTGGAGGGTCGCCGCCCACTGCCGCTTTGGCCAGTTGTTTACCGCGCTCTTCAATATCCTTTGCTTCCATGCTCGCCATGATGCCGCTGCGCAACCGCTTGCTCCGAGTGATGGATCGTCCAGCTGCTGTCGCAAGTGCCTCGGACGTTATGTGCGTGACTTGATTGAGGGTGATGGGGAATGGCGGAACCGAGCTTCGAAGACGAGAGTTTGGAGGAAGATGATAATTGAGCAATGCGACAAAGGTGCGCGTGTCGTGGAGCTGAAAGTTCGAAGGACGCGGGGTCACTGAAACTCGGTATAATTATGACTACAGTATGTTTGCTTCGAGGCCAACACTCGTTCGACATGCCTCACCAATGCCACTCTGACCTTTCGCTCAGCTTCCGGCCTGGTCGCTGTTCAACTGCCGTCATTCTTGTGTTTGGTTGATTACCTTAGGCGTGTATGACAAATGACCTGCCCCACCTTCTCTCTTCACCATCTCGTCACTGAACAATTGCTTGCTTCTCAACTTTAGCATTCTCACTTCTCTCACTTCTCAACAACCACAATCATGTTGGCCATCATCGGGGCTTCTGGCAAGCTTGGCGGTGCCACGCTAGATGCCCTTCTCTCTCACAATCTTCTCCCCAAGGACCAAATACTATGCTGTACTTCATCCCAGCCTGGCAGTAGCACCTGGTCCTCACTAGAACAAAAGGGCGTTCAAGTTCGCCATGCCTCTTTCGACGATAAAGCCTCTCTCGAAAAGGCCCTGGCTGGTTGTGACAAGTTCTTCCTTGTCTCCACTCCGAAGATCGACATGGACTATAACGATGCTCCGCTGGGTTCGGGTCGCGAGAAACATCACTTCACCGCCATAGACGCTGCCCGATCTGCTGGCGTGAAGCACATCTACTACAGCTCATTGGCTTTCCAAAACCCTTCCAAGTCTCGCGTCATGCAGGCTCACATCCGCACCGAGGCCTACCTTGCAAAACTGCAAGACATCAAGTACACTGTCATGAGAGAGGGCCTTTATAACGAAAGCTGGCCACTTTATGCAAGTTACTACCATCTCAAGGACGACCGAAGATCCGAAGTGCCTGTCGGCGGCGATTCTCCCATCAGCTGGACCGCCATTTCCGATCTCGGGCTTGCCAGTGCCTTGGTCATTGTTGCACCTTCGTCTGAATATGCTTCCAAGACCTTTTACCTGTCCACCACTCAGGGAGCAAAGACCATCAGTCAAGTCCTTGAGAAGGTTTCTGAAGTCAGATCAAAGAAAATCACCACCAAGATAGTGACTCGAGAGGAGCTTGAGGACTACTACGTTCAAGACCTTGAGCAGTCCGAGCCTGCTGCCAAGTGGTGGGCGGCGAGTTACGATGCTCTGAGAGACCAGGAGTGTCTGATTAACGACCCAACCTTGGAAAACTTGCTGGCCAGCAAGGGCCAGAAGCCAAAGCCTGTGGAGAAAACGATAGAGGAGATGCTTCGTGCTTGAGGGTTTGACACAGGTATGCACTAGATCAATAAGCTAGATCTGCATCTTCGTCCTTTTCCACGACCCAGTCATAGACCAACCTAAGCTTGTGCTCCTCCTTGCCCTTCTTGACAATGATCCGTCTAGTGTGACGCTTAGACCCATCTACTACTTCAAAGCCCCAAACTTGTTCAGCGGTCCAATTGGGCTTCTTCCCTAAACTCTCCACAAAGATTTGGAGGACCTGATGACCCTCTTGAACGAGGAACTGCTCATCCCAGCCCTGCCTGAGGTATTCGTCCTCGACCTCATCCAGTTGGACATAACGTGAGCGTCCGTTGACCTTTCCAAAGATTCTGTCGTCCTTTTCACGCCATTGGAAGTCAATTATGCGGTCCTCGAGGTTACGGATATTCCCTGTCGTGATTTGCTCGCTGTCTATGTGCATGAGGTTGTCTTCACCAACGAACTGTGGTTTCATTAGAACTGTCCCATGCCCCAAGGGGTTCGATGTATATTGTACCTGCTTGACATGGAGGGTGACATTCGAGTACTTTACAGCTTGACGGACCAGCCAGCCGATGCCTTGCTGTCAATGAATGAGTAAATGGCCCCAAGTGTAGATCATGAAGACTTACCATCTGCAAGGCCGCATCGGTCGAATCTGACAGTTGTTTATTCTATCAAGTTCAGTATTTGCGAACAGGTACCACTACGTACTGCATATCGTCGACATGATGGCAGTCACTCACTAGATTGTATGTGCCAGAGAGATTACGCAAATTCACAGAGCCAGGCACAGCCATATTTGGAGTATTAATTGTGGTGTTATGGATTCCGGCGTCTCCGAGTTGCATCAGGGTATCTGTCTTTTGCTCAGGGAACCAGCTGCTATTTAGCATTGCTGCATACAATGCGGGGTGGTCCGGGCTGCGTGACTTGGCGTGATGATTTGGCGCCCTTGTTGCGCCTTTAATTACATATCGTCCTTGTACCTCAATCAAGACCTAGCACAAATGAACATTGGGTAACACCTTTTGCTAACACCCATTCGTAAAATCGTTGATCTGCCGTCATAACAGTTAGCACCTCGGTCCAGTAGAAGGGTTTGTAAGAAGAATTTGAGAACAGTATAGCAATCAGAGAGAAGATTAAGGTCCCCAGCGACTTCGTGGTGGTCAGAACAGTGGTTGCGTTCCTGAAAACTCAACACAGAGTCGACCTTGGCTTTTCCCACGTAGCCATCGGTCTAAGGATGATGTCTCATCAGAGCAAATGAAAGTAAGAAAGGATAGACCACTTACAAGCTCTATACTCGTCAGACGCCTCACTCACCGGATCGATTGATGCTCGGCTTGGTCATGATGCAGCGCTTCAACTGTTCATGCTGGTCGATGTCTCCAAGGTCGGCCAGAGAAATTGGATTTGTTCCGAGAGTGGTTGTGCTGGTTGTGTTGGCTGTACCTCATCTGCATCATTGTAGGCAATATGCTTTCGACTGCTCGACACAGTAGTGCTGACTTTGGGACGCTTGGTGGATACCGAGACCGCTGGCTCTTCATCGCCATAGGCCAAATCAACCGAGCTTGTTTGTTGCCCGTCCAATTCACGGGCAATCCTGCGGTGAGTCAAGTGCTCTGGGTTGGTTTCAGAGACGTTGATAAACCTTTGCCACTTCCTTTTGCCTGTGCTTTGGGAGTCCGAGGTGCTTGTGGAGCGCTGTCTGACGATGTCTTCGGCAGTGTCTAGCTTGTCACGACCTACCGACTGAGCCA
>ERZ794946.116-NODE-116-length-42901-cov-4.468118_pt1 | contig 42901 bp, 42 predicted proteins | sample MGYA00433072_ERZ794946 | MGnify/ENA primary metagenome ERZ794946 (study PRJEB30137, sample SAMN04331413) | food metagenome | isolation source: Y3 must sample point D1 replicate A | place: Australia: South Australia | collected 2014 ...
AAGTTGTTGTTGTTTGGAGTATTGTAGGTGCGGATACTCGCGCCAGAGATAATTCTCACGAGTGCTACGGAGCAAGTTGGATCGGGATAGCAGAAGTGCGATTCATCGTAGCCACGAGCTGATAGACACAATAGGTCTGGAGATATTTTACTGGACAATACCACTGGATACCAGCACATAGGTCATGCATACGGACGAGCCTGCCGATGGACTGGACAATGTTGAGATATTAACAATGCATACTTCGCATCAGAGTGGTTAAACCATAGGGCACTCTGCAGTCTATTGGATATCCTGCTCCCAGACTCGTCGCCCTTTCCTCATTTTTTCTTGGGGGAACCACACTATACTCTACGGTCTGTTGCTTTGCCCAACAAAATTATCCGCTTCGTCGCAGCAACCAGGATTGGCCCAACCGCTAGCGTCACGGCGCAGGACACATACACCGTCGACAGGTCTCCCTTGATGGACGGTCGGGTCCTCACTACCATGCTCCAAACCCTGACCTAGACCAGCAACAGTGGGCGCAGCAACGTCGGACTGGAGCGTGGCAACGTGAATTCCGAGTGCTCGCTGGCGTACTCGCTGTGCACTCTCGGCACGGATCAGCTATGCCTCACCCTTGCACTTGGCAACGGCCTGTTGTCGCCTGGCGTAGAGTGAGAATATCCAGGTGCGCACTTGGCGGAACGCCAGCGGCTGCTTGCTTCTCATGATCGTGTTCTGGCATGACAAAATTAGCGATTTGGCCACGTCTTGCCAAGATGGCCAGCACAAACCGCGGAGGATACTGGCGCTGGAAATATTCAAGGTAAACCCAACGCAGCCGGTGATCATGACCAGGAAGGGATTATCGACAACTAGAGACCACGTCGGAGTCGGAGCGGGCGGCGCGAAGTGGGACCTAGCATCAAGCGACGCGCGTCCTCACCATGACGAGCGATAAATCGCTCGACATCGTTCGATGACTCGTAGGAATATGCTGGCGCTTGGCGTCAGCAATAAAACACCATTGAAGATTGCGCGCAGGAGGATCGCACGCTGCCCTTGAAACGACAGGCTCGGCGGGGCCACGACGAAGCCAACCAAGCTATTGCGCTGCACGATCAAGCCAGTCAGTCATGGCGCGCCGGCAGCAGAGTGCCGCGCGTCTCACTTGGGCAGTGCATCGTAAGATCGGTCGCGAGCTCGAAGCGAGACGGACGTCAGTAGACAGCGAAATGCCATCGATGCTCATTCCTACTAGCGAATAGTGGAACGTCTGTCGTAATACGGGACTTGCGGTGCATACACATCCGCAAGCATCAAATCCAACTAACTGTCACAAAGCCAAGACCCATTCAGCCTCCATCATTTCCTGCAGCCCACCTCATCTCCCCAAAGATCCATGTTAAATCTTTGTCGTTCGCGGGCGACGCAACGGTCAGAAAGGGATGTGTTAAGGGGAAGCTGCACCGAGCGCTAGGGGTCTGACTTATCATACATTACTGCGCAGCCTTGCTCTCCTACCGGCTTCCCAAAAACTTGATCCCATCACTCATATCACCATATGTATGGTTTTTGCCACTCTGCCTCTTTATATCCTCGGGGGGCGTATTCCAACGGTCAGCAGCTCACACCTACACTCTGTCTTCACTTCCCGCTGTAAGCGCGCCCTTTGGCAGTCTGCTTTCCTAGCACAAAAGCGTGGCGCATGGGGTCATAATCGTCTATCTTCATACCATACCATAAAGTCACACTCTCCTAAAGTGTCATCCAGATGGGCAACATACCTAAGATGTCTAAAACGCTGATCGGTGCCTATGTGCTCGACTGGATTGTCATGATGTGAGTACTCCTCCCTGTCATCACTCTGTCTTCAACAATCTATTGACAACCATACAGATTCATCGCCGCCATCGGCGCCGGCATCAATTATACCGAACCATACAAGCGGCCTTTCTCTTTGCTGGACTTAAGCATCTCCTACCCTGTGATCGAGGAGCAAATTTCTGTCGGCTTGCTGGCGGTCATTGCTTTATTTATCCCTGCGGTCATCATTTTCCTTATCGTAGCGGCCTTGATACCGGGTCCTCACACCACACGTGGTCTTACACGAAAGACCATGATCACGCGCAAGCTCTGGGAGTGGGAAAAAGGCTGGGCTGGCCTTGCCCTGGCCCATGTTGTGTCCTTCTTCATCACCCAAGGCATGAAGAATCTCTTCGGCAAGCCGAGGCCAAGCTGTATTGCTCGCTGCGAGCCAGATCTTGACAACATCCAGAACTTCGTTGTGGGCGGCTACGGCCAGAATCTCGATCCTAGATGGACACTTGTGTCTGCTGATATTTGCAGAAACCTGGACGCGCGTCTTGTGAACGATGCCTTCAAGTCTTTCCCCAGTGGTCACGCCTCTTTCTCCTGGGCAGGCCTCCTATACCTCTTCTTCTTCATCTGCTCCAAATTCGCTATACATATCCCCTACTTACCAACGCAATCACCGGCCCAAGATGCGAGACCTAATCGCCAAAGCATGGCGCAGGAGCTGCTCCCTCTGCATCACAACGGTGAGCCCATGGCTGGCCAGGGTATCAAGCCGCGCGAATCTGATGCCGTTGCAGCTGGAGAACACATCCGTGCTGTGTCTCCACGCAACCAGGCTGCTTCGCCGCCCAACCATCTCATCGTAATTGCCTTTATCCCAGTCGCAGTAGCAGTTTACATCTGCTCCACACGATTTGTTGAATATTATCACTTTGGCTTTGATCTCATCTCTGGCTCAGTTATTGGTATCGGTTCTGCCTGGTTTGCATTCAGATGGTACCACCTGCCCATCGGCAAAGGTTCAGGCTGGGCATGGGGGCCGCGTAGTAAGAAGAGGGCATTCGGTATTGGTGTCGGTATCGGGAACTACGCTGACGCCGAATAAAAGCACTCGACCCGTACCGTTGCTGTCACACACGAACGGGTCGACGAACCACATCACGCCAACGAGCATAGAGGGCAGAATCATAACTAGCTTGAATTCGAATTCTGAATTACTCCCGAATCCAAAACCACGACTGTTGAGTCATTCATATTGCGAGAGCGTGAGGGCCATGTCGCAAAGCTTAGATCAGTGAGCTTTTTGGTCTGGTTGTCATTAATTCGGTCGGTCGACCAGTCGGTTTCGATCGAGTTTGTCCTCCATTTGTCATTGGTCTGGTCTGGATGCTTGTATCGCGAATTGTGCTCTCGCGTGCCTGGTCACGCGATGCCGAGGAGTGCTAACGCGCGGTCTCTCATAAGGTGTATGGTCGCTCTTGCCTAGATCCAATCGCTTAGCGTTGGGGACCGTAACAGCAAGGCCGCAAATTTGAAACTGTCAACAGCGCGTTCAATTCAACCCATTCATATGTGAAGCTCATTCAAATTACTCGGTAGAAATTTCCAGACTGCCGCCTCACTGATATACTCAGGAAGCAAAGTGAAGCTTTGCCAGTGCTGATTAGCCATTGAAGAGGAGAGTCTGGCACTTCTTGGTCGGCTTCGAGTATCTGTAGAGGGATTTAGGGTACTCATAATATTCCTGGCTGTAATAGAGGTGAGTTGAAGTAACGTTAAAGCGGGATCACGACGAGGTCTGCCATGCGCGCATTGATGGTAGTCTTGAATTCTCGTTGATATAAATTCATAGGAAGTAAGAAAGAGATCATGGCACCCACGATGTGAGATACGATGTTGATCGTTTGATTGTTCACGTAGGTCAGACTTGCGATGCAAGACGGCAGTGAGGCAGCGATAGGCCGGGAACATAGTCAGCTAAGGTGTCAAGAATTGTTGCTCGAGGCAGGCCTTACCTACCTGGAGCCACTTCGTAGATGCTCATTATCTCGCTGCCAACGCGTTGTTTCAGCATATAATAAGAGCTTCACGGCGTTAGTCATGTCTCCCGATGCTTGGCCCTGTTCAGTTTGTCATTTGGCACTGTGGTCACCTCGCGGATATAGACGAGATGGAGAAACAGGATTCTTCCCACTTGCTGAGGAAGATAACGGAGGACGTGAAACTCCCTGTTAGTGACCTTGAGGGCTTTATGATGTCTTGTGACATAGACCATAGAACCTTCGTGCGCGTATATTCCGCGCTCGGTCGAAGGGCCATTACCACATTCTAATGATAGAATATGCGGAACATGGCTAGAAGTAGTTCGAGCAGCTCCTCCTCAAGTTTAGGATATCTCCAGACTGCAGTCGTGTACCAGTTGTTATCTACAAGCAAACCATTGCTTGGACTCTGTACATGCTCTTGTGGAGAGCTCCAAGTATGCGCTAAATAGCTCGTTACCACGATGATCAATAAACGAGAAGCCTTCTTGAAGGTTGCAGAAGTCGTCTTTGATCGACGCAGGTCAAACTCGGGCTGCCAATCATACATCAACCTTGCACACAACATCGTCGAAGAGCTGACAATTTTCGAAGCAAAACTGCCGAGTTGCTTCATAGAGAGGGAGTCATCCCCGTAATGAAGAATTTGGTAATCTTCACTCCAGCGAAGCATGAACGCTGGAGGGTCGCTTCGTGCTATGACTTGTCCATAGTCTCGGAGGCTCTAAAACTCTCCGAAAGGACTTAGACAGCCACGTACCATGTATCACATCCGGATTCCATCCGGCCGTTCCAGATGAGCACTTTGAGGCTTCTGACCAATGGTGATGCTCTCGTATGCCTTGTGTGGAAGTGCAACCTCTAAGAACAGCAATCGTTGTATGTAGACCAGTCCGGAGAGTTTGGAAGTGTAGTCTTTTGCTTTCCGAAAAGTTCTTCCATCGGCTGAAAGACTCAGGATCCCAGCATACTAAACGAGCAAGCTGGAGTGTGTCTGGCCGTTGGTGAGCTTTTCTGCAGCGAAGAAGATACTGAAGCGGAAAACGAGCTCTGAAATCCTATCCCTTGCCTGCTCTGCGGAGATGTTAGTCTTATGCAACCTGACCACTCGGATGTCGTTCTGCAGATGCACATGTGATGATGGCAACATCCTTCGCTTACGGGTGCCCTCCACCTTATCGGAAAGTCCATCAATCTATGCTTCCATCTTATCGTCGCTCTTGAGAATTGCGTCATCTTGTTCCTGGTGTGAGTCTTCCTTATCATCGCACTCCTTATCGTCGCTGGCGTCATAGTTTTCTTTGTCTTCCTTACCATGGCTGATGGGCCCGGCAGATGGTGGAGTGTAAAAGCGAAGGCTATGAACTTGTTCCACAACCGTCGATACCGTTGACACCTCGCTTTCCGACTAAGGAACGTGAATGGACGAGGGCAGAATTTGCTAGACTTCGTACTAGCAAGTCAGCAAATAATCGGCCTGCCAGTAAATCACATTGTCTCCTCGCAACGGTCAAGAGCTTAGTCGACGGCTTGCAAGAGCATCCATATCCTCTTGTCGTTGTATGCCAGGCTAGACATGTTTACGCCGTCGTGGCAGCCGAATGGCTCATTCTGGCTATGGAGCCAGCAAGGCCCTAATCTTTCAACCGCACTAAGACGTCACGCCGACAGCTCCGATAGATCTTTGGCCATCTGGTGCGTTTCATCCATGAGCTGGTCAGCTCCGGCACAGCTAAGCCAGTGTCGAATGGATCGAGGACTTGCGGGCGCTCGTTTCGAGCAATGATTGTCATCTCCTCTTTTGTGTATCTCCTTGGCACAGCTTGTAGAAGGTAGCAGACTTGAACAGGTGACTGTCGCCGTGTTGTGAACGGTCCATTGTTGGCTAGATAGAGAGGATGTCCAGGACTGACATAGCATGATATCTGTATGCTTGTCTGACACTTGTCGACTCCGTAGGTGTTTCGTAGCCATATGGCGTCCGATGATATCCTGACTAGTGCTCCTCTGATCACACGCTTTGCAAGCATAGAAGCGAAAGACTTTCAGATCAGGATGAGCTAGAAACCCGTGAGGTAGCACGGGTAAGTCTGAAGGGTCAACGATGTGCAGTGAATGCACGTAGGATGTGAGTCCCGCACGTGACTGTTTAGGTGTCTTATATTCCTCCCACAAGTGGGATGTCGATAAGGAACCAGTAACCGGCAGGGCGAGTTTGCATGTAAGGCATATGAGAGCGTGACAATTGGAAATCTATGCGCAGTCCTGGAGACTCTAAGCGGTTCAAATCAAACAAAGCGACTCGGGTACGGCGAAACGTAGTTGGGCCACAAACCCAGAAAGGCAGACGTCTCATAGAATAGTTATCGAGTCGAAAACAAGGAGGTTCACGCGACGCGTCGTAGACGCACAGACGTGTCAGCGCACGGGCCGATATTTGGGAATCCCGTGGATTACGGAGGAGTATACCTGAGTAGGTGGCAGGACACCTTTCCTTTTGGCCCGTAATGGCAAATGACGTTTCAGGTGGGAATCACGCCACTTTCTTAGCCTACCAAGGATATAAGTATACTATGATTCCACCTAGGTACACACCACCCCATTTTTCTAGAACAAGCGGTATAATCATTTGTTTACTTTGCATGGAGTCGATTTACCATGTCCTCCAAGCTTTCAAAATCGCAGCGTTTGATTATCATCATTAGCATCTCGTTCTCGTTCTTTGTTGCTGAGATATCAGGTACTTCTGCTAATGCATGGTCAATCATTGGCTGGTTGTATTTTTTGCACATTGGCTGATTCTGTAACGTGTTTTAGTTGGCTTCTATACCCACTCACTCGCCCTAGTCGCCGATGCGTTTCATTATGTGAGTCCATTGAATATAGCTGCATTACTACAGTTTCAGAATACGTGTACTCACTCTCTCGAAGCTAAATGATCTGATAGGGTTTATCGTTGCCCTTGTTGCAGTCCGGGTATGCCGGTCTAGGTTGACCTTTAATTATACCTAGATCCTAACTTAACCTAGGTTTCGGAAGGTGATAAGATCCCTCAAGCTCTGTCATATGGCTGGCAAAGAGCACAGCTTCTGGGCGCATTCTTCAATGGTGTTTTCCTTCTAGCGCTCGGCGTCAGCATATTTCTCCAATCGGTCGAGCGGTTTGTGTCGTTGCAAAGTATGCCTGTCGCTTCCCCGACTAATTGAGCAGACGTTAACCCTTCGTTAGAGGTCGAGAACCCAATGTTGGTCCTGATCATTGGTTGCGTCGGACTCGCATTGAACATAATCAGCGTTCTGTTCCTCCACGGTAAGCCTGTCGCACCACACCATTCAATAAACTCGACACTAAATTTCATGACTTGTAGAGCACGATCACGATCACGATCACGACCACAACCATGACCATGGAACTCCTCATGGACAACCGGCTGAAGCACAGGCTACCGGAGCAAATGAGATGTCACCCTTACAAGACGTAAGTATACCCACCCATACAGGAAGCATCCGTATCATCACGTTGCTGACGTTTTTCTGTGCAAGCATTCTCATCGAGATCATCGTCACAAGGTCGCCAAAACAAAAGGAAGCGGACACGATCTCGGCATGATGGGTGTTCTTGTCCACCTCGTCGGTGATGCCATCAACAATATTGGAGTCATAATTGCCGCTGCTGTAATCTGGCAAGCTAAGTATGAGGGAAGATTCTATGCTGATCCAGGAGCGAGCATGGGTATTGCGTTCATGATTCTGGCTTCATCTATACCACTCGGTGTGTCCCGCGTGTACTGACATCTTCTTCCGTTACTGACACATACTTTTACTAGTGAAAAACAGTGGCGCGATCCTTCTCGAAAGCGTACCGCTCGGCGTCAATCTGGAGGACGTCAAACACGATCTCGAAAAGGTATTACGGGTTAGCATGTTTCAATTTCAAACACCGTATCTAATCGAACGTCTACAGGTTGAGGGTGTAACATCAATCCATGAGCTGCACGCTTGGCGTCTGAGCCAGAACAAAGCTTTGGCGTCAGCTCATGTTCTCACCTCAGACGACTCCCTCACGAACTTTATGGTTCAGGCACGCCGCATAAACGAGTGTCTCCATGCGTACGGCATCCATTCTACCACTCTACAGCCTGAGTTGGTAGCACGTGCCGGAAGTAGCATTGATGAGAGATCCCAAAGTCTACACCGGCGACCAACTACCACTGCTGGCTGCCAGATCCATTGCGGTAGTATTTGTGAGGGTTTAACCTGTTGCGGCTAGAATGACCACGCAACTGATCATGGACTTTGGTGATGGAAGGCAAGCACGAAGAAGAAGATTAAGACGAGGATGGAAGAGAAGATGGAGAGGAAGACAAAGTGGTTGGGGACCCTCAGATTGAACATCATGGCCAAAGCATGGCCAGCGCCCTACGACCTAGAAGAGGGGACACGAAGGATCGTAGGTAGAACTGTTTTAGCAATGAGGGCTTACGGTTTGATCATGACAATATTGAAGGATCATACGCCAATCAGTGCAAAGTTCTCAGTACTACATCAATGGAAACACCGCAACCTCTTTGTTAATGCCCACCGTATCCTCCTGGCTGATGCCCGCCACGACTACCTTGCTCATAACCGCCATATCCTCCTTGTTGATGTCCACCATATCCTCCTTGTTGATGTCCACCATATCCTCCTTGTTGATGTCCACCACGTCCACCTTGCTCATGGCCGCCATATCCTTCCTGTGGATAACCACCACCGTATGCTTCTTGTTGATGTCCACCATATCCTCCTTGTTGATGTCCACCACGTCCACCTTGCTCATGGCCGCCATATCCTTCCTGTGGATAACCACCACCGTATGCTTCTTGTTGATGTTCGCCATATCCTCCCTGTTGATACTCGCCACGTCCATCTTTCTCATGGCCGCCATATCCTCCTTGCTGATGTCTACCATTTCCTCCTTGGGCATAGCCACCTCCATGAGATGCGCCGTATTGCGGCTGCTGGTGTGCTCCATAATTGCCCTCTTGAAAGCCTGGGTTCGGACGCTGTGAATTATTGAAAAGAGATGATTGCCCTTGCGAGTCCTGTGGATGTTTGCTGCCCGTGACGGCATCGGTGAGCTTATGCACAAGATCACCCGAAGATGACTGCTGCGGCTTCTGCGAAGAAGACATTTGCTCCGTGAGCTTGCTGAATAGGTTGGACATGGTTCGTGGCTGAGTGTTAAGCTGTGTTTTGTCTAAAATAGATAGGTATTGATGAGCTTCTGACTTGGGGCAAAGGAAGGCAGGGGGGGGATAACATATACAGGGTGACGCTCGGTCTGAGCAGCTGCTGTACTCCGTATATGCCGCATTGTGGCTCAGCAGCGTCAGACCACGTCATGGGCACATGATTCTCCACAGACTTCTTCCACGTCTGACGGTTAGCGTGGTGTAGCGTGGAAGTCCACTTTCTTGCATAACACCGCATGACAAGGGTGTTTAACCATTGACAATGCTTACCAAGCTCGTCAGAAGCAGTGTTCGGAGCTCACACCAAGCATCATACATAGTTTGTACTCAATCAAGTATCACCTTCAGGACTAGAAATCATTCCGGCTTAGTGTTGGTAAAGTAGCACGTGACGTATTGAGGCATTTGTGCGACCCGATCTCTCGGCCCGGCGCAGCCCCCTCCCGCTAGCCCTAAGGAGCTAGCATTGCGAAACTTTCGTTCACCCACTAGAGATCTATGTAGATGTGGTGTAGATGTCGCAGCATGCTCCACGACTACTGCGGCCAGCCCGTTGATTAAGGTACGTGAATTGTGCGGTCCGATCAAGTTGCCTCGTCTTCCCTCTCTATACGATCTGGTCTAGTCAAACATCACATATTCGGCAACCCTCCATTAAACCTCATGCCAGATTCATCATCTGTTTGCATTGTAGCGACAGACGTTTATGACGGAAAGTCACTAACGCTCCAAATTTCTGATGGCAGGGCGGAGGGAGCAACGTACATGAAGATCTGGTTCCGCTGGTGATTTCCTCCAAAGCCTGTCATTTACGATTCGGTATCTTTAGCCTTGGCCTCTCTCGTTCAAGTCGCTTGAAGGCTTTGTTCTTCACACGTATCGTTGAAGGGGACCTGCCCATTGTCTTGAGTACCAGCGCCGCTTACTTGTTCTCTGTCGTTTCATTTGTTTACATACTGCACGGCAATCCTTCCTCAAAAGGAGAGTTTTTCGAGACGAGGACCCCCCCCCTGGTCACGCTGATTATGGTTGGTCGCTACGTCAGGGCTAAGTTGCCTAGCAAGATACCAATCGCCATAGCTAATATGATCCAGACTGTAAGGAAACGGTTCAACCAGCCGAGGCCCTTGATTGCCGACACTTTATCTGGTTCTATTGTTTCTTCGATCTTTTGTCTTCTAACATCGGTGGGTGGGTTATGAGGCACAACCTTGAGAGATGTCGAATTGTCAGAGACTCGATCCGCGCTCGTCTCGTGAGAGGAATGCATGTTGTATGTCGTGGAGATTTGCGCTAGCTCGGATTGTTGTTGAAGCAGCTGAATGTCGTGTTGTTGCTTGATTGATATATAATCTTCAGAAGAACTTCCAATCAGCAACGAGGAGCGACAGCATTTCTTGGCATGTCATTGGCGTCCTGTCATTGGTTCAAGGGGCTTTCGGGTGGCGCTAACGATCGTTCGTTTTGAGTCAAGCTCATGATCTGTTCGCCCGGAATCGTGCTTTTTCTGTCGAAGGAACCGGACTGTTCCTTGGATCGAGACTTTTTGGTCGTGTGTAAGCATGGCGCACGTGCAGCAATGGTAGGCCGACAGGGTCAGCCATCTTGGCGGCAGTCACGTTACAGGGACAGTTGCAGAGACAATTCGGAACTTCCTAGTGACATCCTAGTGGCATCCTAATCTTCAATCAATGTCAAGACTTTTATTGGCACGAAGGTCTTCATGCCTCATGAGCAGAACGTGATCATGTCTGTTGGCTTTGCCAAATGAGAAATCCACAGCACAAGTTCTGTTATCAGCCGCCCAAGTGTCGGTTTTCTATTGCTTTCTGCCGTTCTAACTCTGACTTGACGATGACTGAAATCGCCCCGGCAAGAGATGCCCCATGGCACGCGGCAAACTCGAGTATGAAGAGTGTTCCCTCACCTCCATGATTGATTGATTGATTGATTGATTGATTCAATTGATCAGGCTACTTGATTCTACGGCAAACCTATTAGCCGTCTCCTACTGGTTCTACCTTCTGTGTCCCTTTCCGTCCTTGTTCCATTCTAGCTTCCCCTTACTCAGCTTCTTTTGTCCGCCTCGTAAACCTGCCCGTCTTGCAAAGGAAGTGAAGAACCGCCTTTACCGCCGGAAGGTCCGCTTTCCATTCAAATCAGTCATAGCGGTAGTTGGGATTCATGACAATGGCCAAGCGGTAGGCAAACGTTTCGTCGGATAGTTCGTAATAGGTGCTCAACTTGCTCCAGGCAAGGTTGACGGATGTACGCAAGAAGGAAGGGGGTTGGTCAAGAAGGTATTCGCGCTTGTTTTCAAGGATAGTCAGTAAGAGCTCAAGTTCAGTCAGCCACTCCCAAAGGGCGCCATAGGTGCCGTCGTGAGCGCGGCCTTGCGTGCGCATGGTCGCTTCCTTGAAGGGCTCGAGTAGCTCTTTGAATTCGGTCATGTCGCGCCAGTCTTCTGATGTTATGAGGTCTTGTTGTTCGAGATCTCCAGTCTCAAGCTCATCGCTCTGAAAGAGAGTAACCGCGTCTTTAAGAAGGATAAGGCGCTCGAACATGGCGTAAGCTGAGTTCCACCGAACACCGCCATCTGTAAGAAGTGAATAGAGGAAGGTGACTTGGTCATCAACCTCCCTTTGCATTGCCTTAAATCTCTGGATTCGTTGTGGCGAGCGGTTGACATAGACGACAAAGTTGTGTGCCTTGCCATAAAAGCCCTTCTTTCGCCAGTGCTTGAGGAGCTCTTCCTCGCTCATGGAATCAACAGAGGTAAGAAACTTGCGTACCTTGTTGTCAGCTGCTTCCGTGTCGATATCATTGACATCAACATGCTCAAAACTGTCGGCATCAGTCCCATGGAGCATGGCTTGACAGGCGAGATTGATGATGTGCCCAAGACATCGCAGTCTCATCTCAGGAAGTTCTATGTTTATGTGCTCACCTAGTCGACGAAGGGTAGTGTCATTGCAAGAGGCATTATCACATACAAACCACCCGATCTTAGTGCTAAGATCATAAGACTGGATGACTTGAGCAAGTACATCTCCCATGTTCTCACCAGTATGCCGACCCTTAAGATGTTTGAGACCAAGTAGACAGGTGGCTAGTCGATGGTCCTCATCAATAAAATGGGCATATATTCCTGGGAAAGGGAGGTGAGATCGGGAAGACCATGCATCGAAGGAGAAGGATATCTTGCTTCGCGCCATATGTAGCTTCTGAGTGACTTGAGGACGCACCTGCTCAACCGTGGATTGGATGAGACTTCGGACTGAGTTGTGGCTTGTATAATGGAGGTCGCCAGCAGAGGGGCGACAGCACTCGAGTAGCTCGTGTAGATGTATAGAACTTGCTTGCCGGAGCGAGAGGTTATCCATAACAACCCACTTAATAAACCTTGCCTTCCACTCATCAGGGTTAATTGTCTCAAGGCGTGCCCTCTCAACACGGTCGACAATCAATTCAAAAGGATTCTTCCTCTTCGTCGGTGTAATTGGTATCTTCTGTTGACCCTTGACAAGGTTGTGCTTCAATTCGAGATGCTTAAGGGCGCCGGATGTCAGTTTTGAGATGTTGTTGATCTGAAACTTGGAGGGTTTGCTGTCGAAGCATCTGTGACAGAGCCAGTACCGTACTGGAGGGTCAGTCTCGTCACAAAGACGCTCGCCGTATTCCCAGATCCATGAAGGGTTGATCTCTTTGATAGGAGGTGCTGGCAGGTACTGGCCGAGGCGACGGTCGTCAAGGCGGAACCCCGTTTGGGTAGTACGTGATCGGTGGAGCGATGGAGGGAGGCCAGTTTGCGCAAAGAGGACAGTAAAGTCGTCGCGGATAGAGGAGATGTCATCAGAAGGAGCGGTAGATGGTGTATACTGTGACTGAGAGCCATCGGCAGCAAGGGTGGATAGTTGGGTAGTCATGATGTTGTAAGAGGGTAGCGGAACAAGCATGGAATCGGACTTCTAAGCCCATAGATTTCCCGCCAATCAGAACACGCCAAGCTTCTTCTGCGGCCAATCGGAAAACTCTTCGAGATCAGCCGAAGTGCTGCCGAGGATTGCCAATTCCTACCAAGGTATTGGCCACCTTGGTATTGCATCGGATTGCCTGAGAAGACCGAGGAATTGCCTTGGGATTGACAAGCAATACCAATAGGTATTGGCAATAGGTATTGACTTTTGACCACACTGATTCATACTCCTGTCGTTGTTGTTCGATATTTATATGCTACCGTCAATCACCTTGTCAGGCGATCCGCTTTTTCTCTTTATATTTGTCGCAACTTCTGCACGATACATGTGATGTTGAAAAGAAGAGCAGTAGTGTGGAGCGGATACAGATACAGAGAAACGACGATTCTAACCATCTCTCAATGCTTATACTGCAACCGGTGGAAACGATATGGCGTGTACGAGCCGGGCATCGTGATTGAATAGGATGATGAAGTTTTGTCAAACAAGTTCATCCGGCTGGAAAGATTCCTTAGAATTACATTCCTTCTCGGTTTCGAGCCATGCTATTGACAGATCTGCCCCCACTAGGATCATCTCAGATGCCGACTCGTGCTAGATGCGACCCTCCTCCCCAGACACTAGAAATATGAAAAACTCTTGATCTCGTCTGATACACCAAAGCGACAAGACCATGTCAACTCAATCTACAATTTCGAACTGGCTACCTGATGCACGTACTACCTCTATCCTAGATACCCCTACTCTCGTCTGTCACGAACGGCCATTGACCTGTTTACTATACCTGCTATGTCTGATGGACCAGAGAGGACGTTTAGCAGTTGTTCCCTGATGATTACCTCACATAGAGGAAGCCTCGAATCTGGCGTAGTTGAATACACTCAATGCACCAAGGATCGGTTAAGGAACGGTGTTATATCACCTCAAGTCCTTACAGGAACAGGGGGCGGAGACATAGACGACGAGGAGACTATCTATATTGACTGGATTACATGTTTTTCCCTGTCTATACATCTCCAAAACTGACACCAGTTGGGCTGCTACATGACACTGTTCACATCCGTTGACTTCCGCTACTGGAGTTCTGAGGCCTGGGCGTAGCTATCACGTGATAGCCGCCACGACTCACTAAAAGGCTCCCCGATCAGCTTCCTTCTACCTCTTTGTCTCCTCGTCTACGTCTCGTCGTATAGCTTAGACCCGGATCGACGTATTGATTCTTATTCTCGACCGCGATTACTAACACACAACTACGACCGCCCTAGATCTAGGAGATAAAGAGAAGACTGAAAGACAAACTGGAAAATAGAACCTCAAGCATAACCAGACGCCCCTGTCAAGCATTCCGTTTTGAGTAAGTCTTAGTGCTCAACTTTACTGAAGTCTTTCGAGCTGGAATGTTGCTTCGGTTTCCATGCTGTAGCTCTGCTTCTCATGTTTGATCTGTAGTATAAACACAACGTGACATGCATCATCTACGCCAGTAATGCCGACGTTTTCTGAGAAACTCTTCCCCTAAGATCAGTTTGTATGGAGGATAGTCGCAGATGTAGCATGTTACCCTGAAAGGTTTGAGGTTCGAAGCGGACAAACTCTGCTTCCAGGAAAATGATGCCTTGCCACGTATCAACTCGTGATGTCCGTTGCCGAAATCTATCACCTCTGACAGGCAATCCACATCAAGCTCTTCTACAATTGCATTGACATTCCTAGCATACGCAAGCGAGATGACGTTCTTGGGAAACCCCATGTAGATCTTCGCCAAACAGTGAGTGTCACCAACATAGCCATTAACTGCTTCAACGCTAGAGCCCGGATCACAGAAGAGTTGGGATGGTAGTGGTTGAACCGATAGGTAGTTAGTCCCATCCTCGAAAGTTGTCGGCTTGGACTTATTTATCGTTTCGAGGGCCGTAATGCCGTCCGAATCAGAGGTTCTAGCTTGTGAACGAGAGCTTTTCTGGAGCAACATATGACGATTGTCTCCCGTCGCGATTCTCGAGACTGGTGCACTCCTGACACCGCTAGACGATCGTAATCCGTGTGATGACCTTCCACCTGCGATCGCTGTATTTCCCAGATCCAGAAGCGTGCCTTCAGCGTCCTTGTAGTTGAGGTTGTTGAGGCCTTCCTCACAATGCCATGGCGTCTTCTTTCGGAACACCTCGAGTCGAGCCTGTAGCGTATGCATCGCTTTCATGTTCAAAACTAGAAGCTGTTCTTGGTCTGCTCTGGAGTATCATTAGCTAAGAACAGAGGACCAGAGCGACAAGAGGAAATGGCAGTGCCTACATGTCTCGTCTTAGTCTAGACATTTCCTCAGGTGAGATATCTCTGGTAATTGATTCCTCTCGTAAGGCCTCGCAATGGACTTGTACCATAAGCATGAGAAAGTTTGTCTTCACTCTCTCCACCCATATGCACAGCTCCTCCCTTTTTGGTTTCTCCCAAACCCAAAACAAACGCGCTGTCCAGCTGAGGCCGGCCCCATAAGGACTCATTCTTGGTTGGAGACACTTTACCCGCTGCATGAGGAGTCTCACTTGTTCTCTTAGCTTGAGCAGCGTTTGGCTCTTGTCCAGTTCGGTGAGCGTTGGTGATTTGGGATGACCTCTTAAGTGTTGTTGGATCATACTGTGAGCGGAGGATATGACTCCCCCAAATACCGAAATATGAGTGGCAAAGAATTTTGCGTCTTCGGCCAACGAATCAGCATCGTGAGCGATGTGAAAAAACATGTGAGCACCCTTTGCAGCGATGTGAGCAGCTCCTCCCACGGCAATGATACCAGCAGTGATAGAAAGAGGATCTGCCATAGTGCTAAAGGCGTGCGTCTAAGGCAGCGGAGTATTGAAGGCGGGCAGCTCATCGAGATTTGTGGTAGCGATCATGTGTTCATGCTCGGCATACATACGCAGGGAGCTCCTGCAATTCTGCAGCATGGGAATGGTATCGTGTTATTCGTGGATATCTTTTACCCGTCCAGGCCTTTACCCCTCCAGGCTTGAGTGCTAACGCGAGTAGGCGCATCTTTGCGCCACAGTCGCGGGGTTTGACGTCATTGTACAGCAGCGTGTATTGGAGAATATTATGCATGATAGCACCATCGTTGTGCAACCGTCTTCCCAACGATAAAGTCGTTGAACCGCAGAGTCCTTCCGAAAGGTCTACGCGATTTGGGTTGTGCTGGTCAATGTACATACTGGGATAATCTGTGAGTGTCTCCCAGCGAAGCGGCTTCGCACGAGGGTCTCAAGTTTGATGGGATGCTGTCGAAATGGTTACAAGAATCGTTCTCGATGCGTTGTTCTAGTAAAAATTCGTCTCCGAGAGATGGCGTCAATATTGACGGGACGTGTAGCTAATCAAGTTTTTCTACTCGCTTGATCTTATTCTATTTTCTTTGTGTCCGTTCCCTGGCCCTTAGTATCTTTCCCGCCTAACCGAGAATACTTCCGCCCGATCCATACACGGTTGGGTTGGTCGCTGTCCTTTTGCTTCCACGACTTCAAGATTACAATTAAGTTGCCATGAAATTCAACACAAGTCTGCTCCGGCCACCTAAGTTACTGCCGCGCCTGAGTGCTGTACGGCGGCCTTTCTTAACAACATCGGCCAAGAAGGAAAGCGGAAAGACGTCCGGACCTCGTCACAGGGCGGATTCTTCGAGCGTGGAGACGCCAGCGAGATCAAGTAGTCCATACCACGGCGTTCAAGCCACGTCAAGCCCCAACGAAGCCATTGCACGAATGAATCTAAATCCTCATGAATACACTAGCGGGCGATGGCTACACCGTAACAAGGAGCAAACCGAAGCACGCTATATTCAATTCGACTACGATGCTCTTTGCAGAAAGGCTGTCGAGCAATGCCCTGGTTCCCAGAGCGTCGCCGAGTGCAAGAAGATTGAAGGAGGTTCCAACAGAGTCTTTCTGTTTACCATGGATGATGAACAGACTCTCATCGCGAGGCTGCCCTTCTCGCTTGCCGGTCCGTCTCGACTCGTGATCCACTCAGAGGTCGCCGCTATCGCTTACAGTGAGTTCTATCCATATGTTTCTGTCTTTTTTCTTCCCTTGGCTTTGCTCTGACTAGAACGCGGCTTACTCTTCTTGCCCCGAAAGTCAAATCTAAAAGATCCATCCCGGTTCGAGAGATTGTCTGCTGGTGTGATGACAGCTCGAACCCAATAGGCACAGAGTATATTCTCATGAGACCCGTGCCTGGCGTCCAGCTACATGGTCGATGGGAGACCATGACAAGTTCAGAACATCTCAGCTGCATCGAGTCCATCTCAAAACTGATGGCTCAGGTGGCGGAGCTCGAGTTCCTTGCATATGGCAGTCTCTATTTTTAAGACATTCCCATCCCTGCACGTATGAAGAGAGACTTTGCAGATGGTTTTTGTGTAGGGCCTCACTGCGGTTCTACCTACTGGAACTGCGCACCTGGAGAAGCTTCCATCTATCGCCAGATGAGTGACAAGGGACCCTGTGAGTTTGATGGAAAATAGTACATGTCATATCCTCTAACTTAGTTCCAGGGCCCGATCTTTTCAGTTACTGCAAAAGCCTGGTTGCATCTGCTCGCTCTCGTATACCAGCGTCTGCACCAGAAGATCAACTGCCTTATCGGGGCTCGATCCAGGAGCATGTCAAGTTTGTGACAGACTGTGAGGCTGTTCTCTATGATCTCATTAAGGAGCCTCAGGTGCAGCGCGTCGCAAGGCCTACTCTGCTGCATGCCGATCTGCACAAGAGGAACATCTTCGTTTCCGACAGTGAGCCCAGCAAAATCACTGGCATCATTGACTGGCAGTCTACAAGCATTGAGCCCGCGTTCGTCTACGCTAACGAGACACCCGACTTTGCAACACTGGTCGACGACATGCCTAGAACGGCAAGAGACGGACAGGATTAGGCATCGACGCAAAAGAGGAAGCAAAAAGACATCTAGCTGTGCGCCGAAGCCTTCGAAGTGTGGATGAAGGGCTACGTCCCAGCCATCAGCCAAGCCCGCGCGGTCAATGATACCATCTTGCGGCCTTTTCGCCATTGCAACACGTCATGGAGAGACAGCGTCGTAGCTGTCAGAAGCGATCTTATCGACCTAGCCCGAGGATGGAATGCGCTAGGCCTGGCGGGTTCGTGTCCCTATCAACCAACACAGGACCAGCGTGGCCGATGATTGATAGCTTAGTGAGCGATAGCGAGTATCAAGCATGTTGAGCAATTGATAATTGGGTCCACCACTGCTCGAGCAATTGATAATCGGGAAGGCGACACTCGAGAATTATCATGAGAACAGGGTCACCATCTCAGCATCTGATAAGATCAAGAATTCAACCAATCAGAGGCCTTGCCGAGGCTTAGCCGGCCAGATTCTTACGCGTCGCGTCTCTCTCCTAGTACACAACACCCACCACGACAAGCCCATGGCAGCTATCCACCCATTCGACTCGCAACAAGTCGAGATCGGCTCTCAAGCATCAGAGACTGCTACGGCGTCCTCCCTCACCTCACGCGACGACCTTACTGCTATACACGCTCAATCTGACCTCCCTGACTACGTACACAAATCGCGCTGGCAACCCTTCGGCATCGACTGGCATATTGCTCTGTCTGGCTATCAACCAATTCGCTGCAGCAAGCGAGAAGCTCAATCACACGTATGGACTGTCGAGAATGGTCTCGCTATCGAGACTATAACCGGCAACAAGCGTCACTTCCTCTGTATGCGTTGCTATCATCAACCTAGACGAACATACAAAATCGTGCCAGCAGTAGCTACTGCTGGCGCTGCTCTACACCTCGAGCGATAACATTCAATTAGCAAAGACGGCCTAATAGCTAGCCTCAAGAGACCGAACCCCTTCGCATCGAACACTCCTACCAAAAGACACCATGCTCTCGATTCAAAGGTCTTCCGACAAGCCCTTCTCAAATGGCATATTCTTGATCAAGTCTCGCTTCGCAAGGCCACCTCCGATGCGCATAACGACCTCCTTTCCATCGTTAACCTAGACACCGAATTGCTTACTATCACTTCCCATAGCACTATGAGAGAAGAGGTCATTACCCTATATATGACGAGCTTAGGAATAGTCAAAGGATACCTCGCGAAGGCGAAGAGCAAGGTCACCCTCTCGTTCGACATTTGGACTGCAGGCAACAAGTTACCACTGTTAGGAATTGTCGCCCATTACATCGACTACAACTACGAGCTTAAGGTGGTATTACTTGCTTTGCTAGAGATAAATGGTTCCCATTCAGGCGAGAACATTGCTGCGCACTTGCTTAGTGTCATCGAGCGCTTTAACCTTTGCAATAAGCTCGGTTTCTTTATGGCTGATAATGCCTCTAGCAACGACAAGGCCCTTAAGATCTTAAAGCAATCTATTAGCACCATTGACCCTCAAAAACACCGTCTTCGTTGTCTCGGTCACATCATTAATCTTACCTCACAAGCCATCCTTCTTGGGACTGACAAAGACTGCCTGAATGTCGAAGACAAGACTACCGATGAGATTGATGAGGACGTTGCGCAGTTCGCAGCCCTTATCCGCACCGCCGAGGAAGAGAAACGACTGCATTATTGGCGTAGCAAGGGGCCAGTTGGGAAGGCGCATAACTTCTGCGTATATGTCTCTAGCTCGACTCAACGAGAAAAGGACTTTCGAGCAGCTCAAAAGACAGTCGCCGGTGACAACTCAGCGCTCTATCAAGTTGTCCGGGACGGCGGTGTTCGCTGGAATTCAACCTTCGCAATGATCGAGCGACTTATCCAACTTAGAGATCCTGTCGATTACTATGCACAGCGCGAGGGCCGTCTAAACAGCCATATCAAGGAAGACACCCTCACATCTGACGACTGGAAGGACCTCGCTGATTTCAAAGAGCTTCTTGAGCCTTTGAAATTCCTGTCCACGAGGCAACAAGGTAATGCCATCAATGGTTCTCATGGTGCCCTTTGGGAGTGGCTTTCGACACTTGACATGTGCCTATCAGCATTTGAAGAGAAACGCACCGATACTGAGCTCTGCGAGAGCTCCTTCTACAAAGCATGTATTACCCTTGGGTGGAAGAAGCTCGATAAATACTACGAACTTAGCGACTATGCCCCTGCATACCGGGCCGCAATTGCACTCCATCCGGCCTTCAAAGCTGCATGGTTTAGGAAGCACTGGCTAACTTCACATCCGTCGTGGATTGACAAGGCAGTTGCTACAACAAGGAGTATGTGGAACGGTTATGTTAAAGAGCACAAGAGGGCAAGCAAAGGCATGAGATCCGAGAGCAGCGAGTCTCGCGACCTCTCTCGTTTTGACCAATACAACCTCATTGACGAAGAGGAGGAGAAGGCCGACGAGCTACAACGTTACCTTGATGCACCTATTGAGAAGGTTCAGAATCCGATCTTATGGTGGCAAGCTCACGAGGCGCAATATCCACTGCTGTCGGAGATGGCATTTGACCTCCTCGCAGCACCAGCTATGTCTGCTGAGTGCGAGAGGGTCTTCTCAAGGGGTGGCCGAGTGCTCGGCCACGACCGACCGCGTACCCATGGAGACCTCGCGGAGGCCACTGAATGCCTCCGGGCATGGATAATACTTGGTCTTATACAGCTATAACGACTGAGTATCACGATTATCACGATTATCACGAGCATGAGCAATTGACTATACAGTAAGGACCGATCAATTGAGAAGAGACCCAGTATCGCTTACTATCAATCATTGGCCACGCTGCTGTAGAGTGTATCTCTGCCGGAGTTACCTGTATACAACCACTAGTCATTTTTGAGGGTATCAACGTCAATATTGATTGGGCACCACACGATCCGCCTCCATACAAGTACGCTGCTGACCCTACTGCTTGGATTAATGACGATATTGCGTATTGGTGGTTAACCGAGATGTTTTTACCACAAACGAAGCCTTCTGGCACACAGTACCGGATTCTACTATTTGACAACCATTCGATACATTTATCGAAGCAATTCGAAGACGAATGCCGAAAGCGAAGGGTTATAACTATCCCTCTACCTGCACATACATCAGATGTGTTACAACCCCTCGATTTAATCATGTTCTCGCCAATCAAAGGGAAACATAAGGATAAGCTATACCAGCTTTGCGAATTAAACGACGGCGACAACACTAAAAAGAAAGACTTCTGCCACCTATACCACGAGGCTCGCAAAGAGACATTTAAACCATCTAACTTCATATCGGCTTTTAAAAGGGCTGGTCTTGTGCCATTTAACCCTCAATCTGTCATTAACCGGCCGGATGTCATCAAAATTATCAATCCACAGCTAGGTAACTAATCTGGTCTAGAGCCACAGCCACCAGTTACTGCAAAGACACTTGAGACTGATCTATACCATATTTCAAGCGACCGTACTGTTGGTGTTGATGAGAAACTCGAGTTGACGCATTGGGTGGCTATCAAAGCTATCGGAGCCTTATCATCAAAAACAGTCGAATTGAGCCAACAACACGTCCTATACCAAACCCTTGAATACAAATATAAGGCATTACAAGAGCAGAACGGCAGACGCAAGGTTCAACCAAAACGAGGCCATCATCTCGTTGATCGCGAGGACATCGTAAACACACAAAACCAATGGAACAAGGAGAAACAAACCTCTCCACTACCCCTCCAAACCCTTCGTAGTCGTATGAAAGGCTAGGATATCAACCCTCAATCAAAACAAGTCGCTCGTTATTGAATGCGACCGTGGGAGGTGTTGTATGTTGAGATTTGGATGCTGTCCCGTTTCCCCGGTTGTCCCGTTACCAGGGGTTGGCCTGTAGATGTCATCATATACCTTCAACTACCCTTTTTCTAAAATACTTATGTCCAAATGCGGTAATATCCATGGATTTCCATGGATTCCATCCAGTCCCTCCACTGGTTTGGACGCGTCGTACAAAAGGCCTCGACCGATATAGCTTCCGAGATTGGCAGTTCTCAGCTGAGAACTAATCCACTTAGAGAACTGATCAGTAAAGAAGACGTGTTTGCAGGTATCCTGGCGTGGAAGCGCTTGGGAGATCAATTATGTTATATAGAGCTTTGCTCGGAACATGGCCCCGCAGTCATGACACGGTCTCGGATCGAAGCATTAGATAGATTCTGGTTCTGCGATCACACATTCATAGGGGGTCATTGAGGTGGCAGGCTGTAACGTGGACAAAGGATGTGTGCCTTACACAGGAGGAGGACCAAGAAATGAAGACCTGGACCCCCATATCCGGCCAACCGGATCTGGGCGGAACCCCGCAGTATGCTACGCCTGCGATAAAGGGCAGCTTCTTTCCCAACCTCAACCCACGATGAACAACGATAACTTGTTTGATACACATCGATCACCAGGTCCGCCTTCTCAGTCTCCTGTGCCTCCATCTGCTTTTAGCTGTGGAGGTAGACGCGGAACAGCTCAACCCTCTGCTCTTTCTCAGTCGTTGGCTACGGCCAATCCTTCTTTTGCATTAATGTATCGCCATAGTCAACAGCTTCCGGAAGCTCTTATCCTTCGATGGAATAGTAGAAAGGTTCGAGTTCGATGCCCATACTGTCTTTACTCGCATGGACACGGTTTTTGCCACCCACCGGAGGAGGATAATATCGGTCAGGCGCAGCCAGGATGCGAAGTTCGAGTACCCGGAAACCAGAGAAGAAGCGATTGCTCAAACTCTCAGATTGGGGGCGAATACTTGATAGGCTACCCATACACACAGGGTTCTGTTGCTTCTTGTCATGGTTGGGAAGTTGATACAGAGACATGCGAGTTTGTAACTGTTGATCATCAAGGCATAGTCGCAGTCCCAGTCGAACACTACCAAGACGGCCGAACCCTGCTACCGCAACACCAGAAACAACCTCAGATTGAGCCTCCACTCCAAGACATCGAGAGCAGTACTGACGAGCTGGTCCCTGCCATAGATGCTTTGACTCTCAAGGATGGTGCAGGACAACAAGGATCTATGCTAATGCCGGACGAGACCATCGACGAGGTATTGAAGGAGCTCTATCTTGATCCAAAATGGCGACGAGACCTGTATTTCTCCTGTTCCATCTTTAGAGATATCCAGGGTCTCGAAGACCTTTGTCGTCGGTACCCGGATGACCCCTTGATAGGATCCGTTGATGATGAGGGCGATACGGCAGTGCTCTATGCCGCAACTGAAGATAACGGCTTGAAGACGTTACGATGGCTTCAGGATCGTGGAGACCCCATACATCAATCGAACCATTATGGCAGGACCCCACTCATGGAGGCCGCGTTGTGGGGCCGTTTGGAAACCGTTCAATATTTGAGCCAACAAAGTATCAATCTCGGAGCGCGCGACGCTAACGGCATGCAAGCGGTAGATCTTGCGGCTGACACACAACGAAATGCAACGGAGAGGACTGTGCGATCTGGAGCTGTCTATCGTGAGCCTCCGAAAGCTAGCAGACAGCGTGAGCAGATTCAAGCCCTATTGAAGCGCCTCACCTCTCCCATACCAGAACCAATAGGAATAGGGATGGAAGCTCAGCGTCGCACCTTCTTCGAAAGGAGAAATGATGGTAAGGTCGACATATACCGACCTCAAGTACTTCTCGAGCCACCCACTGGACCATGTGGACGCCAAAAGGCTTTCGCCACGCTAGACCGAGGTTCATGTTATCCCTACGTAAACACGATGAGTGGCTACTCTCATGCCGATTGGCCGAATGTGTTGAACAATACAATATGGACAGAGAATGCGGAAAAGATGCGGGCGTTACTTGGTTTACCAAAAGACAAGTCTGCAGCATCCCATGTCGAATCTCAACTGCTCGCATACCTCCTCGATCGTCATTCACTGCATTTGCTTGAAGATGATTGTGATCGAAAAGAATTAGCGAGTGCCATGCCCGTCTACTCCCTCCAACCCATCATTACGGTCAGCAAGCGAGACCTTTGCAAAAAGTGTTTTGACCTATTTGAGCGCTTCAAAGGCCAATTTCCAGGCTTTGATATCACATTTCACTGCGTTGGAGACTCAACTGCTACTCCTTTCCTGGTGCGACGATAGCATAAGTCTAGTGTGACCACCGATCGAATCAAACATATTTACTGGTTGGTATCTATATTGATCAGGCACTTGGAGGAATTGATCCGACTGCTCCAAGAACACAGACTTCGGCTGGCCACTGATAATGAGACCTGTTGTCTCAATCGGCAGGTGGCCTACTGTCACCCGGGCAGTAGGGACTATCAACACATCACGCTTGTACTCAAGACGCTAGACCCTAATCTAGCGTAGCACAGGCAGAACTGACAATAGGCGAACTGGAGGCGGTATCGAGAAGCGTCTTGAAGGAATACGTCGATAGTATCGACGTGGTTGTCGATGCTACTTGTGGTCGTATCGATGCATGATCCGGTGCCCAAGTTGCTTAATAAGCATACACCAATACGCAGTCCGGCCATCACTCGAGTTGAGGATGTAGTCGCCGTCTTGGCAATCGAGCAATCTACGTCGTCTCCAATAACCATGGTCAATGGCTGAGAAAATGATCGAAGTATTTGTATGTGTGTGTCAAGTTTGAGGATGTACATGTACAGATCATGTGCCTTTACAATGCAAGGCACCCTTGGATGGAAGGATGAAGAGCAAGGGCAAGGGTAGCAGTTTGCAACAAGTGGAAAGTGAGACTAAGTGACAGGAAATGGAGTAAAGTGAATTGATGTTGGTTTAGGTACTCCAAAGAACCTATTTATAGTCAGGGATTGACTCAACCTTAGTAATTGCTTCGTTGCAAGGCCATCAAGAGACATATGTTTCGAACCTGCCTACGCAAGCTCAAAAGCGACAACGAGTAGCCTTAACTCTTGTGGAACCTCTCCAAAGATTGAGGCGAGCTACAGCACAAGCTGCCACAGCACATATTCACCGATCAGGAGCTATGCTTGCACAGTCGGGAAAACGACCGGACTGCGGCGGCGGCGCTTCGTAACCTGCGTCCTGCCTACGCTGGACGCGATAAACTTCTACCAGACGGCAAAATTGTGACACGGACATTTGTGCTCTGAATAATATTATCGAAGAGTGTGAGATTCAAGAAGCGAAGCAACGACTTGAATAAAAGTGGGAATCACTTTGTAAGGTTCGTGGGCGTAGCCAAGTCCAGCATCACAAATATGACGTTATCTTCGACCACACAGTGACTGTCCAGCAACTGCTCACCGCAGTTTTCACTGGGGCGTTGTCAGTGCCCCCGGAAAACAGTCGGCTGTCTGACGAGGAACAACGCGCTCCCTTCGACTCTCGCAGTCAGTGGATATACAAGAGGAACCAAAGGGTTGATTGGTGGCGCTCTCGACCGTCCCGTGTCGTTGGATGGAGTGTTAGAGCTTGCTCACCTCCTGGGGCATGGCTCGGCGTCGCATCGCCTGGACGGAGACCAGCCGGGTTCATTCCTAGCCTGCCATGCGGAGAAGCAGTTCTTGGTGTTTATGCTATGGAATCACACAACTGCCCTTGAAGATATCTATGGTGAAGCACAGCTGAATGGTCGTGAACCCACGCGTCTCTCGCGGCTTCGAGCCAAGACCTTTTTTACCAGCCTGCTAAGGAGAAAGCCTATGTATGTGATAAGTGTGACCCATTCTGTGCCAAGGCTGCGAATCGTTTCGGCATGACTTTGGTGCTGTATTCAGTAGGGAGGTCTGGAATCGACCTTAGCTATCGTTGGCCACCGCGGGCTTGTCAAGAAGTTCTCAACAATGTTACGATGGAGTGATAGGAGGGAAAAAATGTTACTTCGCGCGCTCCATCCTCGCGATCAAACCTGACTCTGCTTTACCATACCTCCATTGTATCTCGGGGCTATCAAGTGCCGAGACCCAATCACAGGACGCGTAGCCGTTTCCATCCTCGAAGAAACCAATGGCTGCGAAGGCTTCTAGGACGCGCGTCTACATGCAAGAGTTGCCAGAAGATGGATGGAAGTAGAAGAGTCCAGCGTATTGATCTACGAAGGCGCGAAGACCGTCTACATGGAACTGGAACCAGGGCTCATGATGCGGATGATTGCGGATGGAGAGGTGAGGGTTCCGCAGAAGCCCATAGAGTATTTTCGCGTCCGCGACATGGAGATCAGTAACATCACGGAGGGTATCCTAGGCTCTTGTACGATCACGATACGAACGTATCCAAATGGCCCTCTCGAGAAGAAGGCAGAGTGGACAGAGGTCCTTCACTCTTAAGCCTTGTATATTAACAGCTGGAAAGAGACTTGGGAGGACATAATCAGAGACAAAGAAGCAATAGGAAAAAACTATGAATTAGATTTCTGTTCAGACATACAAAATAGGTACAAGCCGAAAAGCAGTACGAATTTTACGATAAGATCTTCAGGCCATCATCATGAACCATTCAAGCGAGCTATCCGCGAACAGCTCCGGGGACAGCGAAGCTCGATTGAGTGTCAGCAAAGATCCCAGCGGGATTCTTCTCGATCAGGCTGATGTGTAAACCGTCGGCAGTGTCCTTTCCGTTGGCCAACAAGCCAGTCTTGAAAGGACTCTGCTGGCAGCCAACACTGCGGCGGACACCATTGCCGACATAGATGAGGTTGGGGAGAGCGATTCTAGGGGAACCGGAAGCACCCTTGGCAGCCTCGTGAATTTGTGTGGCGGATGCGGCGGGAGATTGGTACTCGCCATGGAACTTGTAGATCTCGAAATTGTAGCAGATGAGGTTCAACTCGCTGCCGATACCAACCTTAAAGAGACTCGAGGTATCGGCGAAATCACCAGTGGGAGTTGTGCCGTTGACGATTTGGTCGGGGGTGGCCTTGACTCCGTAGTAAGAGGTGAGTTTGGAGGGAGAGGAAACTGCCTCGGGATATTTGGCGGGTGTTGCGGCGCTGCCCTTGGAGTAGTCGACGGATCCCCAGCCGCCAGGAGGGGCGGTGCACTCATGGAGATCTTCTCCGGTACCCTTAGGATACTCATGAAGGTCGCTGCCTGTACCCTTGGGGTAGTGATGGATGCCCGACCGCCTGAAAAGTTGAAGGTCAGTAAGGGGTCGAATTGAGTCGATATATGGCTTCGAAGTCTGATCCTTGGAGCTGCGACCTCAGTATGAAGAGCAAAGGCAACAGCCGCCAGGGTGACGATAGTGGCGACAGTGAACTCCATGTTAATATGCCGAAGTGTCGTGTTGCTTTTCGGTCGCTGGTTGTATCGTTGTTGTTGATGTTGGCGATCGGTGTGTGGATGATGTCTTTTCCAACGAGGGCAGATACACATACTCATACCATTCCATCGCTCAAATTGATTTTGTATCCCGAGACATTCATTCCTAAGGCGCACGTCATAAATCGAATGCGTTCGTGCCTGCACTGCCTGAGGAGATGTTTGCTAAGGGTCTTGTACTAAGGAAGAGAGTTGTAGCAGTTGGTGATATCTTTCCCGGGCATTCCTTTGCTAAGGGGTTCGATTCCCAGCATATAGATCAGGTTCGCCAAGGTCGTTGATCCTGCTTGTCGTGGCAGGAGTGGCATGCTTGGCGTACGGTGGGCGTCTGGAGGTGGAAGACAGCTGGACCGCATGCTGATCGTCACTCAACCTCTTTGTTCGCTACTGATGTTCCTGGCGGTTATGCTAGTTGTCAATCAGCCTATTGGCAACAAGGGCCTTGGTATTGAAGGCGGAGCAGAATTCTTAGCTTGATGGTCTTCCAGTCAAGGTGATTTGCAGATCATCCGCGCGAAGCCGTGGCCAAGTTCATGAGGAGAAGAAGGAGACGAAGAGAGATGCGACTCACGAATCCTCCGAGTTGTCTCAATACAGACGTAATGCCAAACTGAAGCAACGGGGGATTCTCAAGTACAGGGCGTGACAAGTCAAGATAGATTGTACGAGTCTTGGGAGCTTACGTAGGTTCAACGACACTTGGAAGGCAAAGCTGCCGGCTTTCCGCAAGGGGACTGCTTTCGTCTGTCGTGTCGCAGGCTTGTAGTCAGTTACGGGCGAAAAGTATGCAAGAGCTCAGGACGCAGGGGAAGTTTGACCGAAGTTTTGGATAATGAGCACATTGGCAGGCTTGGAAAAGCGCATTTTGGTGAGAATCGTGGTGGGACGAGAAGCAGAAAGAACTGGGCGAGCACGAAGTGATCAAACGTGCGGCTTGGCATCTAAGGGACGCACCTGCCGTAGCTGAAGAAGCGCTGAGTTACCAAGACGACGAAGAAGGAGGGCAACTCCTGCTCTCGTGGCGCCAGATTAGCATGCCGGCAAAGGCGACTATGGCAAAGCAATTAAGCTGCAAGACCATGGACAGGCAGATCAGAATGGAGACCAAAAGTATGCTAAGGTGCCCAGGAAACCATGCCCAGCAATTAGTAGATTGGCGCAACTCGGTCTCTGTTGGCATTTCTTTGCCAGACATGTCAAAAGAAGCACGATGGCCGGCCGTGACTGTCATGAGTCTCCTGCCTGAACGCCGTCTATAACATCCCGCCGACCTTTTTGCGTGTCAACTGAGGCCGCCTCGTACTTGCAGCCGCCCGGATTTAAGCTGGACAATGGCCGATCGCTCCTCACACCGGCACTCGAATGCCTCGGATTCCGACTCGCAGCACACTTTCCATATCGCCCAGTATGCCCCTTCGATATTGCCTAAACCACCGGCTCCTGCCGTCGTCCGAAATGGATCAGGAGAGCTGAACGAGAAGCAAAACAATGGCCGCGACTGGGACCTCGAGAAGCAGGCTATCAGGTCGCCTCGGAGGACTCTAGAGATGACTGAGCGATACAATCTATACTCGAACCGCACCCCGTACGACCAGTCCAGTACATCTTCAGATGAGACTGATCGTTTGGACGACCAACGTCTACATCTCGAGTCCAAAGCCATGAAGATACTGGTATGTGCATCTGTATACCTAATTCTATACGTTCTCGTGCTTATATAATCCTCCTCCAGCTGTATCTCTCTGGTCCTTGCGTCTTGGTCTCCCTTCTCCTCTGCATCTGGTCTTTGATCATCTCCTTCTTCACTGTCCTGACCTATCCTTTGCGACTTTTCTCCACCTTTTGTCAGCCCCTTTCCGACGAGCTTCGATCTCTTCTCGCCCGTTCAAACAGGCTTCAGCTACGAGTAATCTACTCTTTCAACATCACCCAAGGAAAGAATGTCTCAAGTCTACTACTGGTTCATTTACTCTCGCCTTTCGTCGCTATGGCCGTGGCTCTCAGCGCATGGGCTGTTGCCATCTATTGGGTTTTTGCCGCCATGATTGGCGATCCCGACGGTACTGAAGGTGGGGGCGATGGCAGAGCTACCGTTCTCGGCCTTCGAACCTACTGGGAGATGTGGCTTTGCAAGGCCATGCTTCAATAACTATCCTTGGTCTGGTCCTTGTAACCTGCAACACGACTCTACTTTCAGTTCTCTCATCCCGAGATGATGCAAGGTTGGACTCGGCCCGGGAATGACATCGTTCTCGAAGGTAGCTTGTCCATGAGGTTTCGAGACTTGCTTCCTACGAGCACGTCGTATATTGCCATAAGCGATGTCGTAACGTGAGACAGGCTATGAGAATAGACCCGTTACCAAAGGATCGCAGCGGCCGTCATAAGACCTAGAAATTGTCTTGGTTGTTGAACTTTTCCCAATGATATTCAATGAGTACTTCAATGGAACAGCCCATGGTATTTCAGCACAGCTGTCGTGTTCTTAGGTCGTGTAAGCATCATGTCAGTCCCAAGAATGTGGTTGACTAAGAGGCGTGGCCGCTAAAAGCCTCCACGGCAAATTTATCGTCATCATACCACCCAAGCTGGATTCCTGTTCATGCGAGTGCACAACAGGTCCAGTAGATCCTATACAAGAAAAACGTCGTATCTACGGAGGCATCTCCTCTAAAAACCGTGTCGTATTATCACTTCTCCTTGGCAAGCCATTACTTCGAGGAAAACGGTCTGACAAAGACCGAATCTGAAAGTGCTTGCTATGCCTGACTGATTGTATCAACATCACTTGAGCCCAACGGATAGCAGATGTCGCAATTCCCCAGATCAACTCACACGTTTCAACTCGCGACGCCCTAGCCTCACTCGATCTCCATGATGAGCTCGCTCCCACCTCCGCCGTCTCGTGAGAGCACACAAACGTTATTCTCTGACTATGATGCATCTTCGCCGTCAGGAACGAGTTTCTTACTCGTGCAAGAGTCCAATTATAGTCTTCCAACCACATCTAATCCTTGGCAGGTAGGCACGATACATCGAACAGCCGAGGCTGTATACTTATTATTATACCAGAACACATCAATACCTGCCACTCCCACGTCACCAGCATCACGACACATACGAGTGAAAACAGGGTGTTAAAAGGATCAGAACAGCGATGAGCGACACCAGGACTCCCGTCGACGACCGACGATCAATATAAGGCAACAGAGAGGCACAAGAGCTTGCAAAGACATCACAAGAGTACCCTGCTCGGCATGTCAGAGGCGGAGATCGAAGGGATTGGTCATTCCCCTGAGAATCTCCCTACAATCTAAGCCAAGCGCTGACGGCGCGTTGGCAAGCGCCCGACCCGCAGCGCCTGCTTCTGGAAGAAAGTGCTGCAAAGATCCGACCAGAGCGAACGTATTGAGTCAAGCGGCTGGAAAAGAGCAGAGAGCGACTTAAACGCTATGCCACCATTCTCGAACTGATCAGAGGCGCTGCTACCGAACATCACCATCGAAGTTTGCAGGATTTCTAGGCAGCCGAGACTTCGGATGGAGCCGTCAAGATCGTTTAGGGGAATCCAGTCTACAAGTCCTGATACTGAGCAGCGCATCAAACGCATGCCTGATATGATGGTATAATCCCGGCTCTGCACGACCTGAGTCGTGCACAGCTCTACTTTTCTGGGTCATGAATAGAGACCTCTTGCACTGCTTCAGTGAAAAGTTTTCGTGTCTTGCCTCGGATTCATAATTCGTGGATGGCCCATAGCGACCTCTGCAAGGTTCTCTCCGACGAATTTACTGACCGTCGAAAGGGAGGTTTAGTTTTGACGAGGATGGGTTAATGGCGATAAATTCGCCCAAGATGCGGTTCATTCACACGTATGGACAGAGCTTACAACTTAATCCGGACGCTGAAGTTTAGCGACTGCCGCCTGCGTATCAGACACGAAACGAGCCATCTTGTCAGTTTGGACAATCCATCATGAGGTTATCAGATACCTTACAAGCCGAGCGTAGCTAGCTCGTGGATCCCAACCAATGCAGTCTTTCCAGCTTCGGCAGACTTGTTGAACCACACTAACTGAGAGGCAAAGGCGCCAGACAGACCACCTGGAACCCTCGCTATCTTTGTCTTTCGGCTTCTTGGGAAATTCCCTTGGATGTACTATAATGTTGAAGTCATCGTAAAGATCTGTCCCGGAGCCTGGGGACAACTAACAAGATCAATAGATGCATCGAAATGTGTCATGTCCTCGGCATTCAGGGCATTTCCATACCCTGTCACTCGTCCATGGTCCTCTGAAGATAGTATCAGTACTCCAGATCTCGCGACCCAAGTCTCTTGTGTGTTATCAGCTCCTCTAAACCCAGTTCACCACGACATCTTCAACGGGTAAGATCAGATCATATCAGACCCGGAAGGATTTACAGCAAACTTAGCCATCCATGGTACCCAGGCGAGGGGATCTGGCAGGACGAAGCAGATTGCCCAGCATCAAGCTGCCAAAAATGCCTGCGCTTCGCTCCAGAACGACCCTTGGTTGTAGACCTTTTTCGCAGGAACTGGCTGCGGTAGATGTGGAAGCTGTCTCAAGATGTATGCTCCAAGTACATAGTTGCTATCACTGTCCCCCTAAACCACGAAACGTCATTCACGAGCATTTCTTCCTTGACTGCAAACTTGAGGAAGTCGTGAGACATACAGAGGTACTTGTAAGAGTTTGGCTGCTCTGTACAGTACCTCATTCTGAACTGCTTGAGACAGATAAATTACGGACATTGTCTATAGGAAATGTGTTGAAAATGATACCAGGTTATAGCATAATATCATTGCCCAAATTACTCGCGTTAGGATAGGTTCTGACGGTGACAACGTCACTGTCTGGCGAATGTGCAAAGACTCTTGTCAATTGAGTATTGGGCCTGTGATCATCCCGGATACCATGCCTCAAGATCGTGCAAGACCCAGAGGATGTTACCTGGAATCGATAAGATTTAAGCTCCAATCCATACCATTCCACCACTTCTTTCTGGGACTGCATTCCGTACCAATTATCTATTGAAATGATATTGATGTAAATTTTGTCATCGTCGTCGCTGTCACCCTGCCTTGTGCCAGAATCACCCCGCTCTTCGTCGTGGATTGGAAGCCAGGATCGGGGACACAACAAGACCAGAGGAATCCATTATTGAATTCACTATTTATTATTACACTACGAGCTGGAGCAGTGCCTCCTGGTGATTCTCTCGAGTTTCTAGCAAGGCGCCACGGTGCGGGGTCGAGATGCCAGCTCCGAAAAGCCGAGGAGGAGCGAGAGGAGGTGGTATAGCAAGAGAAGGGAGGCGCGATGAGATAGGACAAAGAGGAGCCGAAGAACAGGGGAATAGAGACCACACTACAAGGGATGGAGACCATGCAGAAAAGAGAAAAAGGGAAGGACCACAAGGTGGCGCAGAGGGGAGTCCTCCAAGACGCGACAGCCGATTCACCAACGACTCTGACTCGGCATCGGTAGAGGCCACGCCTAGAAAGAGAGTCTCACCTACAGCTACAAGAATGTTGACAAGAAGTGCTGAGAAAGAGGGAAGAGACACTAGCCTCCAAGCCGAAGGTAGCCCTATACCTAGCAGCGACAGAAATAGCGACGCGCCTAGAGAGGTCACGATGAACGACATCATGCAACACTTGATTGATACCCAAAGAAGGGCACAAGAGAAGGAAGACAAATACAGAGAGGAGATCAGACAACTACAGACGACAGTCACAACGCTAGTACTAGACATCAAGAGCCTACAAGAGGCAGCCCCAAACTGGGGCTCCCTCCATTCATCGTCCCTACTAACAGGAACGACTGACTCTTTCGCAAGCGTTGCAGCCCGGGGCGTAGAGTTGCCAACCCAGGAGACAAACACAAGGCCAGCGCAGGGAACAGAAATAACAACAACTAGATCAGCTAGGTCATCAGTATCATTCGATATGTCAGACCAGTCGAGCCCTCCACGGTCTCCCCCAATATCTGTAGGAACGTCGATCAGAAGTGCAATGAAAAAGACAAAGAATCCGCTAGAGGCAGATATGGTGTTAGACATAAAGAATCTCGACACGGAAAGTTACACCGGAACAAATCTGATGATAAGAACTAAGAACCGAATCTTAGCGGCAATCAGGTCTAACGAAGGACTAGATGACGTCGTCATCAACCGGTTCATGATTAGACACACGAACAATGATGTCCACCTAGCCTACTTCAAGATCGATAAGGAGGCAGAGAAAGTTGCAAGAGCCCACGCAGACGAGTGGGTGCCCATGTTCCTTAAAGGGGCAAGGCTTATCGAAACTACCTGGTACCCGGTCAAAGTAGACTTTATCCCAAAAGTAGAAGCGACAGACCAACAGACTGGAGCAATTAGCCACGAAACACGAAAGGCCTTTGCAGAAGAGAACGGAGTCGATGTTAAGCTAATGAGATGGCTAGGAAGGCTAAGAGAGCACGCCTCCTACGCATCCGCACTAGTTGAGCTAGCAACGAAAGAACAGGTCGAGAAGCTACTCCAGAAACAAGCGCTCGGGGAAGATGTGGAATTGTTTGGTTGCATGGTTCATGTCTCGCCTTTCTACGACAACAGAGGACCAAGGGCCTGCTACAAATGTCACCGATTTGGACATACACAGAAGGAATGTAGGAATACTACTACATGCTTATGGTGCGCACAAGAAGGACACAACAACTGCAAGATAGGCGAACCTAAGTGTTGCAACTGTGGAGAGAAACACCCAGCAGATTACAAGAAATGTCCAGAATACAGAAAGCAACAAGAAAGGGAAATCAACCTACGTCGTCATGACTAGTACACTCAACATTCTTCAAGCAAATCTGTACCGGAGCTCAGGAGTTCAGGATGCCTTATATAACGATCCGGACATTTGGGACTTTGACGCCATTCTCATACAAGAACCACATTATTGGGAAATAGCAGGACACCTTCATGTGACAGGAGCTGGTCCCAATTTTGAGGTCATAAAACCAAAAACGCCACAAAGAGAAAATCGAACACAGAGGATTCGATCATGCATGTGGATGAACAGCAACGTAGAATACACGCAACTCACAATAAAAAGCAACGATATAACAGCAGTCATTCTTAAACAGGGAAACCGCAGTATACTAATTGCGTCCATCTACATTCCGAGCATAGGCAACGGCTACGAGTCCGATGAGCAAGAGCTACATAGTCGTGTACAAGAAGCTCAGGAAGCAATCACGAGAGAACGCGACAACAACCCAGAGCTAGAAGTCTTTATTGCAGGGGACTTTAATCGGCATGACACAATATGGGGAGGGAATGAGGTAGCGGCGGAATCAAGACAAGGAGAAGGCAGCAGGATCCTAGATTTCATCGAGGAAAACAATTTACAGCTCCTCACTCAAAGAGGAGTAGCAACCTGGGAACGGAACGGAGCAGTGTCAACGGTCGATCTAACCATGGTTGATGAAAGACTGTTTCAGGACCGAGACACCTGCCAGCTGTTCGAGAACGAATATGGCTCAGACCATAGGGCGATTCATACCGTTATAGGCATGGGCGAGGTCATGGAAGACCCGACAGCCTCGCGGTACCTGTTGCAAAAGGCAGACCGGAAAGCGATACGGAGCAGGATAAAACAACATCTAGCTAGTAACCCGTTCCCGACAGAGGATCTAGAAGCAATGCAAGGATACATCCAAGGTGTCACTCAGACGGCGATAGATCACCACTGCCCAAAGGCGAAACCATCAAAGTACGCTAAGAGATGGTGGTCAAATGATCTAACCTCTTTGAGGAAAGAATACACAGGAACTCGTAATCTAGCAAGATCAAGAAGAAGACAGGGCAGACGAGACGACAGCCTTGAAATTGCAGCAAAGATAGCACGACACGACTTCCACCATGCAGTTAAGAAGCGCAAGAAGGAACACTGGACAGAATTCTTGGGAGAATCCACGAACATCTGGAAAGCAGCTCAATATCTTGATCCAGGCAAGAGATCTAGCTTTGGCAGGATCACATCTATAAGAGGACCGAGAGGGGAGGTCATTCAAGATAAAGCTAGGATTGCTAAGGAACTGTTACACAGTTTCTTCCCAGAACCGCCTATCCTTCAGAGGCCAGAGCAGGCAAAGAATGATGCTGCAGAGCAGATTCTTAGCCAAAAGCTAACAATGGATGAAATCGAGAAGGCGTTATTCTCAGCAAGCCCGGACAAAGCAGCAGGAAGTGACGGTCTAACCATTGGAGTGCGGAAAGAAGTATGGCCAGTCCTGCAACAGCAAATCCACACACTTTTCACAACTTCTCTAAGGTTAGGCAAGCTACCTATGCAATGGAAGGTAGCAAAGATTGTCCCGCTTAGAAAGGGGAACAAGGATGACTACACGCTGCCTAAGAACTACCGACCTATATCTCTACTAGCAACACTAGGAAAAGTGATGGAAGCGGTGATGGCAACTCGAATCGCATACCTTACAGAGGTCCATAAGCAGAGATGTTCATGGATGGATGTCCATATCCAGTCTACTGGATATTATCCAGTGGATATCAATGGATTGGATCTATCGTTCCTATCCAACGTTTATCCATGGATGGATAAACGAGTGAATACCTATTGGACTTATCCATAGATCCATTGGATTGGCTGGGCACGGTCCGGAGCTACCCCATTAGGCCAAATGCTAGCCTAATTGGGCAACATCAGATAGATTAGATAACGCGGAGACAACCATCCCCCAGAGTTGAATCACAACATCCATCTGACTCCAGCTTCAAACTTCCCTTTTTGTCAACAAACACGCGCCACCTCTGAACACCACAACCACAAGCTCTACTTAAGCCATTGGCTTTTCCTAACGTTTGAATTGGACAATTCCCTGCTGTTTCACGCTCTAATCATTGATATCAGATTATAAATGCCTTCGCAATGGCCGCCCCCGTCCGCCGCTCCAAAAGTTGCGATTCGCGCGTCGAGATGTCACAATTCACCATCCGAGACCTCTCTTCTCAGCCATCTCAGCCATCTCAACCTCAGTCCTCCTCCTCCATACCCTCCTCCATACCGTCCTTGTTCGCAAGCGAAGACTCTACAAGAACTACCCTTACATCGGGGGACTCTCGAATTCAGAGCAATGTCGCCGACACAACCCCCTCCGATCCACCACCATTTCTCGGCTATTACAAGGACGTAGATTGGAGTCGCATTACTGGACGATGGGGTCCTGCACCAGGTGGCAAAGGCAAAGGCAATAGCTCTATCTGGGACCATGGTTGGCGCATCGCTGACCACGATACCGATAAGATCCATTGGCTCTGTCGACGCTGCTATGTCAAGAGATCCCATGGCCTCAAACCATTTCCTTCTAGCACCGGAACTACAAGCATCCATGCGCACCTCAAGTCGAAGCATGGCATTACACAAGAGAAGGAAACACTTAAGAGAACTATTGCGCAAGTGGTTGCAGAGCAACCGACTTTTACAGAGGCCGTCAACAAGTATTATACACGCTTCAATCCAGCAGAATTTCGAAGCCTCTTGATCACTTGGATCATACACGACAATCAAGCCTTCCAAGCGGTCGATTCCTTACGGTTCAGAGCCTTACTCGGCTATCTACAACCTGCAGTGGAGCGCTTCAACTACATGCCAGGACGCATTACTATCCGGCGCTGGATCAAGACTGGATATCATAATTCTTTGCCACTTATACAGCAAGCTATCGACACTAGCCAAAGCAAGATTCATTGCTCCTTCGACATCTGGACCTCGCGTAAGATGGTCGCCTTCTGCGGCATCCACATCCACTTCCTCTATAAGGGCAAATACAAGAGTCTACTGCTAGCATTACCTCGTCAGGTTGGCACTCACTCTGGAGTCAATATTGCTGCAGGAATCATGGAAGTTTTCAATAGCTTTAGGATCACCTCGGATCGCATCGGCTACTTCGTTTCCGACAACGCTCATCCGAACAACACCTGTATGGAAGAGCTTGCTATACGTCTTGAGTTCAGCTATGACGAAAGGCGACTGCGGTGTGCCGGTCATATCATCAATCTTATCGCTGAAGTTATGCTACGGGGTCAGGACAAGAAGGCGGTGGAGCCCGAGGACGATAGCTCAGTCGACGCTGATGCTGATGCTGTTGCTCTTAAGGTCCTTCAAATGTTCAGAAAGCGGGGCCCCCCTGGCAAATTGCACAACGTTATTGTCTGGATCTGTCGTTCCTCTACCAACCGAGAGCGTCTCCACGAGTGGCAGCTAAGGCTCGGCCTGCCGATCCACGAGCTTATCCGTGACAATACCACGCGCTGGAACTCTGCTTTTAACTCATTCAAGCGTGCTATCGAGCAGCGAGGGCCTATCGAAGGAATGCTAGATGAGGAGCTCCGGAAGTGGCACAAGCTCAAGGCAAATTATGATGGCGGGACTCGCTCCCAAAAGCCACCAGAACAACCAGCTATTATCGATGATTACTTGACTGCTGATGACTGGTCAATGATTATAGAGCTTATGAAGCTGCTTGAGCCACTTGAGCAAGCAACTCAGCGCTTGCAAGGCCATGGCGACGGTAGCAGCCATGGATCTATCTGGCAGGTCATCCCATGCTTTGAGGGTCTACTTACCTTCTCCGAGAGTCTCCGAGCTCACTACAAGGTCCTTCCACCGTCAGAAACACTTAACGTCACCATTGAAGAGTCTCAAGATCCATCACAAAGGCCTACATTTGATCCAGAACTTCCGAGCACGATACCGGGCAATTCTGGTACAAAGTTAGGCAAATCTGGTACAAAGTCGGGTCAGAGGAAGCGATCATCTCGAAACACGACCACAACCACCCCTTCTACTCGCGCACCCCTCGAGGCACTCCCTACGCCTTCACAAGACACCTCGCAAGCCTATCCCTCTCAAGGACCTCTTGAAATACCAGAGGAAACAGACCCTCGTCGCGACCGGCAGATTATCTGTACCAACATCAACCTTGGATGGGGCAAGCTCATGAAGTATTATACGAAGACTGACCTCTCAGCAGCGTACGTCGCAGCCCTTATCCTTCACCCTCGCTATAACTGGTCTTGGTTAAAGAAGAAGTGGTGCCACCGAGTGGACTGGCTCACGGCCGCTGACGACCGTATGCGCGCTCTCTGGCAGTCTTATTCAACTTTCCCTCTACCGCAACGACCAACTCGAGCTCGAGCTCAGCCACAGCAGCGCACCGGTCAACTGAACCTTCTCTGGAGTGACGACGAGGACGACGATTCAGAGCAAGAGGTGGAACTTGAGGAATACGCTGCATGGATCGAGCGCGCGCAAGTAAAGGACATATATCGACCACTTGAGTACTGGACTTCTAAACACGCGAGTTCTCAGTGGCCTCGCCTCTCGCGCCTCGCTGTTGACATCTTTACAATACCTGCAATGTCAGATGATCCAGAGAGGACCTTTAGCTCTGCCGGCCTCATGGTCCGACCGCATCGAGGGCTGCTCAAAGACGACAGTATTACAGAGACTCAGTATTTGAAGAATTGGCTGAAGGGCGACATGGTGACTATGGCAGTCTTCGCCTCTCAGATGGAGGAGGAAACAACACCTATACAAGGGGACGACGACGACGACGAGGTAGCTGAGTTGCCAGAGGTTATAGTGCTTGAATGAGTAAAATCAAAGTTTTCTCAAATCGATCCAAGGCTATATCTGACCACCCCAAAGGCTCTACCAGCTCACCCAAAAACCAACTCTTGAATCGACCCCTTGAATTACCCAATCCGGTAACTTATCCACCTCTATCCATGGATTATCCATGGATAGAGTGGACAATATCCAGTCTATCCATCAGCAATTGGACTGGATTGGATAGAGAGCCTTATCCAGTCCATATCCATCCATGAACATCTCTGTATGAGACAGAATGTCAGGCAGAGATGCTTGACCGCCGCCAGCCCAACTGGGTCAACGCATGCTCCGGAATCACCAGTTCGCTCTCACATGCGCAAGTACGTCTTCCGCTCTGCTAGCCAGCACCACGACAGAGATAAGGTCACGACCTACAACAAGTGCAAGGATATACGCGTCACGGTAGATGATATGGGCAGCTATCTCAGCAGCTGGTTCGAGCGACCGTATGGTCATGAGGCGCAAACTTCATAACATGGGTATACTACAAAAAGCTATCTGAAAGTCCTTCAGGACGGTCTACTGCGTAAATCACGAGCCGATCCTATCTATTGATAAGACGGCGCTCGAGTTCACACCTCAAGACTTGCGAAAGCGTGATTCAATAGGGTTTACCCACGCAAGGGCTAGCCAAAGAAACTATGTATCACCATCTCCGTCTCCGTTTTCTGGCAGTCCTGACATCAGGCTCTGTTGCGAGGCAGCCTTACATCAGACTTCGATTGATTCGGTTCACAAGGCATTGCCCCATGCGAACGAAAGCTCGACCACATCTCAATTGACTGCGCGTTTGTTCTTCCTCTGCTTGTACGCAGAGTCGGCATGCAATGCTTTACTACTTCTTTGAATCCACTCGTCGATGCCATGTAGCTCACGTTCGCTTGTCTCTAGTGACGTTCATCCGTTCGCCAGTCGGATTGGTGACATCGCCGAGCTGACTGCGATTCGCGGGCCGCTTACGTGAATGATAATCATCTGCACACTCTATACTCGGAGGACTAGCAAGATTGTCGCCATCTATATTCTGTAGTCCAGTCGAACGCATAGGATGACGCCTCCGTCCGTTCGAAGGTGTCAACGACAGACGCTTCTGGCCCTGACTGGCTACGGTGCACGATGTTCTTGCTACCAGGACCAGTGCGTGAACTGCATATCATTGAAGCAGCGCATGGTACTGGTATGATGTGCTTGCAAACTCAGCTTGGAAATCATGCTCAGTGGCTCTCACTCCGCCCATGCGCCGTGTTTGTATCCTCGGGACAAGTGAGGCACAGTCCCACCACTAGTCACGGTCTGCGTGATATCATACGTCCAGCCAACGTGTCGTTTGATGTTCGATTCTTATAGTGAAAAAAAGTGTTTGCTGATGATCGATCCAGGAGACTGAACCTCATTGTTTCTCAAGCGAGCCAAATATGCCTGGCATTGGGTAGTTCTCCATTTCGAACTCGTTCTTCAGACTTCATGGTATCAGGTCATATGAAGCGTGCATAGACATTGAGGTGCATATACATCGATGCCATGAATAAACAAGCTTCGGACGGCGTACATACTGAGGATGGGATAGCCATGATGCTAAGAGAACGTTTCCCTATCAGGGCAGATCTACGGAGATACCATACTGTGACTCGGGTCACCGGAACATGGAACAATGTGTCTCATTCTAAGCAATCGCGAAGGCAGTCAGTCTGCTAGGTACTCTTCCTTTCTTTGCCGCTTGCAACAGGCAAGTGTACGAAGTTCTTTGTTCAAGTTGCTAGACTATGGCTGTTCATCCACATTCACTAGCACACTCTGTTGCGAAAGTGAAACACATCAGTGTCTGTGAGCCTTGAGCCTTGTCAAACTCGTTGCTCATCCTGAGCTACAATCTAGGCAATGCTGCTAAAACTTGACCTCGCCCATCTGGCACACCAGGACTTAGCGATAAAGTCAAATTCTTCTTTTTTCTTGCTTTTACCCCACACGAAGACACAGGCCAAGATTCGAGTGCCTTTGATGTACAATTGTTGCAGAAACTAGTACAGGATTCCTCTCCACAGTCGATCCTAGCACATCACTCTTCCCAATCTCGTTGTTCGCTCATCACAACAATTGCTCTTTTCAAAAAGAGGTTTGCTCTATGTTCCTGTAAGCACATCCTGTTCTGATGTACAAGTAAAACAGATCTTCAACTTTGGTTCTTGTGGGTCGTAATTGGCTTATCGAACGGCCAAATGGCTTCCAATTCCTGAATCGTCATATCCGAATCAGAGTTGGTACTGGACAGTTCTCGGAACTGGTCCACTAGTTCGAACTGCCAGTTCTCGAGGTGGACCAGTTCTCGATCTGGGAACTGGTAGACCAGTTCTCAGCTGAGAACTGCCAGTTCGAACTGGCAGTTCTGCCGGCAGTACTCCGGCAGGCTTTTGATTGGTTCGGCTGACCCTCGTAAGCTACACCGGTCGAGGCCTGCTGCTTCACGACGCGTCCAAATGATCCATGTTATAGCCACCCTATGGCTACACGACCTTCTTGAACTCCGGCGGAGAGCTCTTACATACTCTCTTCCGTCAATCTACTCGAGTCCTAAAGCGAATACTCAGCTCCATTAATAACCCTTGCGCCGTCCTCTGAGCTTAACATCCCTACCGAATTTGCGCATCTTCTCGAGCGCCGGCTTAATGGCTACACCTCATCGAGGACGACTATCTGCACGAGCTATTGAAGAGACACTCAATGTGTCAAAAGTTGTCTTAAGACTGATATTATAACCAGCCTCGAAGGGTCCTTTGAGAACGTAGCGACGTACCCTAAGAACATGGAGACTGAACACTAAGAATGTCACATCTTTCCTACCGACAGTGACCCCCATACTAGTAACCAGTTCTACCAGTTCACCAGTTCTACCAGTTCTCAACTAAGAACTACCAGTTCTCACTGGACCAGTTCCCAGATGAGAACTGGTGGACCAGTTCCGAGGTCGGAACTGGTCTGGTCCATCCAGTACCAACTCTGATCCGAATCCGGTTGAGAGATAGCTTCCAACAAAGTCATGAATGCATTTTTGTGGTTTTCTTGTGTCTCGTCCCAGAGCTCGCTCTGTATCCAGCCATCATTTGTAGTCTGTAGTTGGTCCGTTAAGCTCTCTTTCAACTCCAGTGCTTGGAGGAACGATCGATGATCCTTTTCGTGATCCTGAAGCGCTCTTCCTGATGGTGGAGTATATGGACATGGACTTGGCAAACCAAACTCCTCCCACCGGGTCGAAAGGTTGATAAGTTCATCTCTGAGCACGGTGATACCGTCCACCCAAGTTCGATGGCAATATCGAAACAATCTCAACAAGTCGTCGTCGATAGTTCGCACGGCGGCAAGCCGGGGGATGTAGGCTCTGACAAACGCATCATAGACGCGTTCTAGCACCCTGTGACTATCTCCTTCACTGTTGCGTTTCCCAGGGAAGTGAAGATGTGTAGTCTCAAGATCCAATACCATTCCTGCGTGCTCGAAGGCAGGCTCGATGCTAGTCCCTTGCCAATCAATGAATGCGGTCATTGTAGTGGGATCGTCAGGGTCAACAAATATGTTGTGTAGATGCAAATCCGGATGCATGATGGTTGGAGATGCGTTACCATTGATACGCGGATCCCGTGCAAGGATCTGTAGAATCTGGCGAGCGATGCCAAGCAGCTGTACGTGCCCCTCTACATAACCTTGGTAAGGTTTCCCATTCGGATGAGAGCGATCGGGAGGTGGAAGTCTGGTGAGCGCTGTATCTATGAGACCGCTGCAGTACGCGGGTAGGTCATCCCCTGCATGATCGGACAATGTCAGTCCTATACAGTGTGGTCAACAATCAATGCGCATTGCAATGCGACATTGAATTGAATTGCCAAGACGATTCAATCCAATTCAATGCTATGGCCGGCTGA
>ERZ794946.119-NODE-119-length-41768-cov-91.634982_pt1 | contig 41768 bp, 25 predicted proteins | sample MGYA00433072_ERZ794946 | MGnify/ENA primary metagenome ERZ794946 (study PRJEB30137, sample SAMN04331413) | food metagenome | isolation source: Y3 must sample point D1 replicate A | place: Australia: South Australia | collected 2014 ...
TCAATCCTTGCGTTTCAGCTTCCACTAATTTAGATGACTATTTCTCATCATTTGTGTCATCTTCTAACACCGTATATGATAATATACTAGTAACATAAATACTAGTTAGTAGATGATAGTTGGTTTTTATTCCAACAGTGTATCAACTAGTGGTCATACTATCAATATATTATCATATACGGTATTAGATGATGACAGAAGTTATGGAAAGCTTCGAAGTTAGAGGAAGCTGAAATGCAAGGATTGATAATGTAATAGGATAATGAAACATATAAAACGAAATGAGGAATAATCGTAACATTAGCATGTAGAAATATAGATTCCATTTTGAGGATTCCTAAATCCTCGATGAGAACTTCTAGTAAACCCTGTATACCTAATATTATAGCCTTTATTAACAATGGAATTCCAACAATTATCACAAAATTCACAGAATTTCCAGTTTAATATCAAGAATAGGTGGATAATACGGTAATCGTATGGCCGCCATTGTTATGAAAGACAGTTATTCCTAAGTATATTGAATATACCAGGGTCACTATCGAGAATGTAGAATTTCCCATAAGGAAAGCCATGAGTTCGTATAATATTATGATTGTCTCCTCTCTTCTTTTCTATATCATCATATGATTATTTCTATTGTGTTATTAGTTTTTACATTTCAGTCCTCAGTACTTTTGTGAGAGGAGCTAAAAAAAAAAAAAAAAAAAAAACATTACTTGGAAAAGGGAGGCATAGGAAAAAAAAAATGTCTAATATCGAAGATTGAGGAAAAAAATAAGTTATTGAAGGATGCGAGGTTCGAACTCGCGCGGACAACCGTCCAACAGATCTTAAGTCTGCCGCCTTAGACCACTCGGCCAACCCTCCGTAAAATCACTTGCCTGTTTTCAGATTCTGTTCTTATTCGTTTAGGTAAGAAAGAATATTCAAGGGAGGATGACTTTCGAAGATTGTATTTTTCTTGTGCATCATATAATCTTAGGAAGAAGGACACTATTATATAAATATCGTCTATTAAGTACTATTCGTGTTACTGGTATATTATTATATATGGTTGTTGGAATAAAAATCCACTATCGTCTATCAACTAATAGTTATACTATCAATATATTATCATATACGGTGTTAAGATGATGACATAAGTTATGAGAAGCTGTCATCGAAGTTAGAGGAAGCTGAAGTGCAAGGATTGATAATGTAATAGGATAATGAAACATATAAAACGGAATGAGGAATAATCGTAATATTGGTATATAGAAATATAGATTCCATTATGGGGATTCCTAGACCCTCGAGGAGAACTTCTAGTATATTCTGTATACCTAATATTATAGCCTTTATCAAAAATGGAATCCCAACAATTATCTCAACATTCACCCATTTCTCAATGGTGTAAGAAGAGCACATAAAGATTGAGAAACTGCCATCAAATCTAATGGAATCTGAATGCAGTGATTGATAATATGATAGGTTAATGACTGACAACACATAAAATGAAAAGAAAAATAACAATATTACTTGAAATGTTTGAAATGTCAATTCCCTTGTGCAGATTCCTATATCCCTGAGGAGGTGTTCTAGTAAACTCTGTATACCCAATGCTATAGTCTTTTACCAACATTGAAACTCAAGAATTACCTCAATATTTACCTACTCCTGAAAAGGAAAAGAAGAAAAAAATTATAATATTATTTATGGTTATTATCAACATTTTGAAGTAGCCTTCTAAAATCTGAGGATAATTTCTAGCATATGTCACTAATGTATGTCATTACCCGTTACTCAAAAGCATGATAAAAAAAATCACCATAATATACGCTTGGCTTTTACTCCTTGCTAAATAAATTACACAATGCTCAAAAATGTTCTTTATTCTAAAGGATTCATTGAAACAGGCAACCATTCAGAAATCATCGATAGTATTAAGCGCATAAACATTTAGAATATACATCCCTAATTTTGAAATTTAAATCAGATATTGTCTAAACATGTGCTCTGACTCGCTATATTATGCAGAATGTACAATCTCGTCTAAGCATATGTCACCATCTTCTTTTCCTGCAAGCCAGACACATTCTCTCTTTTTCAAGAAATTGTTGTCTACAATAACGTATTACGAAATTAGGCGACTGCTGGTATAGATCACAGAGACAGGGCCTCACTTATTGGATAACACAAGGAAACGATGACCAAACAGCGTTACAGCACGGTATGAATAAAACGACACCTTCTTAGCCGTGAATTCCGCGCTTTAAGTTGCACATCATTGCCTACGAGTACGCGACGTGACTCAATTGGAAGAAATGACAGTGGAAAAATTTCCTCAGGAATTTCAAAATCATAACCATAGGCCGATTAGAATGCTTATTGTTCTGCATCACTTCAGTCTAGGCGAATAAGAAAAGCCCAGCAGAGGTCATCACGTAGCTACAGGAATTGCTGTGAACGTTGCTAGATAAATTTTCCTTTTTAGTCCTTATCTCCCTGTTTCTTCCTTCTCTCATCATTTTGGTATAAGATCTGTTTTCTGGCAATAATGTTCGAATCTGTCAATTTGGATGAAAATTCTCCAGAGGATAGAGAACTGGCTAAGGTTTTGTCCCCACCGGGTAGTTATCTTTCTCCAGCTTCACTAGACAGTGGTTCATCGTTCACAAATAGTGGGACTTCAACTAGTTGCTTTGAACCAAAAAACAATCTACCCTCCTTATCGTTTTTAAATGCTAGAGCGGGATCTTTAGGTGGCATTTTTAATCATAAACAGATGACCTCGCCGTCAAATTCGAATATAGGAGGCGAAAATGTAGAATCGACCACAAGTAGTAATGACGGCAGTAATGAAAATGCAGGTCATCCCACTACTTCAGAGCAAGATCAAAATGCAGATCACCCCACTATTTCACAGGCAGATGATAATGGACACTCATCGTTGACCCCTAATCCTGCTGTAACTTCAACTGTTACGGATAAGAAGGGAAATACAGTAAAACGGAAGTACTCCAGAAATGGGTGCTCCGAGTGTAAGAGACGAAGAATGAAATGTGATGAAACTAAACCGACTTGTTGGCAGTGCGCAAGATTGAATCGTCAGTGCGTTTACGTTTTAAACCCAAAAAATAAGAAAAGAAGAACCTCAAATGCTCAAAGAGTAAAAGAATTTAGGAAGCACAGTACTAGCCTCGATAATGATCATAATAATGCTCGCAAGCGTCAGCATTCGTCATGCAAGGCTGAGAAGAAGAAAAAAGTACGACAAAATTTAAGTGAAGACACCACGGACCCTAAACCGATTACAGATAACGGCAAGAATGTACCTTTGGATGAAATAGAATCCCTAGAGATTCCAAATTTGGACCTTACCACCACAATGAATGGATATGACGTTAATTTACTAATGCAGAACTTGAATGATATGGTTAATATGAAACTTCATGACTCTTACTTATTGAATGAAGAACTGAAAGGATTAGATTTGCCCGATTTGGACATACCTGAACTTTTGCCCGCTTCGAATGTAAACAGTAGCGTACCAATATCCTTTCTGGTGAATAATGTAATAACTTTCAACACAAAACTAAGCTCGTTCAAACTAGGTGGAATCCACGATAAGTATCTAAAGATATTTTACTACGATTGCTTAGATTCTATTGCGCCCTTTTTCCAAAATCAAGGGAACCCGTTAAGAGATATCTTACTTTCATTTGCGAAAAACGAGGCCTATCTTTTATCTTCCATATTAGCTACGGGAGCATCTATAGCATATAGAAAGTCTAATAACTTGGAAGATGAACGAAACTATTGTGCTTATTTGTCACATTGCCTGAGCCTGTTGGGTGAACAATTCAAGAATGAGTCAAACGTTTTAAATAGGATAGAGCCTATCATCCTGACGGTCATCATGCTTGCATGGGATTGTATTTATTCAATGAATTCTCAATGGAGGTCTCACTTAAAAGGTGTAACTGACCTTTTTAAAAAAATCAATGCCGGGAATTCCTCCAAAGTACTTAACGTTGCAAAATGTTGGTTTAAAGTTATGGAAACATTCGCCAGTATAAGTACGGTATTTGGCGGATCTTTAATTGATAATAATGACCTTGATGCAATTTTTGATCCATATGATTACCAATATGTTGACTCGTTAAAATTTTTAAATATTATGACTCCACTAAATGAGTTTAATCTTTTAAGAGGACATAAAGAAGATTTCGATCTTGTTATTAAAGAAGTTTTCAAATCACTCAATACAATTAGGTCAACTGAAAAAAATTACTTTTCTAAAGAAGAAGGTTTGTTCACTAAGAAATTAGACTATCTGCTTTTATCATCCCAAACTTCGTCCGAAAAGTCCAAAGACCAGATATCATATTTCAATACGCAGAAAATTCTAGTGGAAATTGACAAGCAATTAGATTACGAATTTATTGACAAATCTGGAATTATACCCTCAGACAATCAGTCACACCCTAGAATTAGTAATATTCATGATAATGCCATCGATATGGTGACATTAAAGAACGGTGAAGAAGTTGCCATCAGCTGGTATGATATTTCTCATCAGACACAAGTTTTATCTTTCTTATTAATTGTATTATTAAAACTTTTAGGTATGCCAAAAGAGTCAAGTACCATTCAACAAGTGGTCAAGAAAATCATGTCTTTCTTCAAATTCTTAGACAGTGACTCGCCGCCACAAAATTCAAGGACTTGTTATAGTAATTTTGCTGTATTGATTGCAGGTTTGAATGCAATGGACGAGGAAACAAGAGCGATTGTTAAAAGATATTATAAAATCAATGGTGGAAAATTTCAAAGGCTCACAGAGCATAATCTTAACAGACTGGAAAAGGTCTGGTATGGTAAAAATCAAAATTACAGGTTAGAAGAACAAGACGTTTTAACATGGTAGTTTGTCTGTTTACGTAATAATTTTGCCTGTAGATTGATATAAAATTGTGTACGGATAATTGCACTGGCACGTCAAAAGTCCGAGAACTATTTTTCTCGAGAATGCCGCGCAAAGCAGGCACCGTGCCTTTATCTTTCTTTTTTTCCTCCAGCACTAAACCTTCCATAACAATACTATTAGAAAGGTTGTTATCAAATATTAAAATAACTATTAAAGTGATACAAATATATATATAGATGACGATGGGTATAAAAAAGCTCGTTTCTAATCATCAACTATACGTTTCTTGATCAAAATGCACTGAGCAAAATATTGTTATGAAAACATAATTGCTTGACGAAATGGATTAAATGGATCCATTAAATTAAAAAATGAGTCTAGAATTGCACTTTATGATAGAAAATAAAAATTCGACAAGAAATGGTGATAATTTAACGAACGAAAATATTGAAACGTCAGGAAAATAAAATAAAATATGATAAAAGTTGAAGATGGAGTAAAATAATCTTGTCAAATAATCAATAAAGACAGTTTTATCCATTTATAGGAATGGCTTGAAGTAGAAAATTCTTCAAAGATGATTGAAAGAAAGAAGAAAGTAGCACATAATTGACATGACGATTGGCTTATTCTTCAGACTTCTTAGACTTCTTAGATTTCTTGCTCTTCTTAGACTTCTTTTTCTTGTCCTTACTCAAGTTTGGTGTAGCAGCAGGTCTTGGACTAGCAACTGGAGCTTTTGGAGCCATCACTGCTTCGGCATCACTAGGTCCGAAATGGTAGCCCAATTTGTCAGCACCGAAGTGGTTAGCAATTGGAACCAATAAAGTTGGAATGAAACACATCAAAATAAGATCAATGATACCATAGAAAATACCGGCAGAGTCTGGCTGCAAAACGTTACCACCATCGGTAATACCGAAACAAGTTGGGTAAGCAATAATCCACAAGAACATAATAATGCTGAAGAAAACAAGGAATGTCAACCTGATATCGTTATCTCTTTGTTTCACCAAGTTGTAACTGGTGGTCATAACACTGATACTAACGACAATAGCAGCACCTAGACCGATGGTGTAGTAACCCCATTTGTAAGTGGAGTGAACACAGGCAGCGATCAACCAACAAACAGTGAAGAATTCAGTAATACAAACATTGAAAGCCATTTGCCAGAATGGGGTACCAGCTAGCATACAGATTTGAATAATTGGCCATGGCAAAGCTAAGAACCAACCAACGAATCTAGAGTAGAAGATTTGTCTGTAACCTGGATGTTCTTTTTGAGTAGAAGTTTGGACATGGTTGTACTTAGCCTTGACTGGAATCCAACCTAAGTTAGAAGCCATGGTGAAATAAGCGATACACATGAAAAAGTTTGGAGCAATACCGGTAAGGTAAAAGAATCTGTCATTGACTGGTTTTCTGAACATTAAGAATGTTAAAATTAAACCAAATAATAGGTAACAACAGAAACATGTCCAGAACCAATCGGAACCACGACTAGTGATGTGGAAATCCGCACCGGTTGGAGGGTTAATTTTGATGGCTTCGTTACCACCTCTTTTAATTAAAGTTTCAAAGGTAGACATTGTTATTTTTCTTCTTTGTTCTGTGGGTTAAAGGAAGATGATTAGATATTAAGTGAAATTAGGTATTAGTTAAAATTAAAGCAAAAAATTAATGTTAAAATAGGGTCAAAAAATTGGATGTAGAGAAAGAAAAAGTTATTGAAATAATAATATTTTTGTTCGAGGAAACTTCTTTTTTTTCTGAGTTTCTTTTATTATTCTTTTTCTTCGCAATGTTTCTTAACAATAAGGACAAAAGATAGTGACAACGATCTAAGAATTAAAATAAGCTTAATAATAAATAAAAAGAAGAACTTGAAAAGGGAAAAAGAAGAAATAACGAGAAGTGGGAAAGAAATAAGGATATATCTTAAGTTACCGAAAAAGACACTACTTATAAATGAAGAAACCAGGTGAAGAGATCCTTTGTTTTACGAAGACCGTATTTAAACATTTCCCTTCATGTACATGTGTGATAAATTGGAAAACCACTTCTGGAATTAAACTGCTTTTTCTGACATCCTTGTGCAGTCGTTACTGCGATTATTTACATCTTTACTGATTCGTATGAGTGTTTATTTCCATTTTGTCTTTTTTGTCCAGGAAAACTAGAGATGCCGATTTTCGGTTAACAAAAAAAGTCCTGGTGAGGGAAAAAAAACGCTATTTTTTTTGCTTACCGCACTAAGAACTAGCCGGAGAAGACTAAGCTAGGAAAGGGATGGAACAGATGACGACGAAGAAGATTAAGTAAAAAAGGTAAAGGGAGACGAGATGGTGACAAGTATCTCTTTTTTTTATTGCCTTTTTCATATTACCTATTACCGCAAACTGATATATTTCTCAAAGGAGAAATAGTAAAGTGGAAGAGGTTTGGGTCTCTTGGTAACCGGACTACATTTGCAAGTTGCATCTTCCATCGAAGTATTAATTCCCTCCATCCTCTTCTCACTAACACCGGCACGATTTTAAAAATTTTTCAACTCCATTGTTGAATTACGTATTCCTCTTTATGGTAAGCGCTAAGATGAACAGCGCTGAAAAGCAAAATTTGAATGCTTGAAATTCAGAACATGACTATTCGTTCAGTACTCGCTTCATTTGCATCCTTAGTTAATTTGGCCTGAATTACTTTTTGAATTCAAGAGATAGTGCATAAAATGCGGCCCTCCTTTCCAGCTTCCATAAATTGCGCTGATTGCATGTCTGACTAAGCTTTTTTTTTTTTTTAAGCGACCTTGTCTCGAGGAGCATAATAAAAAAAAGGGAGTAAGGTCGGCGGCAGTCGCTTTTATTAAACTGAAGTAAAACAGAACAAAAATTACTTAAGGGTCGCTAATATTACCCTTATCCTCTCAACAAAAGATAAGAAATTAATTGACCTATACCTATAATACCTAATAAACCCAAAAGTGTCTTGCTCTGATGTATTTGTTTTTTTTAACACAACCTTGCTACCTTAGGCCATCGAGAAGAGATTGAGGTCAAAGTGGAAGCGTTGGAAAAGAAGGAAGACCCATAGTATAATGAAGCTAGTTACCATCCTTAGACGACGCCCATATTTTTCAATTTCTCTTATTTTTTTTTTACGCAGCGTAGCAGTTATGGACAAAAGCCGGCCTGAAACAAGATTGAGATTAAATGAAAGGGCGTCTGCTTGTATATGAACTCAGTCGTCCACTCTTTTTAAAGTACTCTACTTATATAAAAAAAAAAGATAGGGATTTACAATGTTAATTATTACACGCAGCATCTAGCGTATGATTGTATGTCCCGAATGCCCCGTTATTACCCAATAAAGCAAATTAATACGGTCTTTTTATAAAGCTGTGCTTCTTTTTCGGGGTAGTTTTTCCGTGAAACCCGTAGATGGGAACAAGAAGAGCAAAAAACCCTTTTTTTTAAATAATCCGAGAGTTTGACAACTTGTAAAAAAAAGCGCAAATGTCGGCGCGCCAAGTTGAAAAGTCGCTCAGAGAAATGAGAGGTAATACCGCGTTCCCAAAACAAATAAACAAACAGAGCAGCCAATCTGCGTGGAAAGTAAACCAAAAAAGCAGAATCACTTGAATCAGGCGGTTTTCTTCGCTTACTCTATACGGAGCCTAAATGCAAAAAAATAGATATTTTGTACTATTCTAAATCGGAGGCCTTCTCTGTGTTCTCAATTTTTTGTAAAGGCATTGAAATATGAAAACAAAATTAGGTGTATGAGCATGAGCACATCGAAGTAATTTAGATTTCTTTATTAATTATGCATGTAGTACACATTACCGCTAACCTTACATCTGCATAAGATCTTGCATCTTCAATAAAAACTCTTTCGCCTTGACTGGAGCATTCAAAATTAAGCGCCTTTTGCTCGCTTCGCAGATTTCTACAATTGAGATAGCATTGCTGTGAGCGCCCTTGCGTGAATCTATATCGTGAAAGAGAAGATATTATGACAAAAAATTGAATGATTTTGCGGGGCCATACCAAAATCCTTTCATGAAACAAGAGTTATTCTTTTAAAAGAAAGCGAACTATGCTATTTATCTTTACGTGTTACATCCAAAATCATTGCCGTAATTTTGTAGGAAGCGCAAAGTGTGTGATTAAAGCATTTGCTATTCTTTTGATTTCCCTTTCCTCTTTTGTTTTGTTTTTTTATATTTTTGCCTATATTCTTCTTTTTCTTTTTCTGTCTTGGGACGAAAGACAACAAAAAAAACCACCAGTAGCAAGAAATAAAAGAAGAGCCACTTAAATCGAGATAATATCTAAATACAACTTTTTATCATGGCAAGAAGAAGGAATATTTCTTGCAAAAACGTGAAAAGGAGTATACTACATAATCGTTGGACTGTCATACTCCGGATGTAGTTTTTACTATTTTGATTATCAGTAATATATCTCCTTTTAAATGATAATTATATATATATATATATATGTACTACTAATAATGACAGTGTGACCTGGGTGGTTCGAAACATCTAGCGTAACTTAATAGTTATTGGCTGCCACCTCTTTGGCCTTGGAAACAGAGGGACTCATGCGTTTTGATGAGTGTCCAACTTATTAAGGTGCGTGCGCCTGGCTTGTTTCCCTGGATAACATTATGGACTTAAATCGTTTTACTTGTGGCTTTTGCGACGCTGACTGATTCATTATTAATTTTTCCTATTGCCGCTCATTGCGATCGCTTACCCGTCTCTTGACTGTCTTAGTAAAAAATTAATAATTCTGCGGGGCTGCACCTGCGCAGTGTATTGGCAAGCCTTGGCTTCGTTAGCAACCCCTTTCCCACAATTGAGTACAGTTACTCTCTGGACAACAATAAAATATATATAAACGTCAACGAGCGGCAAAACGATCAATGCATTTGGCCTTATTCTTTTTACTGTTTTTCTCATATAATTAAATATCGTCGAATAATATATTCAATAAATCATCACCACTCTCTAGTTAAAAGAATCCAATTATATACAATGCCAAGAGTAGCTATCATCATTTACACACTATATGGTCACGTTGCTGCCACCGCAGAGGCAGAAAAGAAGGGAATTGAAGCCGCTGGAGGCTCTGCAGACATTTATCAAGTCGAGGAAACGTTGTCTCCAGAAGTTGTTAAGGCGCTTGGCGGTGCTCCAAAGCCAGATTACCCAATTGCCACTCAAGATACGTTGACAGAATATGATGCCTTTTTGTTTGGTATTCCAACTAGATTTGGTAACTTCCCTGCTCAATGGAAGGCTTTCTGGGACCGTACCGGTGGGTTGTGGGCTAAGGGTGCTTTGCATGGTAAGGTCGCTGGTTGTTTCGTCTCCACCGGAACTGGTGGTGGTAATGAAGCCACAATTATGAACTCTTTGTCTACTTTGGCTCATCACGGTATCATTTTTGTCCCATTGGGTTACAAGAATGTTTTCGCTGAATTGACCAATATGGATGAAGTTCACGGTGGTTCACCATGGGGTGCGGGTACCATTGCAGGCAGTGACGGTTCAAGATCTCCTTCCGCCTTGGAATTACAAGTACACGAAATTCAAGGCAAGACTTTCTACGAAACCGTTGCAAAGTTTTGAAATAATTTGAAGTATTACTTCTCCTACCTATGGAAATGAATGATCCTTTACCGAAAATTATTCTGTGATGAAAAAAAGGACTGCCCGTCAGGTATACCTAAGTATCTTTAGAAAATATATATACTTTAAATACAGTAATTTCTTCGGACATTTTAGTTAAAAAATATTCACAGGAATATATAATGTCTTTATGCAACGATAAAAATGGCGGAAATAAACAAAGGAAGCCTATTAATTCAGTCCTTGATTAATTCCAAGTTTACTCCATTAATTGAAGGCTTAATATTTTTATTTTTAACCTGCAATTCCGCACATTTCCTTAAGTCCTGTAAGAATCCTAGACAGTTTTCGTTAATAGTTCTTGTACCCATATTATCACGAATGCATTGGTCATATTTCTTCATTGGCTCACTACATTCGCTCATGATACTTTTCACACTGGGCACTTTTTCTCTAATGCATGTAGATAATATCATTCTTCCATCTTTACACTTCCCAGGATTTTCCTCATTATCTCTTATGCATTTATGATATTGCAGAAACTCCTGGGGGCAATTTGCCACAACATCTTCTATGACAATCTCATCCAAAATATCAGACATCTTCTTCACCTATCTTTAACTTATTAGCTCGGTGCTTACAGGAACATGTCTTTATATTAGGGAGGGACCTGCAAGTTTACTTTGAATAGTTTCTTAAGCGTAGGAAAAAAAAAAAACTCCGAACTCGGATGTGCAGCTAAAAGCATCGCTATCTCATCTCCCATTAGACCACAGACAACATAAAATTTTATCTCTTTCTCGTTCTGGGACGTAAGTACAGGTCAATGGATCCATTTTTAGAGTTCAGAGTAGGCAATATCTCATTAAATGAATTTTATAGAAGAACTATTCAAAGCGAATTTGAGAGGATCCTTGAAGATCCCCTATCAAATATGAAAAACTACAGATTTAGTAAACAATCAAACTATAGTACAAAAGAAAAAACACCGTTAAGTATAGGTGTTAACTGTCTTGATATTGATGATACTGGTCAAGTGTTATTAGGAGGTGGAGATGATGGGTCACTTTCCATTTGGGGTTTAGATGAATCATTGCACCGCAATGATGAAGGTGAACAGGAATTGATCAATAAAAGGCTAAACTATATCAAGCGACAGCCTCACCAATCAGATGATGAGCCTGCTCAAATAATGGGTTATAAAAATAAAAGAACACGAATAAACGACAACAACACTATGAGACTGGTGCACAGTTTTCAAACACAGAGAAACAAATATCGAATGTATAGACAGTCTAGTGCTGCAGTTCCAGTTCAAAGATCACACATATCAAATAAAACGGATTCTCCTATCGGGTTTAGTGAGACACTATCTGAAACAGATTCAGAAGCTTCCATATCTCACCATAAATATGGTATAACAACTTTGAAGTGGTATAAGGCTGATAATGGGATGTTTTTTACTGGCTCAAATGATAAAACTGTAAAAATATGGGACACAAACAGGTTTGAAGCGGTTCAAGATATAAACCTGGGGTATAAAATAAATCAAATTGATAATAACGTTGTCGACGACAGTTCTTTGCTTGTAGTGGCAAGTGAAGACTACTATCCAAGATTAATTGACCTGAGAACCATGAATTCAGGGGTAACTGCGCTTGGAATGGGAAATCAAACACGAATGCAATCAGAAATTTTATGCTGCAAATTTAACCCCGTCAGGGAACAGATTATTGCTTGTGGTGACATGGAGGGTGGGGTAAAATTATGGGATCTAAGAATGAGGAACAGACTGTATTCAGAATTGAAAAGAAATAAAAATAGGTTCAAGACTATAAATAACGATGATAATGACGATCAAAGCGATGTCTATTTCAGCTCTAACCAATCAAAAGCCCATCTGAGATGTTGCAGTGACATTGTTTGGAATAGTGAGGGTTCAGAGCTATGTTCAGTCGGCATGGATGGAAAACTGAATGTTTGGAGGCCATTTACGGAAATTCTGCAACCAGAAGGTCTAGCTAGTTATTCCCAGTTGGGAACACAAGACCTGAGCCGTATCAAATACAAAAAAAGAGTATCTCGAAGGTTGCTTTGGTTTGACAAGTTTTTACTGTGTATTACTGACAATGGTGAAGTAGAAATATACAATACGGAGGAAAAAAAACTTTGGAACAAGCTCGAATACCCAATGGTTAATCAGGTAAAAAAAAATCAGGCTTCGCATTGTCAGTTTAGTTCCATGATTGTGCAAACAAATATAATGAATTCAGTTGGCCTCAAATTGTTCTTTGGAACTAACAACAACACCGTTAGCGACGGCGGATCCATCTTTGAATGTTCATAAGTAATAAATGCCGTATAGAATATGATAATAGTCTTCGCGGCTCTTATAATTGAACCAATGTAGGTTTGTATTACCCGGAAACGTAGATCGCTACACACGAATATACAACTAATAGCTATATACAAATGCTTTCATCTCAGACTTGGCAGGTATATTTTACCAAGCCGCTTCACCTCTTATCCTCCACTTCATGCATACTTTTCAATAGAGAGCATTTCTTACCACCTCACCTTAGTTTCAGCTGTAGCCTCTTTTCTGACATAATATTGGTAAGTCGGGTTAACCAATTCCGGGCCGAAAGCTTTTTTTATTCACTCTATTTTTGTTTGCATTTAAACTCACAGTGGATATTGAAGGAAGGAATCAGCCCTGAGATTGTGTGACAAGCCTTTTGCAAGACAGAACAGGAGAACAAGAAGCCATAAAAGAAGAATAGACAAATATAAATACTTTTGTTTGAATACCCCTATCAGGTCTTTTAAGGAATAAAAAAGGAGAAAACAGGAGAATATACCATATAGGAGACGCGATTTCAAACGAAAGCTTGAGAAAGGGTTATCGCTGAAATTTAAATAGAAAGAGAAAATATCACAACTAGAGTTAGTATTCTTTTTATCGTTCATCAGCTCTATCAAGATATAATATTTGCTCATCTTTATCTCTCTTATTTTTTTAACACCACCTCCTGAAAGAGAACTAATTGGTATACTAGTTTTACGAGGGCTAGCTTTTGGCTGTTATACGTATAACCACACACCTGGTGTTCTGTACGAACGTTGAAAAGTCAAAGCAAGGGGGAAAAGATAATATCCTTGAAGATTATAAATCCTAAAGCAAGCATATTGACGAAGACGAGATAAGAAAAATCCAAAAATGTCAACAAATCTAGCAAATTACTTCGCCGGTAAGAAAGATATTGAAAACGAGCATGTAAATAGAAATGCGAGCCATGAAAGTAATAGCAAAAGTGATGTCAAAATTAGTGGTAACGATAACGACAACGACGAAGATATGGGGCCTTCAGTATCGATGGCTGTTCAAGCGAAAAATGATGATGATTTCCATAAATCAACTTTCAACCTTAAAAGAACAAGATCAATGGGCCTTCTTGATGAATATATTGACCCTACCAAGAAATTGCTAGGAAGGTCAGACGACCTATATGATAACGACAATGAATATTATGACAACTCATCTAATAATTCTTCAAGCAATTCTTCAGATGATGATTATGATGACGACTATCAGGAACACTCAACCTCCGTTTCTCCACCGCCGGCGGATAATGATAGCTACTTAATTCCACAAGATGATAATGACGTAGTGGTAGAGCCAGAAAGACATGTTGACTATCTGTCACATGAATGGAAAGAATCAGAAATTTCTAATTCTTGGAAATATATCATCCTAAAGAAAAAGAAAAGAGATGTTGATCTAGTAAATGCTGCTAGGTTAGAAAATGCCTCATGGAGAACATGGGCAAAAGCAAGAAACAACTTGAAAACAGTGTCACCTGAAGTGGTTAATTGGTCAAAAGATTCTGATGTGACTTGGCTATATGGCCCTATTGTAAGAGATTCTGAAGGTAATGCCCAAAGTGAAGAAGAACATGATCTAGAAAGAGGATATGGTTCGGATGATGAAAATTCCAAGAGAATTTCAATGCCCACTAAAAATTCAAAGTCGATCGCAGCTGCTCCGAAACCAATTTTGAAGAAGAGAACCGTCACAGAAATTATAGAGGACAACGCTTTATGGAAACTGAATGAGGCAAGAAAACACATGACAGAAATGAAACATGCTTCGGTAATAATGGATCCCAATGGCAACAAAAACGTCCATGACGATTTCGATGCTCTGGCCGCTCAAGTTAACGCCCAGTACTACCATTATCCCAAAGAATCGAACAGTAGCGTTAGTTTGAAGAGTCAACACTCTGACAAAAAAGATAATTCTACTATACCGAATCCTGTAGGAGAAAATTCAAATGGTGGCGGTGACAAGGGAGAAGAAGACCTGCATTTAAAGTCAGCGCTTCATGTTCAAAACAATAGGTCAACGGCACAATCAAACAAAAGCATACTAGAAAATAGTACCAATGATCGTAAGGCTAACTTGGATCAAAACCTAAATTCTCCTGATAATAATAGGTTCCCCTCCTCAACATCTTCCTCCAATAGAGATAATGAAAACAATTCCATGGGATTATCATCAATATTAACCTCAAACCCAAGTGAAAAATCTAACAAACCTACTAAAAATAGACATATACATTTTAATGACAGGGTGGAACAATGTATGGCACTACGATATCCAGCTTCACAATCGGAGGATGATGAAAGCGATGATGAAAATAAACAATATGTTGATGTTAATAACAATGCGAACGTTACAACAATAAACAACAATAGGACTCCATTGCTAGCCATTCAGCATAAATCTATTCCTATCAACTCCGCAACTGAACATTTGAACAAAAATACTAGCGACGATGATACATCCTCACAATCATCATCTTCATCACATTCTGATGATGAAGAACACGGCGGCCTTTACATAAATGCAAGATTTTCCAGGAGGTCTGACTCTGGAGTTCATTCACCAATAACAGATAATTCCTCTGTGGCTTCATCTACTACTTCCAGAGCTCATGTACGTCCCATAATAAAGTTGCTTCCTGATACCACTTTGAATTATGGATCAGACGAAGAATCTGATAATGGCGAATTTAATGGGTATGGTAATGCTGTGTCACATAACGTCAATACCTCCAGAGGCTATGATTACATATACGATTATAACTCGGTCTACACTGGTGATACTTCCAGTTTTTTACCAGTAGATTCATGTGACATTGTAGATGTTCCTGAAGGAATGGACTTACAAACAGCCATTGCAGATGATAATGCATCAAACTATGAATTTAACAATGCGGTAGAATCCAAGGAAAAACATGTTCCACAACTACACAAAGCTTCAGCAAATAATACAACACGTCAACATGGATCGCATATGTTATTATATGACGACGACAATTACAGCTCTTCATCAGATAGCGAACAGCAATTTATTGAAGACTCACAATACAATAGTAGCGACGACGAAGAGGAAGAAGATGACGATGACCAAGAAGTAGACGATAACCACGATGAAGGACTTTCACTGAGGAGAACATTGTCACTTGGGAAATCAGGATCTACCAATTCTTTGTACGATCTAGCACAACCATCACTCTCTTCGGCAACTCCTCAACAAAAAAATCCTACTAATTTTACAGGGGGTAAAACTGATGTAGACAAAGATGCACAACTGGCTGTCAGGCCGTATCCGTTGAAGCGCAATTCCTCTTCAGGGAACTTCATATTCAATTCAGATAGTGAAGAAGAGAGTAGCAGCGAGGAGGAACAAAGACCATTACCCGCTAACAGTCAGCTGGTTAATCGAAGCATATTGAAAGGCAGTGTGACACCAGCAAACATATCATCTCAGAAGAAAAAAGCCCTTCCAAAGCAGCCAAAAGCGTCCGATAGTTCACAAAGCTTTAGAATTGTAAATAATACTCCTTCACCAGCCGAAGTGGGGGCGAGTGATGTTGCCATAGAGGGTTATTTCTCTCCTAGAAATGAATCTATCAAGTCTGTTGTTTCCGGGGGAAATATGATGGACCATCAAGATCACTCAGAAATGGACACTTTGGCAAAAGGATTTGAAAACTGCCATATAAATAATGCTAGTAAGCTAAAGGACAAGAAAGTTGATAGCGTGCAAACCACTAGAAAAGAAGCGTCTTTGACGGATTCGAGTAATGAAAGCTTACACAAAGTGGTGCAGAATGCAAGAGGTATGGCAAGCAAGTACTTGCACTCTTGGAAAAAGAGTGACGTCAAGCCACAAGAAAATGGAAATGACAGCAGTTAGAAGAAAGAATTTTGAAGTCAACATGAAGAGAAAATAAAAATCCAGGTAGTGTGGATCAGTGCCGTCTTTAGGATCCAAGTAAGCTGTAATCGACTGGCATTGTCAAGGACAAATGTAGACAGCGAAGCAGTTATTTTACGTACACAATTAAATTCGCTCCAGATTTCAAAACTTCTTTATACCTTTACAATATTTGGTACTTATGTACAAGAACTTCTTGAGCTTCCATAGTCGTATGTGTGTTCTATATATTAGCAATTAAACGCAGCTGATCTAAGATATGTTCGTGGGTAATGATTTTCAGATAGAGTACAATCAATGTTTTCTTCGATCTTTAAAGGGTTTTTCCTTTATAAAGAAGACACCACACAACAGTCTAGAAAGTAAACAAAACAAACTACGACACGGCTTGTTTTAGGCACAACTTTGTTTTAGGCAGAGCTTACAGTAATTGGCAGTATTGATATCCTAAAGCAGTATTAAAACAATTTAAAGGTTTGGTGAGGTATCTGGCCAATGTCAATAAGCGAAACACCTCATAATAAAAGCCAGGGACTGCAAAAAGCGGCTGGTCGTCCTAAAATTGTTGTTCCTGAGGGATCGCCTTCTCGTAATAGTGATAGTGGCTCTTTTACTATAGAGGGTGATACTTCCCTTAATGACGACTTGTTAAGTATATCTGGCAGTGTCACACCAAGAGCGAGAAGATCTTCGAGATTAAGTCTGGATTCAATAACGCCGCGAAGAAGTTTTGATTCTAGGACACTATCTGTTGCAAATAGTAGATCATTCGGTTTTGAAAATGAAACACATAGTGGGTCCATGGACTTTTCGCCATTGGGAAATAACTCCATCTATGAAATTGTGATGAACACAAGGAGGAAAAACTGGCTCAATTACCCCACTGTTGCTGATATTCCACAAGTTAGCCTAAGCAAAAATGATCTGGATGACCATTGGAAAACTCATGTTATCGAATACGTCAAAAACATTAAAAGTGATTACCAAATATTTCAAAGCACAAATAATATAAGAAACATGAATCAGATGGAACAGTTAAAAGAACTGCGAGAAGGGGAAAATATGCATGAGGAGTCGTTTGAAGCAAATCTGAGGCAAGGGGATGCCGAGCTAATAAATAGTATACCTGACTTTTACTTTTCAGACAAATTTCAATTAGATAACCCTCGAACTTTTCATAAAGTGTTGGACGCTATCGATTTATTTTTAACGAAACTAGACATGAAGAGACAAGCGGAAAGGGATGAGGCTTTTTCTGAGTTGAGGGACAGGCTAAACGATTTTTTGGATATCGTAGAAACATTACTGGTTACAGAGATATCCAAATCCTCACACAAATTTTTTCATGCGCTAAGTGAAGTTGACAATATTCAGAAAAGAGCCTTGGACACAATGAGCGAGCTTAAGGAGCTAGCACAGAATATCAAGACCATTGACGCAGAGAATATAAGAAAAAAAATTTCACATTTAGAAATGATTTTTAAGAGGAAGAATGTAGAGAAACTAGAACAGGGATTATTACAGGCGAAGTTAGTGCTGAACAAAACAGATGAGTGTAAGTCAATGTATGAGGAGAACAAGTTGGATAACTGCTTAGAGCTGATAAAATCCATCGATTATCTGATTAAGGGGGATGATTCAATAAACGAAGATGTTCAGAGTTGGACTAGGTGTTGGCCCTATAAATTAAGCAATTTGAGGACGATACCTGCTTTGTCAGCAACGAGAGAGTTTTTAACCAATATGAAGATTGAAATAGGAGGAAAGTTCAGCCTACAATTATCGATTTTACTAATAGATGATTTAAGATCCTTTTGCAAATCAATCAAACCAAAGGAAACACTACATAGGATACAAACGGGATCTAATGATAAAAAGCAAACTATATTTACTGATAATTTTTCTTCAAAGATAACCGAATTAATAGTCAGATTGAATAGATGCGAAGAATTAACGAGTGCCTTTGACCTATACAGGGAAAAATCTATCACTGAGCTTAAATCTATCATAAAAATTTATTTGCCAACAGAGAATGCACACGCTGACAATAACCACGATGAAAAACATCTTAACAATGGCTCTACTAGTGGGTCTAAACTTTCAAGATTAATAAAGGAGCAAACTCCTGCAGAATTTCAGTCCATGCTAGTAAACATATTCACGCACGCGCTCGAAGCTCTTCGAAGACTTTATGGGCATCAAAAGTTGCTTCTAGATATCTCTCTTAACGAGCTAGCATCTGTTAAAAGTCCAAACGAAAACCAGCACAACATGATTACGCAATTGGATATACGTACTGGCATCAACGAAATAATCAGAATTATTCAGTTACGTACAGGCAAGATCATTGCCGTAAGAAGAGAATTGAACTTATCTCTACGGTATGATTATTTCTTGAAATTTTATGCTATATGCGTTATTTTTATTCAAGAATGTGAAGTATTAAGTGGTGAATTTTTAACGAAATATTTAAGTAATGTTTTAGCATCTCAGATCAAGCATTATGCAAACGCACAAAGTTCAAAAAATTACCGCAACATAAAGAAAAAGATTGATGCTGAAGAATGGATTCCATATATTGTGGACTCCTCTATTCAGAGCGATGTTAACGACATTGTGTCAAGTATAGACATAGACCCATTGAGTTGGACAACTATTTTAGACATGGTAGGGGGTTCTCATGATTGCGAAAATGGCAGAAGCGAGGACAAGGAAAAAGATGAAGGAAATGAAACATATCAAGGTCATAGGAAATCGGTTGTTGTTGGCGATAAAACTTTTGTGGCCAGTAGTTCTCTGCTCGCTACCATTGAGGTTATTAAGGAGCTAATGGTTCTTTCCATAAACCTTCCCTCGATATACTTATCAAATTTCGAGAAGTTGTGCTATGACGCACTACAATACTACAACAGTAGCGCCATGGCATCTGTCACACAACCTGGAAACTCACTTTTAAAAACGGGTAGAAACTTATCTATCATGGGAGAGTCATTGGACTGTCTCGCAGAATTTGTGATTATTGTTCAGAGATTTTATCAAAGGCTTTCCAACTCTAACAGGGATTTTGAGCCATTCGATGCGAGTCATTATACAACCCTGTTGGGGCAATTCCAGGCCTCATCGAATAAAATATACATGGCCAATGCCCCACCTCCGCCTGTATAAACATGATAAAGAAAAATTAGATTTCAAGCTATGTACCATTATTTACTTTTTAAACTAATGAATCATCGATGTTATATTCTCTAAGAAATTCCGCTTTTTTTTTAGAACATTATCTACGTATTATTTTTCCAAACATGAGCGGTGAAGAAATGATCAAACAATGAAGATCGAGCGAGGTCAGAGCTTTCCAAATGCGATAGGAAAGGACTTTTTCCAGCAGCTATGAAAATGTACTTCAAGTATCTCGTCAGTTGCTTTACAACTCATCTCCTGTAATTTCCAACATAGCATCGTTCACGACACAGTTGGCGCTGAACAAATTTTGTGCATAGAGCAAGCAGCCGTTTCTTGTCTGCGTCAAGAAGAAAGATAAAGGTAGAATGGACAGCGTGTCAAACCTTAAGAGCACAAATTTTCAGAACAATAATGACCCAAAAGAATCTGTAGAAGAAGCAGTGCTAAGGTATGTGGGAGTCGACTTGAAGAATCATATTAAAAAGACAAAGAAGAAATTGAAGAAACAGAAGAAGAGAAAGCATGGTTCAAAAATGTCTCATGAAGATGAAGACACTGATATGGATTGGTATTTGAAAACATCGGGTTCAAAAGATTTACGTAAAGTGGATGATATCGAACCAAATTCTGTTGCTGTAGCAGCTGTTGCTGCCGCATACAACAGCTCAATGAGAGAAAAAGATAAGAGGAGCTGTCATAAAAAATCTTCTAATAGTAGATCAGAGAGGAAGAAGCACCGTAAAAGAAAAAGCTCTAAAGAAAGAAAAGCCAAAATAAAAATGGTCCTAGATCCGCAGCTGACTACACTGGACGATGGCATAACGACAACAGCATTTTTACCTGATGATCTCATTGCTGAAACAGCTTTTGATAAGTATGTTGATACTGAAAAGGCATACCTAGCTAAACATCCAAGTAAATCGTTAGAAGTTAATGAGGATGATAAAGAAAACAACTTTAATAACAATAGCAGCACGCTGGTTAGAATTTATACCGATTTAGAGGGGATACCAAATGACGGCAGCTACATAAAGCGCACTCCAAAGATACCAGAAAAGGATGTGAAATCAGACGACTTGATATTGGCACCAGAAGAAAACAATGGAGATACCGCATTACTGCGATCCGATATTGTGAAAGCGTCAGTAATTGACGGTGCTATCACAAAATCCATCGGTAAGAAGTTCACTCCCAGCGAGGAAAATGCTTTGGACCAATTCATCGAAGAATACATGAAAATAAGAGGCTTGGATAGACGCCAAATGTGCGAGAGAATTTGGTCTACAGACGGAGTCATTAGAGATGGGTTTTGGGCAAATATCAGCAAAGTTTTACCTTATAGAACAAGGTCCTCAATATATAAACATATAAGAAGAAAATATCATATTTTCGAACAGCGTGGGAAGTGGACGCCAGAGGAAGATCAAGAATTGGCAAGATTATGTTTAGAAAAAGAGGGTCATTGGACCGAAGTAGGCAAATTGTTAGGCAGAATGCCTGAAGATTGTAGGGACCGTTGGAGAAACTATATGAAGTGTGGTTCAAAGCGAGGTTCTAAAAGATGGTCGAAAGAAGAAGAAGAATTGTTGACTACTGTAGTAAATGAAATGATTGAAGAGGCACACCAATATCAAAGGATGAAGGCATTGGAGGCTGCCAACAAAAATGATAGATACAATCAAATGTATTCTAGGGGTCCAAAGGGAAAGAGAATTAGCGATAATCCTACCTTCAAAGATATGATCAATTGGACTGTCGTCAGTGAACGCATGAGCGGAACTAGATCCCGTATACAGTGCCGCTATAAGTGGAATAAATTAGTAACAGATGAAGCAGCCAGAAGTATGTTGAGCATTCCTGTTTCTGAAAGGAAGTGGCTGCTAGAACGATTGAAACAGCTACCTAAAACGTCCTATTCAAATATCGACTGGAACAGTATAGCTACCTACAAGCCCGGATATCCTCGAACTGGTCTTGAACTGAGATTATGTTACGAGCAGATGAGAGAAAAGATTCATGACTTTAAAGGAAGGTCAACAGCTGAAATAATTGATTCATTGTTGGAACAAATCAATTAAGAAGGGTTACTTTCCCAAACATATACAGACCCAATAGATAAAAGCATATTTACTGATTTTTAAAGGTAAAGAAGAATGCAAATCCACCCATCATTACAAGGTGAAATATTCACTTCATAGTACATTTGCTTCTTGCAGAAGTGGAGATTATTGAATTTATATTTTTAGTACATTATACAAATAATTATAAAATAAACAGTTACGTAAGTCTTATGCTGATTCATAACCAGCTTAAAATTTAGCAAATTGTTTGTTAGCCTTACCAGCAGCAGCAGAGACCTTGACAACGTTGAATCTAACAGTCTTGGAGATTGGTCTACATTGGCCGACGGTAACGATGTCACCAACTTGGACACGGAAAGCTGGGGAAACGTGAACTGGAACGTTCTTGTGTCTCTTTTCGTATCTGTTGTACTTTGGAATGTAATGCAAGTAAGCCCTTCTGATGACAATGGTACGGTGCATCTTGGTGGAGACGACGGTACCGGTCAAGATCTTACCACGGATGGAAACTAAACCAGTGAATGGACATTTCTTGTCAATGTAGGAACCTTCAATAGCGGTTTTTGGGGTCTTGAATCCCAAACCGGCATTCTTGTACCATCTCTTGGTTCTCTTGGAAGTCTTAACCTTTGGGTTGTTGAAGATGTGTGGTTGCTAAAAAAAGGATGATACAAAGGTTAGTAAGTTATTCGCATAAGTGAAATAAAAAGAAATTTTACCCAATCAACTATCGTAAACGTAATGAATCTGTATAAAAATGTGCTACCTTTATCAAGCCTTCGGCACCGCCGGTTTTGTAGTTAATTAACGCAAATATTGTAAATTTTGACTGGCAAATTCTATTAGTCGTAACAATAAACATGCTAAGAATTCAATAGGATACCTGCTAAGTTTTCATCTATTCTAAACAATTCCTCAGACGATATATATCAGCAAAGTTACTTTAGGTAAAATTTCTTTAAATCCCTTGAGACATTATCGCTAAATTCATACCTTTTGGAAAGCTCTCTCGGATTGAACGGTTAATTCAGTGGACATCTTGCTGGTTGCTTAATTTCCTTTTCGACGTTCCAAAAAGCAAATCATTATATGAAATGATGATACAGGTATACCATCTTTTGGACTGCACATTACAGTCCTATCATCTTGGAAAAAGTGCATAATTGTGGAAGCCTTCCTAGGAGGAGGAAAGCCCATCCGGTCCAAGCGAGTGAGACAGTATGAATTTTGGGTCCGCGTAAACTTAGGCAGAAACACTGACTCGTGGGGGCGTCCACCCAGCGGACGACTTACTTGGGTTGGCCTGGAATTTTCTTTCACCGGGAATATTATTAGCTGGGAATAGTGTCGCGTATCCGCGGAACAATATTTGAAATCGTGAAAAAGATGAAAAGAAATGTTTTTTCCTGAATGATTGGGTGTAATAAAATAGGTCTGGGTTATGAGGGAACTATTTGTCGGATGGTCATGCAATATTCTCGTTATTGAATTAACAACATTACGTGCGATGAACACTATCGATTGGTAAAGGCTCATTATTTATTTATTTTATTATGCAACCATGTATATAAGATTATGGAGCTATCATGAGAAATATATTAAAAAAGATTGGCAGAACAGAAACAACATATATGTGACATTCATGATATGCTATATTTAATTCTTCTTTTTCTTGTCTTTACTAGAGGTGGAATTCTTTGGTAATTCATTAACGAATGGTAAAAATTCTGGTTCACCTGGAATGTATTTCCTCAAAACTTCTGGTACAACCAAACCATCTTCCGTTTGGTAGTTCTCCAAGATACAGCACAAAGCTCTTTGGGTAGCAGCCAAAGTGGAATTCAAACAGTGTACGTATTTCTTTTCTCTGTCGCCCATTTTCTTTATACCGCATCTAATTTCTAAGTTTCTTGACTGATAATCAGTACAATTGGAGCAAGAGACGAGTTCTTTGTACTCCTTTTGGTATGGGAACCAGGCTTCTAAATCGTACTTTTTAGCGGCAGCATTGTTTAATTCACCGGAAACGATACCAACGATACGGTATGGTAATTTCAAAGACTTATAAAATTCCTCAGAGTAAGAGATCATCTTTTCAAACTCCTCCCAAGATTTTTCAGGTTCAGTGATGACGAATTGTTCAATTTTTTCGAAAGCATGAACTCTGAAGACACCCCAAGCATCCTTACCGTGAGAACCGGCTTCTCTACGGAAACAAGAGGAGTAACCGACATAGTGAATTGGCAATTGCTCTTGTGGCTTTTCAAACCATTCACCGCTGTGGTAAGCGGAGATAGGTTGTTCTGAGGTAGCAATTAGGTATTTTTCATCTTCACCATCGATAACTTTGTATAACTCTTCATCGAATTCAGATAGTTGAGCAGTTTTTGACATAAGTTCTTTATTCATCATGACTGGAGCTTGTAAAGGAATATAACCCTTGGCAGCTAAGAACTGTAAACCATAGTTAATCAAAGCTTGGTTCAAGAAAACACCATAATTTCTGAAGAAATAACCTCTATGACCACAAATCTTTACACCACGGTCTGGATCATATCCATCTAATCTTAGCAAGATTTCATGATGGGATAAACTAGCTGGTTTACCAGTCACAGAAGCAATGGGGCCAACCGCTTCTAAATCCTCTGGTTTCCAAGTACGGACCAATTCATTGTTTTCTTCATCGTTGGAAACAACAACAGATGGATGAACGATATTTCCTACTTGAAAAACTTTTTTCTTCAAGTCCTTATCTTCCTGTTGCTCCTTTTCAGTCAATTCCTTCTTTTGTTGGGTTAACTTCTCTTTTTCGGCTAATAATCCGGAAGCGTCTTCCTTGTTTTTAAACTTCAAACCAATATCCTTTTGAAGCTTGTTGAATTTCTTGTTCAATTCATCTAATTCGAATCTTGTTTTGACCCAATCTTTGTAGTCGGAAATAATTTCATCGACGATTTCAACACTGGCATTTCTTGCTTTCTGAGATTGTCTGATTAGCTCTGGGTTACCACCCTTATCTTCGATAAATTGGTTGATGTCCAACATTTTTAATTACACGCTTTTCCTTGTGCCAGTTCACGAATTGTAATATATATATATATATATATTACATTGCGATCTTATCAACTTATTTTCTGCTATTTTTCAAATTTCATTGAGTTGATTCGAAGAAATGACAAAAAAATTTTTTTTTGCACCACGTGATTTTTTTTTAATATATATGAGGAACAATTTTCGAGCCGGATAGGCCGCATTCATGTTTTTTACAATTTTACCTTCGTATAAATGTAGGAACTCTTTTTTGTTCTGCTGACCATACTTACTCTAAGGAAAAAAGTCAAACATAATGTCCATCCTTATCAGTAATATGTGAAAAATTCGCCATGCTGCAGCTAATATCACCAAAATCAGTGTATTTTTGACTCGATACGTATTGTAAAACGTGCCCAGTCCTGCATCTGCATTTTCAAACGGTGTCGTCGACACTGTAAAATAAATCTGTCCTTTGAATTGCAGGCATAACTTGAAAGAAATACACACTTTCGACATATAATAGGCGAACAGGCCTTAAAAAAATTAGTTTAATGACAGAAGCACCACTCTTGTGGATTATCCTGAAAAAGTTATTTTACATTTAATATAGCGATATTGGGATTAAGTCATTTCCAATGGGTTTCCGGTCCAATGGTCCAGTGGTTCAAGACGTCGCCTTTACACGGCGAAGATCCCGAGTTCGAACCTCGGTTGGATCAGAATCTTTTTTATCGTAAAAGATAATAATTTGAAGTACATATCCATAATATAAGGGTGGTCAATATCCAAGATAAACGTCGCATTCCCATTTTCTTATTAAGCCGGTAAACATTGCTGAAATCTGCGAACAGGAATGAATGTTACAGTTACTGTTTATGATAAAAATGTCAAGTACAGATTAGAAGAGAATATCAAAAATAACAAGGGTCCCAGCAACGATGATCAACCAGCATACAATAATGAATCAAAGAGCACGGACGGAAGTGATTATGCAATGTTTCCCACTAACATTAAGTACATATTTGAGGACAACAATGATGAACTAGTAGATTCAAGTGATGCTGCTTTGACAGCAGGAATAGATAAGGTCGGAGATGAACTTGAAAATGTCATAATTGTCCAATTGGATGAATCGGGATCTCTTGAGGATATCACACTAATCAGCGACCAATATGAGCTTTTGTCACATAGGACAAATAGTCTCAGCTTGGAGGAAAACCAAATGAGAACATTATCATCACATGGTGATGATAAATCTAATGATGAAGAGGAAGAACTTAGCGTTGACAGTGATAGATTCAGAGTGGACTCGGACATTGAGCTCGATGTAATTTCACAATTTTGCGATCTGTCTCCTTTTCTTCGCGATTTGAGTTTGAATGACTTAATTAAACTCTACGTCACACAAAATGAACAATTACAAATGCTCTCCAATTCCGTATGAAAGCAAAAATGAAGCCGCATGGATGAGACTCTCTTAACTTGTTTATGTAGGTATATGTTCTCTATATTTTATGATAATTCTGCAAAATTTGCTGGCATCGGATTTATTTTGATAGAATAGAATTTTTCAATTTCTCTAAGTTTTGCTAAATCAGCTTTGGTAATGAAGTTTATAGCCACACCCTTTCTACCAAATCGACCACTTCTACCGATACGATGGATGTAATTTTCTATTATTTCTGGTAGGTCATAGTTAATGACTAAAGAAACTTGTTGGACATCAATACCGCGCGCCCAAACATCCGTCGATATCAGTACACGAGAATGACCTGTTCTAAAATCATTCATTACTTTATCTCTTTCTTCTTGTTTCATATCACCATGCATGGAGACTACAGCAAAGTTTGATTGGATTAGCCGCTGAGATAACCAATCTACTTTTTTCTTGGTGTTACAGAATATCACACATTGTGTAATGGTCAAAGAATCGTATATATCACACAGAGTATCGAATTTCCACTCTTCTTTGTCAACATTAACGACATATTGTTTGATACCTTCAAGTGATATTTCATCCCTCTTCACTAGGATTTTAACTGGATCATTCATAAATTTTCTGGTTACTTCTAAAATGTCCTTATTCATTGTTGCGCTGACAACAACAACTTGGCAATTTTTAGGCAATTTTGCAAAAATATCGTATATTTGTTGCTTGAAACCTAGTGTCTCACTCAATAATTCATCAGCCTCATCTAAAACTAACATTTGAACATTTCTTGTTTGCAACATTTGTCTCTTAATCATGTCTAATACTCTTCCTGGTGTTCCGCTAACGGCCTGGCAACCATGCTTTTGCATTTTCTTCAGGTCGTCTTTCAAAGTTTTACCACCTGTAATGGCAAATGCATTGACATTCATATAATCCCCTAGATTTTTTACTACTTGCCCAATTTGGCTTGCTAATTCACGTGTTGGAGATAGTATTAGAGCTTGTAAATCTTTCTTCCTTAAATCAATAGCTTGTAAAAGGCCGATTGTAAAAGTTGCTGTCTTACCTGTACCTGATTGTGCTTGTGCTATAACGTCCTTGCCCGAAATAATCTGTGTAATAGCCCTTGATTGGATAGAGGATGGTGCTTCAAAACCGTATGAGTATATTCCTCGAAGTAAGTCATCTTTTAGATTCATGCTTTCAAAAGTAGAAGACACCTTTAATTTTTTCGATGTTTTAAACTTCAATTTTTGGTCTTCTTCTCTGTCAAACGACATGTCTAATGAGTTTTTTTTTTGTTTCTGTACGGTCTATTTTATTTGAGTGAACAAATTTTTATACCTCTTGAAGGAGTGGTGGCCCTTTTATATTAAAATTTGTGTATAATTCATGTTTTTATTTTGTCTGGGCCCTGCTATTATCTAGCTCATCGCATAAAATAAAATTTTCAAACTTCGGCATAAATTCTCGACACTGATAGAAAAAGCAGATCAAATAGTAAGCAACTATGGATTGTACGCTGCCATCACGGATAATTCAATTTATCTGTACATTTTTCCTAGAGCATACCACAAGGGAAATCGTTTTTAATTTTCGTTTCCTGCATTAACAATTAGCGAGATAAATATTACAGGAAATGGACAGAAAAGCTGTCGAAGAAAAAAGAATTGTTATTTCTATCGGTGGAGGGCATGCTACTGGTGTTGGAGCAATTGCACTGGATTTACAAAATACTTTCAAAAGCCTATATAACTCTATCAATATAAGGGTAATAAACCTAGATAATATGATAGAAGGGAACATCAAGAGCTACAATAATAACGACTATGATTTTGATAATATCCTTAATTTGGTATATGAAAAGCACGCTGTAACTTCTCAAAATGACATGATTCAACATGATTACGAGGACCCGATAGATTTGATAATAGTATGTGGCTGTTATGCGCTATACGATAAACGCATCAACGAAATATCTCAATTAAAAGTATTCTTGGATAGTGATGCAGATAAAAGATTAATTAGTCTAATCAAGAAGAAGAACGTAGGGAGCAATGAACAACTAGCCCAGTTGATCACTGAGTATATGGACCATCTGCGCCCGGAGATGCAACAATATATAGAGCCCACTAGAACTTTTGCAGATTTGATCATTCCTTCTACAAATGAAAATCTAGGGCGCGCAGTCCTCGTGGACGGTATAGTTAAAGCAATCGAAGATACCAAAAGCCAAATAGAAGGCAACAATACGAACAACAAAATACGCCCACGTTTATGGGATTTCGAAGCTGAAACAATGGACTTGGAGAAAGATAGATATTACGATCTGTCATGAGGTCCTTGCCTTCTATATCTGCACCACTTTTAATCGGCTCGATGCGACTAACATCCGTATTTACCCACACAAGTTTATTGATTTTTTTTTGCATTCTTGGATCTCGATGGGCGCTTTTACTCCATTAGAACCATGCTCACGGGAAGCTGAGCTCTTACTTAGAGCTGGTCATAGATATCACCTATTTTGTTCATCGCCGTGACTTCTTTCGGCAGGGCGACTCTGCTCAGGAGCCCTGACTCGTGTTGCCTCGAGTAAACGGTATGTCAAAAAGAATAGGTCCAAATATCATATATATAGCACCTTGAACCCAAACAAATCCAATTACAGTACCCGTAGCTCACATATGTAGAAAGAGCTTTGCCTGGCACAAGCAATAATGTCTATAATCAAAAAAATTGTGTTTAAGAGATTCAACTCAACTTTGAAAAAAACTGCTCTTCATGACCTTCATGTGTCATTAGGCGGTACAATGGTACCATACGCAGGATATTCCATGCCCGTACTATACAAGGGACAGACTCATATTGAATCACATAATTGGACCAGGACAAACGCTGGTTTATTTGATGTTTCTCATATGTTACAAAGTAAGTTATCTGGTCCTCATTCTGTTAAGTTTCTGCAACGTGTAACGCCCACAGATTTCAATGCCTTGCCTGTTGGGTCAGGGACCTTAAGTGTTCTATTAAATCCACAGGGAGGCGTGGTAGACGATACCATCATCACTAAAGAAAACGATGACAATGAGTTCTATATTGTGACCAATGCTGGCTGTGCGGAAAGAGACACCGAGTTCTTTCACGATGAGCTACAAAATGGTTCTACTTTAGATTGTCAATGGAAAATCATTGAAGGTAGATCACTATTGGCATTGCAGGGTCCTAAAGCAAAAGATGTGTTGGAACCACTTTTATCAAAAACAGCTCCTGGAAAGGATCTAAAAGAGTTATTTTTTGGACAAAGACATGAATTTGCGTTAAAGGACGGTTCTTTGGTTCAAATTGCTAGAGGCGGGTACACTGGTGAAGATGGATTTGAGATAAGCATTGCAAATGAGAAAGCGGTTGAGTTTGCGGAGCAACTCTTGGCCAATCCAGTAATGAAGCCTATCGGACTGGCTGCTAGAGACAGTTTAAGGTTGGAAGCTGGTATGTGTTTGTATGGTCATGAATTGGACGAAAGTATCACACCAGTAGAAGCTGCGTTAAACTGGGTGATTTCAAAGTCAAGAAGGGACCTAGTAGATCAAAAGTACTGGTTCAATGGCTATGCCAAGATAATGGACCAGCTAAACAATAAAACGTATAGCAAGGTACGAGTCGGATTCAAATACTTGAAAAAGGGGCCAGCTGCCAGAAATGGTGTCAAGATCTTCTTGCCCGATGCCGAAACAGAGGTCGGCCTTGTTACATCAGGTAGTGCATCTCCAACTTTAAACAACATCAATATTGGACAAGCTTATGTACAGAAAGGTTACCACAAGAAGGGAACGAAGTTGCTTGTTCAAGTAAGGAACAAGTTCTACCCGATTGAACTTGCTAAAATGCCTCTTGTGCCCACACATTACTACAAGCAGTAAACTGAGCGAAATAATATTCAGTTGATAATGCGTTTATTAAGAAAAGAAAAAGAGTAAAAAAATAATTTGCTATTTTGATCTAGTAAAGACAAATACAAAGATGCTTACGCTCAATTCCTTTATTTTTTTATATTCATGTAGCTTTTTGTATATTCTTAAGGACTTGTTTGATCTTTTACCCCTTCGCGTGGAGATAGGCTGCGCGGTTACTTTTATTAGAACGTACCCCAGATCTGTCCGTCGAAGGTTAAAGAAATGAACAAACAACCCTACGTACGACTGTGTTTTGCAGTTTAAGAAGGATGAAGCATTCCCAAAAATACCGTAGGTATGGAATTTATGAAAAGACTGGTAATCCCTTTATAAAAGGGTTGCAAAGGCTGCTTATCGCTTGCTTGTTCATTTCAGGCTCGCTGAGTATTGTCGTTTTTCAGATCTGTCTACAGGTGCTTCTCCCTTGGAGCAAGATTAGATTTCAAAATGGTATAAATCAAAGTAAGAAGGCTTTTATCGTTTTATTATGCATGATCTTGAACATGGTGGCTCCCTCTTCTTTGAATGTCACTTTTGAAACATCGCGGCCATTGAAGAACTCTTCTAACGCCAAGCCATGCTTTAGATTTAAAGACAGGGCTATAATAATTGCAAATCATCAAATGTATGCAGACTGGATTTATCTCTGGTGGCTTTCCTTTGTTTCAAATTTGGGTGGTAACGTTTATATCATCCTGAAGAAAGCTTTGCAGTACATACCATTACTGGGATTTGGCATGCGAAATTTTAAGTTTATATTTTTAAGTAGGAACTGGCAAAAGGATGAGGAAGCTTTAACAAATAGTTTGGTTTCTATGGACTTAAACGCGAGGTGCAAGGGGCCCCTTACAAATTATAAGAGTTGTTATTCCAAGACAAATGAATCCATTGCCGCTTATAATTTAATCATGTTCCCTGAGGGTACAAATCTAAGCCTCAAGACAAGAGAAAAAAGCGAGGCATTCTGTCAAAGAGCACATTTGGACCATGTCCAATTAAGACATTTGTTATTACCGCACTCTAAAGGCTTGAAGTTTGCAGTAGAAAAACTAGCTCCTAGTTTAGATGCTATCTACGATGTCACTATTGGATATTCTCCCGCCTTGAGAACGGAATACGTCGGCACCAAATTCACCTTGAAGAAAATATTCTTAATGGGTGTCTATCCGGAGAAGGTAGATTTTTATATTAGGGAATTTAGAGTTAATGAGATCCCTTTGCAAGATGACGAAGTTTTTTTCAATTGGTTACTGGGCGTGTGGAAAGAAAAAGATCAACTGCTAGAAGACTACTACAACACAGGCCAATTTAAAAGTAATGCTAAAAATGACAACCAATCCATCGTTGTTACGACACAAACGACTGGATTTCAGCACGAAACATTGACACCCCGTATCCTTTCATATTACGGGTTCTTCGCTTTTCTTATTCTTGTATTTGTGATGAAAAAAATCATTGATTTAACCTTAAACCAAACATAATTAAACCTGTATTTCATATATTATTTCCACTTAGCTTAGCCATCCACAACGGTAAAGTTACAAATATATAAGTAATAGTTGCTTTCATAAAAATTATTAACACTTCTTTCGAACTCATCGCAGAAGTGTCGCCGGCCCCTCAACTTCGCGCCGTATCGCTTTTTTTTTTTTTTCAATACAGGATCAAGACGAAAAACACTTTTCTGTTCTTGTTTGTCTCTGTTGGTTGGATTATATCTCCAACAAAAGGGAAAATCCCAGTTTGACCTTATTATATTAGAATTGTCTTTTGTCTTCTTTCTTTCATTTTGTACATCTTTCTGTCTTCTCAAATCTTTTTTTTATTTTTTGTATATATAAAACTAAAGCTAAAAGACTATGGATACCTCTCACGAAATTCATGATAAAATACCCGATACATTAAGAGAGCAGCAGCAGCATTTGCGCCAAAAAGAGTCGGAAGGGTGCATAACAACATTGAAAGATCTTAATGTACCTGAGACGAAGAAACTTTCCTCCGTCTTACATGGCAGAAAGGCGAGTACATATTTAAGAATTTTTAGAGATGATGAATGTTTAGCCGATAACAACAATGGTGTAGATAGCAATAATGGCGGGTCCGTGACATGCGCGGACAAAATAACAAGGTCAGAAGCAACTCCCAAATCGGTACCAGAAGGACTACAAGTTTCTGAAAAAAAGAATAACCCAGATACTTTGTCCTCTTCATTGTCAAGTTTCATTTTATCTAACCACGAGGAGCCGGCAATTAAGCCCAATAAACACGTGGCGCATAGAAATAATATTACTGAGACAGGTCAAGGCTCTGGTGAGGATATCGCAAAACAACAATCACACCAACCACAGGTGTTACACCACCAGACTTCTTTAAAGCCAATTCAGAATGTTGATGAGGGATGTATTTCGCCTAAGTCCACTTATCAGGAGAGCTTACATGGAATATCGGAGGACTTAACGTTAAAGCCTGTTTCTTCTGCAACATACTATCCTCACAAAAGTAAAGCAGATTCTGGTTATGAAGAAAAGGATAAAATGGAAAATGATATTGATACTATTCAGCCTGCCACCATAAATTGTGCCTCTGGTATAGCGACACTTCCTAGTTCATATAACCGACATACTTTCAAAGTTAAGACATATTCAACTTTATCACAATCCCTAAGGCAAGAAAACGTCAACAATCGTAGTAACGAAAAAAAACCTCAACAGTTTGTGCCACATAGCGAATCAATTAAAGAAAAACCCAATACGTTTGAACAAGATAAAGAAGGCGAGCAAGCGGACGAAGAAGAGGATGAAGGTGATAATGAACATAGGGAATATCCCCTAGCAGTTGAACTAAAACCATTTACGAATAGAGTTGGAGGTCACACTGCAATATTCAGATTTTCGAAGAGAGCGGTTTGTAAGGCTCTAGTGAATAGAGAAAACAGGTGGTATGAGAATATAGAGCTGTGCCATAAAGAATTATTGCAATTCATGCCACGTTATATTGGTGTCCTGAATGTTAGGCAACATTTTCAGTCAAAAGATGACTTTTTAAGCGATTTGGATCAAGAAAACAACGGTAAAAATGATACCAGTAATGAAAACAAAGACATAGAAGTCAATCATAACAATAACGACGATATTGCGCTTAATACAGAACCCACGGGGACCCCCTTAACACACATACATTCCTTCCCCTTGGAACATTCGTCGAGACAAGTACTTGAAAAAGAGCATCCTGAAATTGAGTCTGTCCATCCACACGTGAAAAGATCACTGTCAAGTTCCAACCAACCTTCCTTGTTGCCCGAGGTTGTATTAAATGATAACAGGCATATTATACCGGAATCTCTGTGGTACAAATATTCCGATTCTCCAAACTCGGCACCGAATGATTCGTACTTTTCGTCCTCCTCTTCTCATAACTCATGTTCGTTCGGTGAGCGTGGCAATACAAATAAATTAAAAAGACGCGATTCTGGGTCCACCATGATCAATACTGAATTGAAGAACCTAGTCATAAGGGAAGTATTTGCACCGAAATGTTTTAGAAGGAAAAGAAACTCTAATACGACTACAATGGGAAACCATAATGCGCGTTTGGGTTCCAGTCCATCTTTTTTAACACAAAAATCAAGAGCCTCGTCCCATGATGCATCGAATACGTCTATGAAGACTCTTGGTGATTCATCGTCACAAGCGAGTTTACAGATGGATGACTCGAAAGTCAATCCGAATTTGCAGGATCCTTTCTTGAAAAAATCGCTTCATGAAAAAATATCTAATGCTTTAGATGGCTCGCATTCAGTAATGGATTTGAAGCAATTCCACAAAAACGAACAAATAAAACATAAAAACTCTTTCTGCAACTCTTTATCACCCATTCTCACTGCAACCAATTCTAGAGATGATGGCGAATTTGCCACCTCCCCGAATTATATCAGCAACGCACAAGATGGTGTTTTTGATATGGATGAAGATACGGGAAACGAAACTATAAATATGGATAACCACGGCTGCCATCTTGACTCTGGTAAAAACATGATTATAAAGTCATTGGGGTATAATGTTTCAAATGACTATAGTCATCATGATATTGAATCAATTACGTTTGAGGAGACGTCCCACACCATTGTTTCAAAATTTATCTTATTGGAAGATTTGACAAGAAACATGAACAAGCCTTGTGCACTGGATCTAAAGATGGGGACAAGACAATATGGCGTAGACGCCAAAAGAGCCAAGCAACTGTCACAGCGTGCAAAGTGTTTAAAGACCACTTCTAGGCGTTTAGGCGTTAGAATCTGCGGATTAAAGGTTTGGAACAAAGATTATTATATCACAAGAGATAAATACTTTGGTAGAAGGGTTAAGGTTGGTTGGCAATTTGCTAGGGTACTTGCACGTTTTTTGTATGATGGTAAGACCATTGAAAGTTTAATCAGGCAAATTCCAAGGTTGATCAAGCAACTAGATACTTTGTATTCTGAAATTTTTAATTTGAAAGGTTACAGGCTATATGGCGCGTCTTTATTACTAATGTACGATGGAGATGCTAATAAATCAAATTCTAAAAGGAAAAAAGCTGCTAATGTTAAAGTCAACTTGATCGATTTTGCACGTTGTGTTACTAAAGAAGATGCAATGGAATGTATGGATAAATTTCGTATACCCCCAAAATCGCCAAATATAGAAGATAAAGGGTTCTTACGAGGTGTGAAGAGCTTGAGGTTTTATCTGTTATTAATCTGGAATTATCTGACTTCTGATATGCCGTTAATTTTCGATGAAGTAGAGATGAATGATATGATTAGCGAAGAAGCAGATTCGAATAGTTTCACCTCCGCCACCGGTTCGAAAATCAACTTCAACAGTAAGTGGGATTGGTTAGATGAATTTGACAAAGAAGACGAAGAAATGTATAATGATCCAAATAGTAAACTAAGACAAAAATGGAGAAAATACGAGCTTATTTTCGACGCTGAACCAAGATACAATGACGATGCTCAAGTTAGTGATTGAAAAGAAAGGATAGAACTAATGAATATTCTTTTAGCTGCGCTTATTTCAGTCCGTAAATGCATTTATCTATTCGTAACTATCATTATTTTGATTGCATAATCCAATAAATACACAAACGAGCATAGCATATATAACTATATATATGAAAAGACAAACGAATTTGTACGTGTATGAATATGACTACACGGTTATAGGCGATCACTAGAACCATTGAGCGGAAAGGGCCACCTCCGGGTAAAAGTCAAGGCCGCGAAAATAACAAAGGGAATAAACAGTCACCTTTAACAAGAGGAGGTAGTAATTAGCGTAGGAATAGGACTGATGAAGAGCTCGGACGTGTGAGGATATATGTACATATGATGGCTAGTACATCCAATGATGAAGAAAAGTTGATATCAACCACTGACAAATACTTCATCGAGCAGAGGAATATAGTATTGCAGGAGATCAATGAGACTATGAATTCAATCTTGAATGGTCTGAATGGTCTCAATATATCATTGGAGAGCTCGATAGCTGTGGGAAGAGAATTCCAGTCAGTTTCTGATTTGTGGAAAACACTTTATGATGGGTTGGAAAGTTTATCAGACGAAGCGCCCATCGACGAGCAACCTACTTTATCTCAATCGAAAACGAAGTAAAGTTGCGGTTCCCTCTGTCTCTCCTAATATTATCCTAAATTTATGTTTACAGTCGCAAATTAGATAAAGGATACGTAAGATATAAATTGTAATTTTAGCCTAATGATAAGTAAGTTGTGGACAACTTTTGCACGTTGAAAAAAGTGGAGGGCCACCGAACTCTTTTTCAAACGTTCTCCTCTTTGAACTTAGTTGTCTACCGTTTTGGATGGTAATAGCTGTTTCTTGGATAGACCTACCTTATATTTAACCTTGTTAGAATCCACCTGATAGAATGTCTTGTTCGTTTCATATATCAAGTCCTTTAGGCTCTTCTTCTTCCTTGGAGGGCTTTTCTTCATTGAAGGTGGTGGTTGTAGCCTGTCAAGCTCTTTCGAGGGAGCTCCTTGGTATTGATCTTGTTCTCTTACTCCTTTTTTGGCGTCCAGATAAGCACCCCCATTGGGGCTTCCGCCACCTGTGTTCTCAGACAGATTTTTGGCACGAAGTTGTTGTTTTTCCAATTCCAAATTAAACAGTCTTCTTTCTACAACGTTGATGTTGACTATGGGAGAAGTCGTAATAGACCTTTTGTTCTTTCTTGCTGGAGCAACTTCGGTGCACAAGCTCTTTTCGGCATTATTATGTACCCCGAGTGGTATATAGGAGCAGCTTCTCCTATTTGATCTTTGTTGCATCGTCTTGATTTCTCTCTTTCGTTCGTCTCTGACATGTAGTTGTAATTCAAGAATTTAACCTGGGCGGCTATCTTAATAAATAGTGCATTACTCAAGCAAAAATCAGAAACCACGTACGCTAATTAAAGCCGTGAAAAACGAAAATATAAATATGCGAGAGTATACATTAAAATATTGTACATGTTAGCGACGCAGATTTATACCTCGCCATTTTTAGTCTTGAATTGAGGTGATCTTTTATTAAAGAGCATATCACCTCGGCAAGAACCCAGGTCTATTACACAAGTGGCAAGGCAAAGTGTGCATAATAAATATGTAATATAGTTACTTGCATTTTTTAATCTCTTGAGGTTATTATTCCTCATGTTGTCTAACTTCCAAGCAACTAGGAGTGATAAACACGTCGTCTTTAGGAATGGTGAACATTGGCAGTTATGGCCATTCAGAATGAATTTCAAGAGAAAAAGGATGCACCTTGCATGAAGTACCAAGAAAATAGACAAATCCGCTGGAGAAATTGGTATTGTTACTATAATTCTTATTCCCGATGTTCCAAGCAGGCATTCACATGCATCAGTTGAAAGGTATATAAGTACTACTTCAATATATCTATCAGCTCTGGGAAAATGCTTCAAGAAGGAAAAATGATAAGTAAACTATCCTTTAACGCCTCATGATTATTGAATAGCCTATACATGCAGAGATTAAATTTGATCCAACACCAGTAAATCCTTAGTTAAGTCATCGCATGCATGTTTACCATACATTCACTACTATTTGTGTACGGAAGACCAAATAAGATAAACCATAATGCTGGTCTCCTTCCATTTACTAACATACGTAATTGCTCCTACTGCCGTTCAGCCTAACCTACTCACACATTCTGATGGTGATCATGCAATCTTTGAGTGAATATGTTGACTAAAAGAACATTAAGCTTTATTTTTTTGGCGTGACCAGCGGGTACTGCGATTCTTTGACTTTGTTTTCTACTGTATCACTGGAAATTGATTGAATAATTAACCAATTTAAAGTAACAATAACACAGTATCACAAAAAGTCACCTGATGGACCTTATGGGATATAGAATTTTTACCCGCCGAGTTTCAAGACTCTGCGGTATATTAATTACCATCAGTACATTATTAATGAATATATTAACCTTTTTTCGTATGTTTATTAATATACTATTTTTATTGCATTGTTATATCGTCTACCCGAAGTACTCTAGGCTTCCTATGCCTCGAAAAAAAGGTTTTAGTCTTTCAGTTTTTTAAGCCCTTTCAACCTTTTTTAAAAGGTGCGGAGATCCTGCTCATATTTTTTTATGATTAGTTATTTTGATATTATGCGTATGATAAATAATCACACCAAGTAATTCAACCTGAATTTCTTATTCGTGTTTAATATGAAACAGTATGATTTCTTTTATTTGTATAACGCTCCTGATGAATTGTGCAGTCAAGGAAATTAATTAAATAATTAAATAATACTGCATTTATTTTCCACCAAACTTATGTCGTGAAAAAAAATTGTCAGGAGTATAACTCTTAAAAAGTAAGCTACCATTGACATTTTAAAGAAATTGTAGATGAACATATTAAAAGCGCCATAAGGCATACAAAAAAATACACTAGAAGGCTCATCAAAGATCCTGGTAGCTTCAATGCACTGAAAGCGATGTCAAAATTTAAGCAAGTGCATGGCATTCATTAATTTAAGGATAACATAATAAATTCTGGACAATTTTTCAATAGTTGCCAGCAGGGTGAAGATGAAGCCAGGCTATGTTCAATGTATGCTTTCTTTATATTGTAATTCTTTCACTCGTGTATATTGATTTTAGGTAATTTAACGCTATTTCGATTTTATTTGAAATACCTTCATTAAATTGAGATGTTTCCGATTTAAATGCTTCCAGCTCTACTAGTAACAAATTGAGCTCCCCTGGGTCTAAATTACTATTTTCTTTCCGTTGTTTAATTAAAAATGAAAAATTTAAGTAAAACAGGCCCTGTACTAACCTATTTTCAGTGTCAGAACCGTCACGGATCATTTTAACAAATATAGTTTTCATATCATACCATAATTTGCCGTCAAGTTTTAAACGACTATTTTCTCTACTGCAAATATTGAGGCAGAGCCCTAAATGCAAGAGTATGTTATCAACTTTCGCGTCTGTCAATGGATGTATGCTTTCCAAAATTGTGTTCATTGAACTTTGAAATATCATATCTGCCTCTTTCCATAGCGTATAGTTATGTACTTCCATGTTTGTTAACAAGATTAGGATTTTAATCAACGAGTCATCATCAAGCATATCCTTAAACTGATTATTCAAGTTGCTTATCAGTGAATCGAACATTTCAGGTTGTTCAATATACATGTGGCAAAATTCGGAAGCGGTTATTAATTTTTCTAAAAGAGGAATAAAAGTCTTAACGTGCCGACTGAATAAGTCCTTATTTGAAGCAAGGATGGAGATTCTCTTGATTATATCTAACGATAAATTACCATGCATTTCCCAGAGTGATAATGAATAATAAAGTCCCGTTTTGAATTGAGTCTTCCGAAGAAAGTCTTCGAAATTTAGGTGTGAGAGTTTTTTAATATGCTTATTCTTTTTTGTCCGTATTTTACCATCATCTTTACTTAATTCGATAGAGAAATTGTCAAAGCTTGGCGGGAAATCGGATTGTGATTCACTAACTTTATGTAGTAAATAACCCTGTAATAAGATTAATTCAGGAAAATCCGATCTAAATTGCGCAAAACTAAGCTTAATTATTTCCTTTTTGAAATATCTTTTCGCATATTGAAAAAATTCTTCGTCATTAATAATCATTAGGGATAAATTTAAAAGTTTTTTAAAGTATTCATTGATTGGTACCGTAGTATTGTCATTACTTTTAGAATTGGACAGAAGAAACTCAATATCATCCTGGTATTTTATTGTATCTCCCATATTTTTTAATTCGTTGTAGTGATTTGTTGAAGTTAATCCTTCTTTTTCAGCATTACTGTTGTCAGCGTTATTTAGGGACAAGGTGTTAGCTTTCTGATCTACCTCTTCTCCCATTATTTCATTTTCTTTATTTTTGTTTATTAATATTGTTCTAAATTTGCCATATTTTTTGTCTTTGGATGTGCGTATGCTATTATTCTCTACAGCGTCGTCCATCTTCATCTCATTTTCAAGCATTTTATTCAGTATATCATCGTCAGCTCTCGGTAGCTTCAATATGAATTCATTGATGTCATTGTATATTTTCCTTATTGATTCAAATTCATTGTGCATTGTAATGCTGTCTTCATCTTGTACGTCTGGTTCAATTGAAGACGTTATGTTCGCATCATGCTTTTGGTAAGTTCTTCTTCTTTTTCTCTTAGATGCCTTTGAACCATCAAGGAAATTAAAGGCACTTAACTTTTCATCTTTCATAAATGCCATTGAGGTATCACTGCTAGTGATAATTTTGACGTTTTGGTCATTCCTTTTTGAGTCCAGTTGTGAAGAGGGCTTCTCATTTGCACCATCAAATGACGACGAGCTGTCCTGAGCCTTTCTAGGCTCGTCCAATAATCCCTCTATCGGGTGGTCTGCAATACTGCTCGAAATGGTAGAACTTACATCAGGAATCACGGAGTTTACATCGTCATCACTAAATTCAACATCGGAAGAAGATGGCAAGCCTTTATTAGATCTAAAAGGAGTTCTGAGAACTGGGCCCCTCTTTCCATATGCTCTCATTTTTTCAGAAACAGGATGCTTTAGGGTAAGAAGATGGTTTCGTTTTGCGATAGTTTCTCTGCGCAGTTTTTCATTATTATAATAAAGTGAAGCTTCGTCATCAATAAAGTCGCGTAAAGCTCAGAAAGCCTCCCCAACCAAAACTTACGAAATCTATTAAAAAGGGCTGAAGTAAACATAGAAGGGAGTAAATTAGAATGGAGGTATGTATCTTGCTTTATAAAGGATTATATATCATGAAGACCAGCTTGAAAGCATTTTATCATATCTTCTGCAAATAACCTTGTTGAATCAAACGCTCTACATCAGACTGCCTTACGAAAAACTGGGAGTCTTTAATAAGGTTAAACACGCCGTATTCAGTTTGAATCTCACCAGCATCTTTGAGCACTCTAACATCAATAAATACATCGCTCGGAGGCACTAAAGAGCCGGATAAATCAATATCGACCAAGTCACCACTTTTTAAATCAGTAATTAAATCGCAGTATTCTTTCAAATATTCCTGCTCTTGATGAGAAAGGTTATTTGTGTCTTGTTGGCTAAACGTAATACTACTCATCAAGTCCAGACCATTATTATTCCAAGCCATAGAATCTAGTATGTCTGTTCTCAACCTTTGGTATGCTAAGAGACATCTCTTGTTCCTTTCCATACATAACAAGGTAACGAAATACTGGCATTTAGCCACCTTATCATCTAGCATTCCTAGTTGCTGCTGTTCTTTAAGATATTCCGTATTTTTACGTAAATTTGAAACTTCTTTCAGAATATTTCGTATTATATCTTCATGATACATGGGTAAATTAACATCTTGATTACTTCTTGCGTACAGCTGTTTTGTTCTTTTAGCTTCTAATACTAATTTATTACCTAAATCTCCATACATGATTCTCTGTGAGCATGGCCGTTTATAAACGATTTTCCCTCACATCTATTTTTCAGCTTTCTTCGTTAGTTATTTTAAATTACAATTTTCGCGTTGTAACGACAAGAAGGTTTTGAGCAAATCTGACGTTTCGACTTTAAAGAAAACAAAAAGGTTTGATTAAAGACTAGTAACAAAGATATTTAAATTAAAGTTAAAGATCTATACTATAAATTCTAGTCATGCTTCAAGGTTTCGGTGAAAACAGCAGCTGGCTTGGTACCAGTCTTTTCAGCCTTCTTGGAAC
>ERZ794946.120-NODE-120-length-41597-cov-4.835612_pt1 | contig 41597 bp, 36 predicted proteins | sample MGYA00433072_ERZ794946 | MGnify/ENA primary metagenome ERZ794946 (study PRJEB30137, sample SAMN04331413) | food metagenome | isolation source: Y3 must sample point D1 replicate A | place: Australia: South Australia | collected 2014 ...
GGGGGGGGGGCAGAGGTTGGGATAGGCGTTCTGGAGTTTTCGTGTTTGCAGGCACAACAAGCAATATACTTGCTGAAATGTTCTTCCGTGTCTTCCTGGACCATAAAAGTGATGTCGAGAGAAAATGATCAACGTCAGTGGCTCCGATCATCCTCCAAGAAACAGCGCATATGAAAAGGTGGCGAACGCAACTTTGCTAGCAGCTTCATGTCATGGAACCCCTTCACTCGACATTGTTGGCGAATGAATGTTAGGATTGGTCAAGGTCATAGTGAATATCGCCAGGGCTTGCTCGACATGAGATTGAGGTTAAAAACCGCAGTTTACAGCCCAGACAGAACTTCGGCAGCTAGTGCTACTTGTCGCTATACCATTTCCAATCTGCCTTTTTACGGCTTCGAGACATGGTCTTTCAAGAACTATATAGGATACGGATTGCATTAGCTCTAGAGTCGCCCGGGCAGAACCCAAGAGCATCGACCAGCTTGAAATGCTACGAGTCTACCACTTCGATTGAAAACCTGATAAGATTGGAATAGTGAGATCAGAAAGAATGTGTCGCTGCGGGAGAACTTTTGTTCCTGTGGACGTCTCAGACATTACATGACCATGTAAGTCGATCTGCCTTTGAGGGGGTTCCGCCATGTTTTGCACCAGTGGAACTGATATTTATTGAGCTGTTGTTGGTACAGATCCAAAGACCCATGCTCTGATAGCTGTAAGAATGAAACAACGTAGCTTGACATTTACCTTTGAAGCGCCATTGGAGATGGATGCGGAATGTGTTTTCTCGGCGCCTGTTGTGTTGTACAGAAGTGCGTTCTCCTAAGGCCGTGCTATTGCTCTGGCTAGCTGAGCGATTGGCGAAGGCCATGGACTCGATTCGATATGATATTGACCTGATGCTGAAGAGGTCTATGGTATCTGTGTTGCTGTTTGCGAGTGGTAATGATGGAACACTGAGAGGCGCGCCTGTTGCTGATGGTGTCGTTATCTCACCCTCTTGACGCAGCTCTTAAACGGACTGTCGAAAGGCAGGATGTATTTTGAGTCTGAGAGGATGTCCAGTGAGAGCGCCGGGATAGATTACTCCCTAGTACCTTCCGTGGTTGCTGTCTTGAAAACGGTGGCGAATCTAGATTGGTCCGTAAGCAGAATATGTATTGAATGCTAACTCTGGCAGGGCAAGATCATATCACAACTTGTACAAAAACGGAAGATTATACACTTTGTCATTGTGTCATTGAAAGATTTGGAAGAAAAACTCAATGAGACGCTACTTTCGCTCTACTATACACACGGCTTTTTCGGCCTGCCCGCAATTTTCCCCGTTATAAATTTTTAATGAGAAATTTACGAGAAGTTGGCGGTGAAGCTCTTGATGACATCCTTGAGCTTAGCCTCGAGCTCCTTGCTGAGGGCACCCTCCTTGTCAATCTGGTCAAGGATGGTCTTCTCGTTGGTGCGAAGGTGGTTGAGGAAGTCAGACTCCCACTGGAGGATCTTGGCGACGGGGACGTTGTCGAGGTGACCGTTGATACCGGCGTAGATGAGGGGAACCATCTCGTTGACGGCCATGGGGCTGTACTGCTTCTGCTTGAGGAGCTCGGTAAGACGCTCACCACGAGACAGGGTCTGCTTGGTAGCGGCATCGAGATCGGAACCGAACTGGGCGAAGGCGGCAACCTCACGGTACTGGGCCAAGAAGAGCTTGAGCGAACCAGCGACTTGCTTCATGGCCTTGAGCTGAGCGGCGGAGCCGACACGCGAGACGGAAAGACCGACGTTAATGGCGGGGCGGATACCCTTGTAGAAGAGCTCAGCCTCCAAGAAGATTTGACCGTCAGTGATGGAAATGACGTTGGTGGGAATGTAAGCGGAGACATCACCACCCTGGGTCTCAATGATGGGCAGAGCAGTGAGCGAACCACCACCAAGCTTGTCGTTCATCTTGGCGGAACGCTCAAGGAGACGAGAGTGGAGGTAGAAAACGTCACCGGGGTAGGCCTCACGACCGGGAGGACGACGGAGAAGCAGAGACATTTGACGGTAAGCAACGGCCTGGGAGGGAAAGTTAGTACCTGATGCAATGCACAATGTAGGAGGGGCTCAAAATACTTGTTTCGACAAGTCATCATAGATGATGACAGCGTGCTTGCCGTTGTCACGGAAGTACTCTCCCATAGCTATTGAAGGTCCGTTAGTACGAATATCGGGAGTTGAGAGTGACTCTGAAGATGACAAGTGGAAGAATGGATGGAAGGCTGGTGGGAGAGAAGGTTCAAACAGCGCCAGCTGCCTGGAGGGCGAGCTTGCTGGCGTGTCTGTCGGTGCCGAGGTGTTTCTTGAGAGCACTGGGCGAGTCGAAGTTGCGGCCGCAAGGACCACATGGATGACGAGCAGCAGACCTGATGGCAGCCTTGCGAGTGCGTTGCTTGCTGGCACCGGCAACGGTGTCTTTGTTGTAGTGCTTCAAAGAGTGCTCGGCATTCTTCTTGCGGAAGGCGACGGCATTCTTCGCGAGCTTGCGGATCTTGTGGGTGCGAGCGTAGCCACGCATCAAGGAACGTCTGTGGGAGATGCGCTTGGTATAGATGTCTTCAAGCTGGTCGGCGGACAGGTCCTGGTAACCACGGATGGTTTCCTTGAGAGCGCTTCGACAGCAGAGTGGAGAGTACTCGACGTCCTCGCGGACCCAAGGGAAGATGTGCTTCCAATACATCTCTTCGATGTGCTTGGTCTGCACGAAGAACATGCAAGTGAGAGTCGCCTCGAGCGCCAAGAAGAGAGCTCGGACGCGAGGGACATCACGTGGACGAGGTATGGGTGTCCAGCACAAGAGACCGGTGTGGGTGATCCTGTAGCCCTGACGAAAGGCAGTACGGACCATTCGGGGTAAGCCGCGAGTGACGAAGGGCTTGTACTTCTTGGTGCGAGATCGGACGCCGTCCAAAGTGTCGGTGCCAGAGCCAAAGTAGACTCGATAGCCCTTGACACCAGGCTTCTTCATGGTGTGAGCGTAGATGGCCCAGAATCTACCTTGAGGGTAGAGTAGATTCTTGAAGAAGGAGCGGCCGGGAGGCTTGAGTGCGAAGAGCTGAGAAGGCAAGCCAGGCGAAAGAGTGAGAGGCGCCAAACGAGTGACTCGATCGAAGGCTGATCTGCTGTGGAAGATGACGCCGAAGAGAGGGTTCTTGTACCAGCCGGGCGCTTCGACATCAAGCATTTGCCAGGTGTAGTCGTGAAGCAGACCAACTGCGGCGGTATGCATGATGAAGGACGCCTATCACACAAGGTGTGATGGATGGCGAGTGTGAAGGCTTCATCGCGCATGATTGTTTTGAAGCAAGCCAGCTCATGTTGGAGGAAGGTGCAAGTGGTATTGGTTGAGGGAAGGTGGGGTGGAGAGCATGTGATGACACAACGAAGCCTCCGTTGTGGGAAGAGGGAAGGTGCGAGGAAGGAAGGAACGGTTGTGTAGAAGCAGAAGTTGAGAGTCACTCTCAACTTCACCTCAACATCAACGAAGGAAATTTTTCACTTACCGGTACCAGCGAAGGGAGCCAAATACTGGAGGGGCTGATGGGGAATCAGTTAGTAAAGATGATCAAACAGTGTGCTGAGAAAAGAATTATGACTTACAGCAGCCTCGGAAGCGGTGGCAGCAACGATGATGGAGTACTTCATGGCGTCGTTCTCCTCAAGGGTCTGGACGAGCTGAGCGACGGTGGAACGCTTCTGACCGACGGCAACGTAGACACAGTAAAGCTTCTTGGCCTCGTCGGCGCCAGCGGCGTTGTTCCAACGCTTCTGGTTGAGCATGGCGTCAAGAGCGACGGCAGTCTTACCAGTCTGACGATCACCAATGATCAACTCACGCTGACCACGGCCGATGGGAACCATGGCGTCGACGGACTTGAGACCGGTCTGGACGGGCTGCGAGACGGACTGACGGGGGAGAATACCGGGAGCCTTGAGCTGGGCACGGGATCTCTTGGAGGACTTGATGGGGCCCTTGCCATCGATGGGGTTACCGAGAGCGTCGACGACACGGCCGAGAAGCTCCATACCGACGGGAACGTCGACAATCTCACCGGTACGCTTGACGGTCTCACCCTCCTTGACGAGACGGTCAGAACCGAAAAGAACGACACCGACCTGGCCGGCCTCGAGGTTCATGCACATGCCCTTGACACCGGAGGCGAACTCGACGAGCTCCTCAGCCTGGACGTTGGCCATACCGTGAACACGGGCGATACCATCACTGTTGAATATGCGTCAGCTCCCATTGTCTTCTTTCCAGATATTGTGATCGTTGTAGACGTACCCGACGGAGAGGACACGGCCGGTCTCGGCGAGACCGGACTCCTCCTGGACACCGCGGATTCTCTGCTCGAGGATGGAAGAGACCTCAGTGGGGGAGGCCTTGTCGGCGTAGCCACGGAAAGAGTTGGCGACGGGGGCGACAGCGCGAGCCTGAAGATGGAGACTTGTCAGTGATGTGTTGCAAGACTTGGCAAAGGCGAGCAGCAAGCTTCGACGTCGCCAGCGACAGCTCCAGCGCGCAACCGGCCAACACGTCGCGCAGACAATGCCCAATGAGGGTGGCGACAGGTCCAATGATGGTTGTCGGACCCATTGTTGGCCCGGTATAGCGTATTTTTCGAGCTCGAGGTCGCAGGCGAGGTGTCGGCGAGTGGTTGGAGCTTGTTGAAACGTACCGCTGAAATTCTCGACGAAGCGGCGGCGACGGTGGCCACGCGGGCGCTCTGGCGAAGAGCGCTTCTGAACATGATGACGGAAATTTCCTAGAAGCCCGATGGGTGTGACGGGTCCCAATGAAATGTAGGATGGAGTGGAGATAGAGGGTGATGGGAGGTCGTTCTAGGAGGAGGGTGAGGTTGAACGAAAACCGCACGTCGAAGCACTGGGAATGAGGGTCAAAGCGCCCACTGGCCACTCCTTTTGGCAGCTTTTTGAATTTCGTAGCTTTGCGAGCCCTGCTTGTATCACCACATTGCACACATCTACATGCTTTTCCACTTTCAGAAACCAGGCAGTCTTGCTCTTTCCATATCACTGCAGCTCACTCGAGTTGCGGCGTTGTTCAATTCAGCTCGCTCCTTCCTGCGTACCACAGCCTGCCATTCGTTTTGTCACTCCAGACAGAAGTGACGACCGAGTCTTCCCGATCCCGGCAACCACCGCCCCCCATCTTCCGGCGGCTCCTCTCCACGATTCACATTTCTGATCTCTCGTTCTCGACTTCATACATTCTGAGAATCAAAGCATTTCATTTTCGCATGCTTGTTGTGTATTATCATAAAGGGCCGTGTGTATATCTAAGTCATCACCTACTTGCTCATCAATGAAATTACTCTCCTTCGCTCCAATGCACGCTATCATCATCGCTAAAATGGTCTAGTAGATCATCTCCCACTGACTGTGAAGCTTCATCCACTTTTGCCTTCTCTTCGGCCGCTTTTGATTCCCTGCGGATGTTGGCAGCATCCAACCTATCCATGTTGTTCCTCACCCAGTCTTTGAGGAAGTGGCTGATCTCAAACCTGACTGCTCGCAACTCATCCGACCAGAAAGCTTCTTGTGCTAGCTTCGCGGCAAGCTCATCCACACACAGGCTGTCCTCCACATCTCTCCGTGATGTACTGGCTCCAGCCCAGAGCAGACTTTTGACTGTGTCGATATTACCCGCTGCCACTGCTGAATGTAATGGCGTCTTGTGCATTCCATCGGAGAGGTCGACTGTAGCTCCCTTCTTGCACAGCAGGTTGATCATGTCGCCGTCTCCATGCATCGCGGCCCAGTGCAACATGCTTTTCCCGCCATCCCATTCCTTTCGGTCGATTTTGAACTCGGGAGTAGAGTTCTCCAAGGATAGCACAATTTCTGGCAGGCATCCTGTTTGAGCTGCCAATTCGAGGGTAGAGATGCCTTGTCGATTCACCCAAGGGTCTGCCCCACTCTCTATGAGCATACGAATGATAGGTAGGTCCCCCGAGCGTACAGCCATTGATAGAGCACAGTCTCGTAACGATTCAGTGCCAAATGGACATCCTAATTCTTCATACTGTTCTTCCCTCGGCGTTTGTGTCTTTTGATCAGAGCCATAGAAGCTCAGAAGCCTTTTGGTAGGTTTGTAAGAGCACCATTCGTTGATGTCAGTCTCCTCGTGGTTGATCAGCGCTCTAGCCCATTGCTCGTTTCGTGATTTTGCTGCCATGATGAGTGGGCTGGGTATGGGATTATAGACTTTCGACTCCCACGCAACGGTCTTTTCGGCGATCGTTTGCACGCTGCTCAGATCGATTGTCTCTTCTGTTTCTCCCGCGGACTGATTGCGCATAATGGGGAATTCGAGTAAGAGATCCACCATGGCGTCCTGTTGGTGGTAGATAGCCAGACTGATCAAGTATGCGTCGGGCAGGGTGTCCACCGTCGTGTACTTGGCATTGTTGTGTAATAGCTCCACGCCATATTGATTTTGAGTGAGAATCATCATCTCTAGTAGACGGCAGTAATAAAGCTCAGAAAGTCGACCACCTGCTGCTAAGAGAACCTCGACGATGCGCCTTCGTGACACTTCGCGAGATTTGAGAACTTCTGGTACTGTCGTCGGCGGCTCAATGCCGTCGTTTGTGCTTTTGGATGAGAAACTTGAAGCCCTCGAGAGATATGGTCTCGAAGTCTGTACAGGTCGCAACCAAATGAACATGGCCTTCTCCAAAGCCTTTGATAGTTCAGCCTGGGTAGGTGAAAGATCTCGTATCAAAAGCTCGGTTGCTGAGAGATGACTTCTCTGGACTGCGACGATCAACGCACCAGAACCTCGAGCACCCCTCTGAATGAGCATATCCATGACGTTTGTATCGGCTGTGCGTGCGGCTGCCGAGAGAGCTGTAGACAGCTTGTCTGTTGTGTATCTGAAGGTGTTAAGGAAATGCTGTGCGGCCTCTGTGTGAGAGAACTTTGCAGTCTTGGACAATGCTGCGCCTGATTCATCTTCCGCCCCATGTTCGATGAGCAAAAGGATTGAGTCCATGTCTCCACTGACAGCCGCCGAGATCAGAGGATCGCCAAGGTCCTCGGGCTCGAAAGAATAATTTTCCAGGAAGTACTGTAGAGGTTCGAACTGATGGTACTCGGCGGCGGTAGATAGAGCTTCGACTTTGTTTCCAGCACCAAGTCCGACGAAGTATCTGACAGAGCGCATATCACCAGCGGCACACGCTGCAAGTAGTCCGGCATCGACAGATTTGTCAAAATCGTCAATTCGGGTACGGAAGACTTTCAGAGCTTCTGCCGTCTCGCTACGACCCCTTCTAGTGGTGCCCACCAAGATTGAAGCAAGATCTCCACGCCATTTTCTGGACATGCCCGAAGTCGTCAGATGTGCTTTGATTGGTTCGAGCAGAAGCTGCAACATTGGCAAATCCCCTCCGAAGGCAGCTATGCGCAAAGCACCGGCATTGACAGGAGCGCCGCCTTGCTCGAGCAGGAAGCGCACCAAAGGGACAGATCCAGTCTTTGTCGCATGGTTCAAGCAATAATCCAGCTGGCCAGGTGGGCCTATGATTTTGTCGACTTGCGCATTCTGTTCTTGTATCAGAAGTTTAACCTGCGCCAAGTCTTCGGCGATGCAAGCTCGATACAGTGAGTCGTCCAGTTCTGTGGTATCCATGGGAAAGTTGAAGGTTCGTGAAGATTACGTTCAAGAAGCGTTGTGAAGAGAGAAATACACGATGCTAGCCAGGCATGTGCAATAATTGGCACTGCTTACCTCCATTGTGCAGAGCCGCGATCGAGAACATCCTGTTTCTCTCCCTTGTCAACCGATTTTGGAGTCTGGCCCAGATCCACGCACCCGCGGCAGCAAACCTCACTACCCCGGCCTGCATGAATCGAGGAAAGAAGCAAGTCTAGCCTACCTGCTGTTAAACGGGTGTTCTACCGGTGTTTCTCATCTCGAAGCTATGAATCGACGCTCATAATGTTGGGCGTCAGTTTGGCCTCATTCTGAGCTAAGAGCTTTGAAAGACTGGAGTTGGGGTTAGAGATTGGAAGAGTCTAAAAATTGACACTGTTCTGGTCCGGCAGTTGGTCGGCATGAGAATGTTGCCCTGTGCGTCCTTATTGCCGGGTCCATCACCTTGACCTCTCGTCCTTGGCTGTTGACAAAAGATCATCACTCTTCCAAGCCCTAACGTAACCATGAGTGCATCCTCGCAGCAGCAGTGGCCCAGTGGGTAAGCACATGAAGCCACCATGACAGACCGGAATCATCGAACAAAGGAGGTGGCTGTCAAATGTATCACTGGAAACTCATATCGCCGAACAGGCGGATAGGCGGCTCTGCGGAAAGGTTTGGTACCGGAAGCGTAAGACCGAGGAGACGGTCTCGACTACCTGGGCAAATTAATACTACATGGTTCGACCACTGGCTACACACAAACAGTCATCAACCCTCAAGATCCCAGTCTGGGCTTCAGGTAGGAATTCAGCAGCTTCCCAATCACACGGCCTGAAAGAATGCCTTCTGGTTCCTCCCTTCCACCACACTCGATTTCCCCATCATCTCCCAGCTTCGTCCGAGCCGAGCACTTGAATGACACGCAGAAAATTCTACCAGATTTACACTTTTCGTGAGCCTTGAACACCTCCTTTGCACATTCGGCGATTTCGCGCAATGGCTTGTCATGAGTGATCAACCTGTGGCCCCAAAGTGTCGTGGCGGTTCCGGTGCGTGGGCCACGATCGCCATGGAAATTCTCCAGAATGTAACGACACTCACAATCGACCCAGGCCTTCCACTTGATAGTCTCCGGCATGTCAGGAAGCTTCATGTCTGCCCAGCTGCCTGCGATGTCGAAATCGTTAGGTCCATGGCCGTCATGACCAAAGTAGATGTCGATGAAGATGTGATGTGCAAGCTGCCCGGTATTACTGCGCCGACCGATCTCTTTGGTGATCAGCATGGGACATCCACGATTCTCTGGGAATGGAAGGCAGCAGGTGTCTGCGCGGTGAAGCTCGCAGGCAGGCTCAAAGGGCAAGATTGAAAGATGCGCCTGAGCAGTTGGGGACGTTTGCACTGCACGGCGCAGCATTCGGGTGGCTTGCAAACAGCTCATGAGGTCTTTACGTCTGAGGTTGCCGAGAATTTTATCGGCCAGTTCGTTGATATGGAGGACACGACTCAGAGTAGTAATTGAAGGTAGGTCCCAGTGGTGAGGAGGATCCCAGTACGTGGCGAGCAGTTCCAGGAAGGTGGTCTTGGGGAGGATCTGGCAGACAGGTTCCTTGACTCGATCCCATAACCACTCAGGCTGGTACCGGTTGTGTTGCAATTGCTGGAATCTGTTTCGCATAGGCCGGTCGTTTTGTTCACGGGATAGATCGCCTCTTGAAACGACCTGTTTTCTTGCTGCTGTCTCGAAGCAGAGATCCACAGGACCAGGCGACATTGTGTCGGCTGGTACGTGGTCGTCTTTCGGCTGAGGGATTGAAGAAGATTTCTCGTCTGTAGAGGTAGACTCCGACATCCTCCCTTGCACACAGATGGTCAGCTGGAGAATCTTGAGCAAAAGCATGAGCTAGGTAAGGCCGGACGTTACCTACGTATACGCTGCTGACGACGAAGACGAGGGTGAGAGTATCGTGTGATGGATTGAAAATGAGGTCGGAAGGTTGAAGTTCAAAGGGGTCATTTCGTTTGTGAGAGCTCCCCTGCCAACACACAGAGGCTGCCTTATATGAGACAAGCATCATGTCACCCTCTCCCATCTGTCCATGTACTTCGAACCTCAAAGACCTCCATTGAATCGATTTGAACGACACACCAACAAGTCCATCCTTCTTACACCTCCTATGAGCTTCATCACGGAGACCAAGGTGGTCGAAGATCAGCTCACACAACTCCATCGCTCAACATTGATCATCGTTGAAGACCCCAAACTATGAACAAGATTCCAATGAGTGGGTAGCAGATTCAAGAACTTCGAAGAATTCGAAGGCTGTTTGGCTCGAAACCGGGCTTTGTGCGACTGGTTAGGGAAGGTGTTTGAAGGGTGCATATGTGCTGAGGATGGCGCCGGAAATAAACATGGTAGCGAGCGTTGACCTATCATTATTTTGTTCGAGCAACCGGAGCCTACAGTATAGATAACAGAAGCGGTTGCGTGCATGAGATGAACCCACTGTGGATAGAATCAAAATCGAGATATGATCAGTCACAATCGTGCGAATTGGGCAGTCTGGGTGCCTGCAGATTTCATCCGTCAATTCTACACTCTTAAGTCGTTGCTGGACGATATACGAAAGCCAGAGAAGTGGAAGAAGAAATATATTTTGTACAAATTTGGTGATTTACAGAACGGCCTGGTTGCTGATCCCTGGCCAAATTCTGGGCGACATCAGTCCAACCCAAACCCAGGTGTTCCCTTGTCATAAACTCACGTGTCCAACAACAATAACCTAAGCATCGACACCACTCTCAACCTCGTCCAGCCCCTTTATCCTGAGCTCCTTGATCTTGAGAACAGTAAATCGGTGCTTGCTCTTGACAGTCTTGACCCTCCTTTGTCTACGCTTTGTCTTCTCCTTGATACGCATGGGCTCAGCCTCGGTGCCCATGACAGTGGCTCTGCACACAAACAGCCTGTCGTCGATGTAGATATGCTTGCCCTTTGCCAAGTGCGGCACAAAGTGGCCTCCCTCGGGCATCTTTCTACCCTCGCTGCTCAAAACACTGCCGGGTGTGGGGTCAACGACAGAGATGGTGGAGGCGGTGGGTGAGCGAGAAGAGCCAGGTTGGGCGCCGGCCTTGAGAGTCAGGTCCCGTGAGCCGAGTGATGAGGCGTGGGTCAAGCGCAAGATGTCGCCGGGTTGGACGCCGTGCATGAGAAAAGGTACGCGGAGGGTGTCGCCCTCGGTGAGGAGGTAGGGGCGGTCATAGATGTGTGCGGTGATGTAGTGAGGACCTTGAGCGCGGAGCACGGGCAATAGTTCGCGGACGGAATCGCTCAAGGCTGGGGGCGATTGAGACGGTGTGGGTAGCTTGGGTGCTGATGCTGGAGCATTGCTGGCTGCAGGAGAAGCGGATGTGGTAGTTGTCGACTTGGGGGGAGTATCGACTTTTGCGGCGGAAGAGTTGAGTAGGACTTCGGGAGTGTTTGATGCGTCGGTTGTGTGTGAGACGCTGCTCAATTGCGCTGTGAAGGGGAGCAAGAAGGTCGGCGGCAGAAGGCGCGAGTCCAGACAGCAGGCCCGCTTGGCTGCGCGAGAGAGGAACATGATGGCTTGTGTGTGGAATGGCTATCGCTATTCGGGAATGTCGTATCACGCTCCGCAGAAGAATATCGACTTCGGGCGTCTCCAATGCCAAGCCCTGGACTTTCGGCGCAGAGGCAGGGACTTTGCCTCTCGCGCTCCCCGCAAAAGTCCATCTTTTTTCTGGACTCAATCCTTCCCCATCACCAACCCACCCAATCCACGACATAATCAACCGCCGCCATGCCTCAGAATGAGTATATGGAACGCTTTGCCAAGCAGCATGGCAAGCGTCTCGATCACGATGAGCGCAAGCGCAAGAGACAGGCCAGAGAGGGCCACGCCGGTTCCGAGAAGGCTCAGAACTACCGCGGTCTGCGCGCAAAGCTGTACCAGGAGAAGCGCCGCAAGGAGAAGATCCAGATGAAGAAGCAGATCAGAGCCCACGAGGAGCGCAACGTCAAGTCCAGCGAGCCCGCAGAGCCCTCCAACACTCCCTTGCCCGCCTACCTGCTCGACCGCAGCAACGAGAAAAATGCAAAGGCTCTTTCCTCGGCCATCAAGAACAAGAGAGCCGAGAAGGCTGCCAAGTTCAGTGTGCCGCTGCCCAAGGTCAGAGGTATTGCCGAGGAGGAGATGTTCAAGGTCGTCAAGACCGGAAAGAAGACTGCGAAGAAGAGCTGGAAGAGAATGATCACCAAGCCCACTTTCGTCGGCCCCGACTTTACTCGTCGCCCTGTGAAATACGAGAGGTTTGTTTCTTCTCTGCCCTCCAATTCCTCTGGCACATTTGTACTCACACAATTCGCAGATTCATCCGTCCCATGGGTCTCCGTTACAAGAAGGCCAATGTCACCCACCCCGAACTCGGTGTCACCGTCCAACTCCCCATCATTTCCGTCAAGAAGAACCCTCAAAACCCCATGTACACCCAACTTGGTGTTTTGACCAAGGGTACCATCATCGAAGTCAACGTTTCCGAGCTCGGTCTGGTCACTGCTGGTGGAAAGGTCGTCTGGGGTCGTTGGGCTCAGGTCACAAACAACCCCGAGAACGACGGCTGCCTGAACGCTGTCTTGCTCGTTTAAATGGGTATCTCGACCTTCGGATGACTTTTTTGTGTTTCTTTGTGCATGGCGCCGGTGTTGGCGGAGTTGTATCAATCTGACTGGGAGAGAAGGGGGAAATTTAACTGTGTTTTAATCGTTTTCGTCAGATGGCCCGGACAAGAGGAAAATGAGCAAAGGTCTGGCTGGCCTCAAGAATACCCTGGGATCAAGAAGAGAGAATCAAAAATAGAATAGCATAGCATTCAAAGCAAAATGATCGAAATCTGTCATGAGCAAACCAGATCTCAATCTCGAAAATGTGTATAATGGAAGAAGCTACCGACCAACGCCATGCCTTTTGGTATGCAAGAAATCAAAATATCTCGGAACGAAAGCCTACAATGCCTCAACAGCCGTCTGCAACAAGCCACCCAAATCATTCAAACCACCCTCATCAACCGTGATGATCCTCTTGGGGATCTCAAACTCGACAACCGGCGTCTTTCTCATCTCCTTGCCCAACTCTGCATCAATCAGACCTTGGTAATTGTGATCCAAGAAATCTTCCATGTTGTAATTCTTCTTTGTGAATTGCTCCTGGATGATCCTCGCCAATGTAGCGACGTTGGGGTGATAATGCGAGGCCAAAGTCTCAAGCTCCCAGAGCGAAGAGTCGATGGCGTTGGTTTCCATAGGGTCGAGTTGGTCCATGGAAAAGGGGTCGTCCATACCTTCGGCTTCGAGTTTCTTGAGTTGTGCGGCACCGCGGACTTCGCGGTGGATCATGAATGTGCAGGTGCGATGACGGAGCAGCATGTTGTAGACCCAGGGGATTACTACCACGATGGCGGCAGGAGGTGCGTGCAGCGCTAGTCTTGACAATCTCTTAATGAAACTGGCGACCATAGCTGAAGGCAAATGGGTTGAGCTCATGAAAGTTTCGAGGAGACGGAAGAAGCGACTGCGGTGTTTGGAGTGCAGTAGTGTGTCGTCGAGCAGAGAGTAGAGTTTTGTGTAGAAGGCAGGGTAGTCGAGGTTCTTTTCGGCGATCAGGTAGAAGAGACCAGATAGGGCGAGCAGAGAAGTGGCACCACCGGCATCGTAGCTGTCGGTAAGGAAATCCATGAGCGATTCGGGCTTGGTGAACCAGGGGACAATGCGGGTGGTCAAGTGGTGAAGGATAGATTTACGCTCATCCTTGGTCATGGCTGAGCGGAAGATTGCGAGCCATGCCTCTTGTGCTGTCTTGCGATGCGAGGTCAGAGATAAGAGGGCGTGCTTGCGACCTTCGGGCGTCTGACCATACCAGTCTTCCAGTTGCGAGTCCGAGTCGGGAGCGTTCTCGATGAGCAGAAGTAGCGAAAGGGCGTTGGATACGAGTGTCTGGCGGTCGTAGCCTTCAGGCGAGCGAGCGAGGATGTTTGCAACAGCATAGAAGGTAAAGTAGCGGACATCGTCGTGCTCCTCGACAAAGTTCTCCATGAACTCCTCGCGCGCACCAGCAGCATCGGGTGATGCCACGAGTCCCAGAACCAAGTCGGCAAAGATACCAGTTCTCCAAGCTTGCTCAGCACGACGACCGTCCTGAGATGTCTCTTCCTTGACCAGGCGCATCAGCAGAGTCAGGGAAGTGCTCTGAAGCTCCTCGCTTGCCAACAGACGACCCAACTGGCGTCCGTATTCCTTGTATTGCGTCTTGAGCCAATCGACCTGCTCAATCTCCTCCTCGTCCATAGTCTTCTGCTTGACCATTCTCTCAGCAGCCATCAAGCGGCAGAAGACGCGGCATAGTGCCACAGCAGCCGTGACTTTTTGGGTTGCATCCTTGGACTTGAGGAATTTGAGTAGGCTGGTGATATTCGGGTAGTTGGACGGCGACTCGAGGATTTGTTGCTCTAGCAGCAGCATTTGCGCTTGAGGGTCGTTCTCGCCATCGTCCTTGCTGGCGGCCTTTACTTTTTTCGATTTTGTAGGTTTTGCGACGGCGGCGGCATCAGTGCGCTTGCGCTTCTTTTCGACGAGTCCTGGCATATTGAAGTCTTGTGTCTGACAAGAGCCGTATTTCACAGCTTTTGCGAGGTCGTAGAATGAAGCAGTTGTTCCTGCCTCGTACAAAATAAAATCTTTGGCAATTACGCAGTACCCGACTTTCTCTCGGCGTCGGAACAGCACTGAGCAGGGCGCGGGCGGCAAATGCCGTTCTCAGAGAAGCTTGACGAAGCCTGTCCGACGACCAACGACAGCGCTATCGCAGGGTAGTCCAAAGAGTCCAGTCAATTGCTTCTAGCACATCTCTCCGCTCTCTCCACCACTCACACTCCAACACAATGGCCTCTCGTGTCGCTCGCAGTGTCATGGGTGCGCATTTCCCCCCTCCCGAGTCCTCAGTCTGGCATGCGAGAAACACAGACTAACCAGTACTTTCCCCCCAACAGGCGCCGCCCGCGCGCGTCCCACCGCCGCCGTCTCCTCCCTGCACAAGGCCGCCGTGCCCGCCGTCCAAGCGCGCCTGCAAAGCAACCAGCCCACACCCGAGAAGAAGGCCCAGAGCATCATCGACTCCCTCCCCGGCAGCAACCTCTTGAGCAAGACCGCCATCCTCTCCGCCGGCGCCGGTGTCTCGATCGCCGCCATCAGCAACGAGCTCTACGTCGTCAACGAGGAGTCTATTGTCATGCTGTGTCTGCTCTCCGTCTACACCGGTATCGCCGTCTACGGTGGCCCCGCTTACAAGGAGTGGGCCGAGAACCAGACCAACAAGATCAAGAACATCCTCAACGCCGCTCGCAAGGACCACACCGATGCCGTCCAGAAGCGCATCACCAGCGTCCAGGACCTCGGCGGTGTCGTTGACATCACCAAGTCCCTTTTCGCCGTTTCCAAGGTAACATTTACCCTACTTCCGACTCTCAATTCTACCCGGCCAAACAATGCCATAAACTCGTTCGCGGAACACAACTGACCACTCTCAACAACAGGAAACCGCCCAGCTCGAGGCCCAAGCCTACGAGCTCGAGCAAAAGGTCAACCTCGCCCACGAGGCAAAGACCGTCCTCGACTCCTGGGTCCGCTACGAGGGTGCCGTCAAGGCCCGCCAGCAAAAGGAGCTCGCCGACTCCATCATCTCCAAGATCGACAAGGAGCTCGAGAACCCCAAGGTCCTCAAGCAGATCCTCGACCAGGCCGTTGCCGACGTCGACCGCATCGTCTCCAAGGCTTAGATTTCCTTCAAACATCTCCACCAAAACTCATTGATTTGAGCTTTTGAGGGTGTTGTGTTTTTGTTGTAAGCTGAGAAGTCATGACGATGATGGAGAGGTGCAGGGAAGGCGTAGTAGGAATTTGAGGAAAAATCAAAAGATACTCAAAAAGCACATATGAGACTTCCTCTTTCGTCTATTTTTTTCGCGAAGAAAGTTCTCCTCCGAGCCTGTGTAAATAGATCTATCTGTGCTATAGCGGAAACCACCATTTTCTTTTCTTTCTCCTGCTTCCTATTTCCCGATGCTGCTAAATCGTATTGCCAAGACCTTGTGTCACACGTGCTTGGAAAGATAATACGTTGGATACGTTGTATTCGTACGACCACGATGTATTACAAGACACTATCCACTACATACATGCAGACATGCGATGAACTCAAAACGGACAAAAGGGGTGGCCCAGAAGAAGAGTCAAGGAGACCATGACATACACCAAAAAGAAAAGGAGAAAATGAGATAAGATAAAAACGAAAGAAGAACTATATACACACTCACCCAGGCTTTGATCAACTCTTTATACTCAAAAAAAAAATGAGCCTGATTAAAGTGAGTGATACCAATAGAAAGGCAACAAGGTCACGCTTGACCCACCCAACATGCTCCCCAAGACGCTTAACCTCTTCTCGACGCCCACGAATCCGACCTTGACCGATCCTAGAAGCCAAAGGGGTTTTGTGGTGTGGCCTTTGACAAGTTGGCCCTGCCAGTGGGTTGAGGTGTAAGTCTAGCAGCAGGCTGAACACCAAAGCGGACTGGTGGAGGAGGTCCAGTCTTTTGAGGGACCAGAGGCTGCAGACCAGTGGGTTGAGCGGGCATGGGGGGCATGGGAGGCATAGGCGGTGCCTGTTGTCCATATCCGCCGAAGCCAGTCTGTTGTTGTTGGGCATAGTTCTGACCAAATTGGCTCTGGGGTGTGAAGCCTGTGCGCTGGGGTTGGAGAGCCGGTGGGAGGCCGGTTTGTTGGGGTTGCATGGGAGGAGGCATGCCGAAGCCCGTTTGCTGGGGTTGCATGCCTGGGGTGTAAGATTGAGCCATGCCCGTGGGCTGGGACTGGAAGATGGGGCGAGGGGAAGGATCGGCGAAAGGTGAGCCTGTAGCTTGACCATTGAGGTAAGGTTGTTGCTGGCCAAAGCCTGTAGCCTGAGGCATCTGGTATTGCGCTGGGAAACCGCTCTGCTGTGGCGACTGCATATATCCTGTTGCTTGTGGCATGAGCCCTTGGAAGCCGGGTTGCTGGGGGAATCCGGTCATCTGCTGTTGCTGGAACTGCTGCTGTTGTTGCAAGTTCTGTAGGCTCTGGCCAGGAGGAGCTTGGTAGCCGGTCATCTGGGGCTGAAGTGCTGGGGGAGCAAAGCCCTGTTGGGGAAGACCAGGAGCTGAAGCCGCACGCTGCGGTGGAGGTGCGATCATGGAGTTGCCTGTCTGCATTTGTGTTGGAGCTGCGGGACGCTGTCTCATGCCTGTCATTTGTGACTGCAGAGGAGATGGGGCAGCAAGCTTGTCGAAGAAAGAAGGGTCAGCTCCAGTCCTTGCTGGTTGTTGTGGAGGTGCAGGGGGAGCCTGAGGTACGGCTTGAGGAGCAGGTGTTGGTTGTAATGCTGGCGAGAGCAATGACAAATCTGACATATTTTGTGTAAGCTTCGGTGGCTCGGGAGCAGCAGGAGCGGGTGGAGGCGATGGAGCCTTTGCGGGCACCGGGGTAGGAGCCTCAGAAGCAGATACATTCTTCGATGGCTTGACATCCCAAGCATCATCATCAAATCCTGACGAGGCTGCAGCTCTGGCAGGTGCAGAGGCAAGAGGAGTCTCGACCTTGGGCGTCTCAGACTTTTGCTTGAAGGCATCAGGGTCGACCACGTCGTTGGTTTGAACAGCAGGAGCTGGTCTTCCCTTGCGTGTGTTGTTTCTCAATGCGCCACCAGGTCCAGAGAAGAGACCGCCTTCTCCGTTGGTTGCATCAGCATCGTCCTCGCCGAAGCTAACACTCTTTTTCTGGCCAGTGCGACCAAACTTGTTATCCAGATACTTCATGACACGAAGAATGTCTCCTTCCTTCAGCCCAAGTGTGCGCAGCAACTGTGTATCAACGTCAGGGAGAATCTCTTCACCCATTTGATCGCGACTGAAGGCAGCGGCATATCGCTCGCAAATCTGAGGGTTGACACCAGCTCCAAGGAAGAAATCGAACCAATCGTAGTCAGGCTTCTGTTCGACGACAGCACCTGATGACGCGCCAGATTGCTGTAGTCTCTCTGGTCGCTCCTTTCTCTTCTCGGTGCTTCTACGCTTGATTTCTGAAAGCGGCTTGTCTTCGTCGAGGGATACGCCGGTAGCTCTCTCAACATATTCCAGGTCTTCAATCGCCATCTTGTTAACGGGCACAGCGATCTTGACACCATTTTGCTTGTGAAGGTGAATCTTGCCATCCTTCAAGCCAATGAATTCAGCCTCGACCTTGAAAGAACCTGATCTGTCTGTCCAGGTGCGGACCTTCGCGGCGTTCGGTTCTATATGCTGTTAGAATTATGGACAATCAGCAAGACTCAATACACTTACTGGGCTTGTCACTCTTGTCGCTCTTGCTGTGTCTGCTCTTGCGGTGATCGTCCTTAGCCAGACTGCTGTGGCGCTCTGGTCTACTGCCATCATCTGAGTCTCGCACTGAAGATCTAGCCACTTCCCTCGTAAGGCGCTGTTCTTCAAGTCTGTTCTGCTCGACAGTGGAACGTGCAGCGTTGAGGCCAGTGTATGCTGATGATGGCTCAGGGAGAGTTCCAGTAATCTCGACGTAACTGCTGGGCACAACTCCTTCTTTGCCGTTCTTGAGACGTTTGACCATCCACCATTCCTCGCTCTTTGTGTCGTCTAGAATGACGACCTCGTCATCAATGGCAACCGTCACTTCGTCGTCACCTTGAGCCATGAAATCGTAAAGTATCGTACCCTTCTTCTTGCCACCAGCACCAGTGCCAGAGCTAGCTGCCCAGACCTCACGGAGGCCCTCGGCTTTGGAAGCACCGGCGAGCTCGCTAAGGATGCCAATAATTTCCTGGGCAGTGTCTTTTGCACCTGCGTGGAGATCCACACTCTTACTAGGACGGACCAGGTCAAGGAAGACATGTTTGCCCTCAATGGAATAGTTGGACAATCTATCCGCAGTCCATTCCTGGGAAGGGCCATCCTTTGCCTTGGCGGGAGAAAGCGATACTAGTCCCTTGGCGAGGTTGATACCCAAGGTGATGGGCATCTTCTTGTTCTTGCCCATGTGTGAAACAACCTCGGAAATGTTGTATAGACGGAAGCCACCAGGTGACCTAAGAGCAGCCTCCTCATCCTCGATATTCATTGCTCTGTTGTAGGGAAGAGAAGCGCTAACACCCTGGGGCTCGCGTTCGACGGGAGAGTACATGGGAGAGCGTACAGGCTCGCGAGAGACAGATGAGGTGGGTCGTGGAGGCATGCTGGGAGTGGGCTCATCTTCCGACTCGTCTGGGGTGTATTGTGGTCGCGAGGGCAGAGGTGGCGAAGCAAGACCGCGACTCATTGGTGCCTCATATGATCTGGGTTGAGTTTGTGATTGACCAGTCTTTTGCGCAATTATGCCAGCGAGAGCAGCGGCGGGATTCTGTACCGGACTCTCTGGTGGAGACTCGTTCCATTCCGCCTCTTCGGGCTCGGGTTCGGCGATTTGTGGTCGTGCAGGCATTGCAGGTGCAGCGGGAGCGGCAGCCGAGGCGGCAGCTGCTGAAGCCTTCTCAATATAGATAGCAGGAGCAAAACCATACTCGCCGTTCAAGCCGACGAGCGTCCAATCTTCATCTGACGTGTCGTAGACATCCAGGCGCGCGTCTTCGGGAAACGAGAGCTCTTCGTCGGTCTGCTTGGTGTAATCGTACAAAGCTCTTGCTGAATATAATGGATGCGCCTGAGGAAAGGTCAGTAAGAGCTAGTGGAATAGACCAAGCATAGTGACAGACTTCTTCGATGTAGTTGTTCGGAATCAAGCCCTCTGGTTCGTCTTCCTCATCAGACATGGCCTTCTTCTTCGCTTTCCACCAATCATCATCCGAGTTGTTGTCCAAAACAAAAAGCAAGTCTCCTTCAGTCAAGGTCAATTCACCCTCGCTTTGGGGAACGTAGTCGTAGATGGCCCGGTATACACCTAGAAATGCCATGGTAGGTGATAGGCCACGATGGCGGAATAATTGGGAGAAGTGTTGGAACCAAGTCGCGGTAGCTTAAGAGGCGCAATGACTTGACGGCGTGTCAAGGAGCGATTAAGGGAGAGATTGGGGGAGTCCAGGACGCAGGACGACAAATAAGCGACGTGAATGTGAGATGAGTTTCGCGCGTCCGAAGCAACCGAGGGCGTCTGTAGGGAATGGGCAATCACGGCAAAGCCTCGTTCTGGCGTGGAAACAGAGATGTCGTAGAAGGTTGGCTAACCTGCAACTGCCACGACGTAATTAGACCTTCCGCGGCCGTCCACGAGAGTTCATAACAGCCGCACGGGGCTTTCTCAAACAACACCTGCCAAGCATCCATCTACTCAGCACTTTGGCAAATGATCGTGATTATTGTTATGATGCACCGGATGCGAGAGTAGAAAGACATATGGCATCATCGAAAGTGGACTAAGATCTTGAATGAACATTTGTATGCTCTATGCGTGGTTGAAGCTAACTCGACCATCCGAAGCATTGAAAGGTGGATGCGATGGATCAGAGAAGCCCAACGTTCTCTAGCACTGGCTCATCCGTGCACTGCCATCGTTACCGGCAGCTTCAACCGATCCTCGCGTGCTTCTGCTCGCTCTTTCCAATCCTTGATGTTGATCTTGAACACTTTCTGTGCCACACTGCATGTTAGAGGAGCCATCTGCAGCCCTTCCGAATCTCTCGACTGTGCCATGTTCCTTTTCCAAACTTCCAATGCGAGCTTGAAATGTCGACAACGTATCGTCAACCCGAGCTGGTCTCGCCGGACGTCCATCCGATGAAGCTCACACCTCGCAACCAGCTCCTTGCTGAAACCATGTTGAGGACGACAAGATTATATGTCAGGCGCCGAATTCGACAATCTTTGCAGCAAGCCTCGAAAAAATCCACCTTGTGTTCGCTTGAACAGAAGAAACCTTGTGCAGCGGGGTCAGACTTTGTCCATGTCCAATCTGCCTGCGATCAAGTCTTTGCCATACAGGAGCTTGCGGACGCTATTCTCGCCCACCTCGGCGACTTTCACGATGTATCTTGTTGTTTGGCCGTCAATCGAACCTTCCGCCATGCCGTCCAACAATCAATCGCTTGTAAACTCACGGCACTGCCTTTCAAAGCGTGTGAGGACCCACATCTGTTCCATATGGAGAAACAGCTCGATCTTGTGCGCTCGGCATCCTACTGGTGGAGCCATGCGCAACGATTCTCTATGAACTCAGGGAATATCTTCTATCCTCGTAATGCTCCATGGCCAATGCTAGTCTCCGTATACGATGTATACAATTCCATTGGCGAACATCGAAAATCTCGTGTCACTGTCGACATGGGGTTCTCTTCTGATGGGCACACTCCCGGAGACTTCAGACTACATGGAAGCTGGCTCGAGCTATCCTTGCCGCTGCCCGATACCGTTGTCTGGGTAATCAGTATAGCATGTGACTGTCACAGAACCAACTCCTTTCTCGACCGACTAGAAACTAGCGATCAAGTAGACCGGAACATCTACAACAAAGGCACACCGCTAGTCTTCCCCTACAAGATCATCACGCAACGCGGCGACCACTTGAAACAGATCGCTATATATGCAAGGAAAGCATATAGGATGCATCGCCATTGTCGGAACGATGCAGGCGATCGACCCGCCGGACTATCCTCGATTACTTTCAAGGCGCTCGAAGAGAAAGAGTCGCGTTCTGATTTAGTAGCCCTGGATTTGTTTTCAAGCTCTCGCGCATATTCAGCGTCTTACTCGACTTCTCCCTCACCTAAGTTCCGGTCAACGCCTTCGAGCTCATGGGCTTCCTGGTCTCCAGCTGTGCCGCGAGAGAAGACGAGAGGAGAAGTCTTGGAAGAGATTATCCTAGAACTTGCTGATTTCTCGTCAAATGCAACATGGGATGAGGCTTCTGAAGATGTTTCGTCAGACGATGATGAAAATATTCTGCCTAGATCACAGAGTATTCCGTCTGAGGAGCTTGCTTACACGTTACGTAAACTCAGTCGACTATCGGCTTGGGACAAGTTGATGGGACGTACTGAGATGAGGCTAGGCTACTAAACATAGTTGCTAATGAGTCGACTTTCAAGATCGATATTCAGCTTTACACACCTCGGACACAGACCTTTTCGGAACGAGCTCTACTCGCAGCTGCTTGAGATAGCATTCAGAGTTTGTAGCTCTACAAGGACAATCGAGGGCAGTAATGATACCAGGCACGCACGATAGTTCCATAAATACCCTTTGTCTCGTGCGGCCTGACCAAACATTCTTTTGCCCAAGATAGGCCCAAGCTCGCTCAGATCACTTCTCCTCCTGGTGTACACAACATCCCTCCTCTCTTCCGGATCTCAGAAAAACTACTGTCGTCGTACTAACAAAGGGACCCGGTGAACAGGATAGACAACTACTCTCGTCCTTCCAGCCTGTCAACAGTAATCTCGAAAAAGTTGCTCCCGATTGAGCCAAGTAGAGAACAGCACGTGTCCCTGCCCTCGGGCACCGGTCTCTAGGCAGCAAGCCTATCAACCCACTCAGAATTCCCTCAATCAAGCTCAACTTCGTACAAATACCCTTGTCATCCTCTATGCTCATCAACCTTTATATTCCAAAATATTCTTGCCTCTTTTAACAAGCCATGGTGGTGTAGTGGTAGCATATCTGGTTACGTTTGGGCACGTGCGCATTCTTTCATTCAAGCGTGGTCCCGATAAATCAGGAGGTCGCAGGTTCGATCCCTGCCCATGGTGCTTTTCTTTTTGTCCATGATGTGGTATATGTATTCACGAAGACATAATCTCTTTTGCTCTTCCAATGCCGGAGGTTTGCAAAAAAGATTCGAACGACAAATGTACAAGATGAATATGCGATGACTGTAGTCATATTCAATTGCTCTGCAGCTATTAATCTAACCCAAAACTCCTGATACATGTTTTGCTACTACTGTACGACTTCCTCCTCGCTTTCCTGAGTTTTGGGCTCATCCTCTACACCCTTCCACCCGGTAGCTGCTTGCACAAGCACCATAATTACTGCGAGACCAGCGGCGGCTAAGAACAAGCCTCTCAACGCATCCTCATATCCCGCAATAGCCTTGGCCTTGTTGGCTCCCTTCAACAGGCTGACCATCGCGGGACTGCCCAAAAGGCGACGCACAAGGTCTGCATCGCCTTTGTCAAATTTCTCCTCCAACGACTTTCGTAGGAAACGAGTAAAAAGACCGCCTCCGATAGCTGAGCCGAAAGAGCCAGCGAAACCTCTGAATGTGGCGATGAGAGATGTGGCGATGTAGTGAGTGGAAGCCGGTGTAAGATGCAGCAGATGAGCAAGAGTATAGTTCATAGCTGCGCCAACAGTAAGGCCGTTCAAGAACAACAGCAGAATGTACAACCACGAAGATGCTTTCGCAGTCGAGAGCATAGCGATGCCAACCAAAGTGATGGGGAACATCGTATACACAATCACACAGGCGATGTAGAAACTGCCCTGGCGGCGAATGTGGAAGACACCGACCAGGATGCCTCCGAGTGCAAAACCACCGTTCGTGGCGATCAGAATGCTGCCGGCTGCTGCGGGCGCCCAGCCACGAACGGCGAGTGTGTAGGTTGGTGTAAAGAAGAGGACGCTCCAGCGTGCCATCATGAAGCCTACAGTGCCTAGGCAAGTGAAAGCCATACCGCGGGATTTGAGAAGGGTGACTGGGATGATAGGATCTTTGGCCAGATACATCTCATTGAGGATGAATGTCGCCAACGCGACGATGCTGAAGATGATTGGAAGAATTGGAATGCGGCGAGGATTTGAGAGAGCTGCAAGTAGCAGGACAATGCCGACAGTCAAGGTAAAGGCGCCCAGGTAGTCCAATGTCGACAACTTCTTCCAGATACTCTCCTTGCTGTTACCTCTAGCAGCAGAGAATTGAGTAGGGATAGCCAGATAGAGAGCTCCACCGGCTACAACAGCAAGTGGAGTCTGCATCCAGAACAGGGCTCTCCAGCCAACACTGTTGACCAACGCCCCTGCCACAGTCGCTCCAACAGCTACACCAACTGTGAAGCCAGAGTTTAACAGACCAATGACAGCTCCGCGTTTGGTAGGTCCGCTGAGCTCCAGCACAACAATGATCGAGACAGTAAATACTCCAGCAGCTCCAATACCGGTAATGATACGGCCGAGGATGAAGCTGGCGAAGGTCTGGGCGAAACTGGTAAGGAGGGCGCCCAATCCCAGGATCATAGCACTCGCACTGATACAGTTTCGCGGGCCGAATAACTGGCTGAGTTTGCCTGTCAAGGGAGAAGTCGATGATACTGCAATGAGATATGCAGAGGTAAACCAGCTTGTTTTCTCGAAAGCATCGAGATCAGCTGCAATGGTTGACTGTGTCGTGGTTAGTAGTGAAATGTTTGTGGCTAGTTCTTGTCAGTATGAACTTTCAGACTTTGAGCCAATACTGGCCTTCGATATCGATTGCATACCTTGTAAGAAAATCAACGACCCCAATGCAACAACACATATCGCCGCCCTTGAGACTGAGATGCGGCCCGAGTCATCCTCGATCTCGCTGTCGGGCAAGTACTCATTGCCAGCATCTACCGTACTCGGCTGTGGTCCAAGCAGCGGAGCTCTTTCGTCCGCCACTTTCGTGTTCGAACTCATCCAGAACTGATGTCCTTATGTTGTTCCTGATTATTGATGCGAGAGTTTGGCGAATATCGATGACGCAAGGCAACGTGGGAATTTAACCGTAAGCAACTTCAAGCAATTGTGAGTAACCGATGCACAACTTATAGATCAGTCAATCTTTTCGTGGTAGCTTCGACAATGGTCTGAGCAGGCAAGTAAAGCAGACAGTATCAAGTCAAGGAGAGGTACCTGTGGCTAGATAGGCATGTCCTACAGGTTGATTTGTCAGATTAGGAAGGCGCTGGCGGAAGCGGAGGATTCGTCGGGCCGACGCAGCCGACAGAGATCTGGTTGACTTCACCTCACTCCTTTCTCCTGTCATCTTGTTGCTTGATGATTTCCATAATCTTGAAATCCACATTTTCAAACCTCGACGTCATGTCTGCATATCGATAAGAGGTCGTCTATCATCTTGCAGTCTGCATTAGGTGAACATGAGCGTGATGGGTGCCCTCAACGGTCTTAGTCCTGATTCCGAGTGTCTGGAGATACAGCATCATTCAAAATGTGGGTGGAAGTATTGGTTTACTACTAATGAACATTGGATGTCAACGCCTCCCCAACTTATGCTCTGCCATGTGTATCCATATACGCCTCTCCCCTCCTTGATTCCATTCTCCCATTAGTCTGCCAACACCTGTAACTATCTCTCAATCGACCAAAGTACTGGTGATCAGAATATCGCGTGGTGACTGAACTGTAATCCAGTATAAGAACGCCCTCTAGAGAACACTCATCTGGAATGGGAAATATGTTGATTGGGTGGGTTACCGAGGCTGGGATCGTCCTGGAGAAGGTGTTGAAAACGGCAGACAGTTTCCTCGTTGCTGACGACAGACATGATGTCTGAGGTAGCCTGACCTTTGAGGACTGTGTCACCAGTGGACTCCTCCACGAATCTGTAGGCGACGAGCTGGTCAAGCATGTAAAGATTGGTGCTGATGCGTGTGAAGTTCGGCTCAATTGCCTTCTTGGGTTACTGGACCTCGAACTTCTAACATGGCGAGGTAGGTAAGTGTTTCCTTACGCTTGATCAAGTCATCGGAAGTATCCTGGCTTTCCTTTCTCTCCCTGTTAAAGTCTGCATACCGAGCTCCTCAATCTGCTTCTGAACGATTGAGACAGATCCCTGTTCAAACGATAGTCGAAGATCGTGGGATGGTGTTGACATCGTAAGATGAAAATAAATGTGAAACAATAAATCAAAACAAACCACCAAATCCTTCACTTCCAAACCAAGGGTCATAAGAAGTCAGACTCCGCACAACTCCAAGAAGACAGGAGGCTTAGCCCAATGGGAACCAATGATTGCTTCTATTAACCTCTCCAAATCCGAGCATAAATAGAATCCAGAGGTTGTGAGTTCGACTCACAGCCTTGGTTGGTCGCGTTGACAATTTGGTCGAAAAGATGTTTCCCAAGAGATTGGTTTTTTTGTTGTTTTGTTGTGATGGGTGTGCGTGGCTTGTTTTTGCCTCAATACTTTTGATCGTACTTGGGAGCCCTCTGCAGAACTCGTCTCTATTATAAGTGCTTGCGTAGGCTGCGGAGGGTACTGGTGTTGCCGTGCTTAAGCAGGTCTAGAGCGGCAAGTCTCTTCATCGTCGAAGGATCTTGTCAATGGCCTCCAGCTCGATGTGCAGTCTGACTGTGGTGATATTGACACAATTTTCTAGGCGGCTGGAACCAGACCTGTAGTCATACGAGCACGCTATCAAAGATGTAGGTGAGATTGGTCGGGGATAGCCTATATATGACATCGGAAGGTATGTTTGCTGAGTTTGCTGATTCCGGTAGTAGACCGCTCACAAAGCGCACAGAACAATGCATCATACGTGGTAGAAGATGGTCAGAGTCAAAAGCAGGCGATGCAGAAATTGTACATCATCTATAGCTACGAGGAATATTGAAGGAAGAAGATACTGCTTCCCAAATGCCAAACAGTAATCTTTCCTTCGACTTGAAAGCGAGAAAAGACAGTCTTGGAACAACAAAAAATTGTATGTTCGATGAGAGAAAATGTATGTGCATTGTGGCAGCTAAAAGTTTGAGGTCTTGCGAGAAAGGAGAGCTAGAAATATGCTTCCTTCGGTTGTGTATACGAACGCATGAAGGCTCTTTCGACTCTCTGTCAAACTGGCACGTACTCCTCGAGTGTCTCTACGTTCAAACTCCTCCACCCTGTATCAGCAAGACGTGCGCTGCCAGCTCTGGTATCTCTTTGATCCAGCCTCTGAACCTGCCGCTGGTGTGTTTCAGTTGCCCATCCGTGTCAACGTAAAGAGCATCGGTAGCGAAGCATCTCCTAGCGTTCATATCGGCGAGGATAGTAGCAAGTACGAGCTGCAATCCTTGGACATCGAAGATTTCGTCATCAGGATTGGCATAGACGTAGCGGAGAGTCTGGTCGAAGTCGAAGCACATACAGTCGTGTGTAGTAGTGCTCTCGCCGAAGGCGTTGGCGATTGACTCGAAGAGCGTAGTGGCGTACTTCTTCAATTCGTCGATAAAGTACTTGTCTGCGATGGTGTAAATGCGAGCCAAAAATAACAAGTCGCAGGCTTTTGGTGTTGTCTTGATCTTGTTGATTTCTGAGAACTCCAGGTGGTAGAGAAAGTAAATCATTTCGCGCACGATTTCGGGATCGTCACCTTCATTAGGGTCGTGGTCTTTAGCCTGATAGGGATTGGGATGCAGTATGAGCCGTCCAGTCTCGCCTTCCTGAATCGAGTTAGAAATAAATCAAGTAAGTGAAGTCAGTGAAGTGGCCTACTTTGAATGACATGTTGTCTGCAGCTCGAGCAAGCGCGTCGGAATAGATGCGAAGGACCAGCTTGTGGACCTTGAAGTTGTATGTACCGCAGACGATCTCGAAGTCTGCGTTGATGCGATCATGCCAGAGTCTGATGGAAATGTCAATATAGGACGGTTGCATCCATGAATTGAATGCCTACGTCTCAAGCAATGTGGTGGAGGTTTTGAGCTTCAGATTGGTAGAAAGCATTGCTTGCATCGCACCGATGTCGTTATGCCGGCTCTTTGGATTTGGCGCGTGTTGGTGGTATAGAGTCATGATGTAAGGTGTGAAGATGTTCGCGCTGATCGATGCTGATGTGAGATGGGACGCGTTGGTAGTCGGGACTGCGGCGCTTGCGTTTCCGGAAAGGGAAGATGCGGTTGTCGAGGAAGGAGCGGATCAAGTCAGGGAAGTAAACAAGCCAATGCCGAATTTGAAGAGACACAAGATAGATCGCGCATGTCTCATTTTTGGAGGTTTGACTAACTAATTATAGTAGGCGAGAAGAAGGGAAGATGACACTTGATTGAGAATGTGATGGGATAGTTCATGTCTGTAGGATGCTCGACCGGCCGCTCTCTTCCTCTGTGGAATATGTAAGTGAAAAAGCAGTATCATTTGACGACTTCCACTGAGGTACGAGCCAACCATACTAGGCTCAGCCTCCGTGAAATAAGCTAAGTGACATTGATCACCAGCTGGGACCCGGGGCCGCAGTCCGCAGTACTGCAACATGGCCCTCTCCGAAGCAGTAGCCATGGCGGCAAGGAGAATCAGGGAGCTCTTTCAGCACTCGGAAAGCCAGCTCCGGTATTTCTTGAAGCAGCTTGTCGTGCTCTCCAGATTTTTTGCTTGTGCTCCAGTCACGGGCAAGGGCTTTTGCCACTGTGGTCCTCAATCCGTGCTCGCCAGCCGGTTCGACAGTCTTCTTGTAGATGATATGACAAGCCTCTACAAGCTCTGGATGAATGGGGCATCTCATCATGTAGGAGAAGTGATGCAGTACTTTTGCCTTCAATGCTTCGATGAAGTATTTCTCAGCGAGAACGTAGATTCTGGCCAAAAGAATGAGCGAGTGTCCAGAAAGCTCTTCATCTGTCGCACAGCGGTACATGCCGCGAGCTTTGGGGGACAGTTCAAGGTGGTAGAAGAAGTGGACCATCTCTTCGACTATCTCAGGATCGTCTCCGTCACCGAGGTTGTTAAGGTTGCCATTGTAGGGATGCGCCTTGAGATCGAGGATACCTGGTAGCGCTTCCTAGTTTCATATAAGCAAAGGCCTCTGGCTAGCTGACTAGGATATGAGGGACTTGCCTCGAATGAACGATTGTCGCATGCCTTAGCAAGCACATCAGAGTGAGCGCGAATGATCGTCTTGTGGATCTTGAACTTCTTGTTGCCGCATCGAATTTCGAAATCAGCGTTGCTGCGGTCGTCCCACATTCTGAAGAGTCAATTAGCGACATTATGTGCAAGCCGTTGAGGAAGACTTGCTCTTTGAGGACCGACATGCCGAAGTGGGCCTGGAATCTTTCGGACTCCCAGGATGACAGGTCGGCAGCTGATATATCAGACTGCTGCCAGTCATCCGGTTGGGGAGATACGCTGCGAGAGCTCGGCGGTGAAGTGTCAGCCATGCTAGTCGCCACTGGCAGTTGATGCACAGTTATAGTTTGACGGAAGAGGTCTAAGCCCAGGATACGGAGCGTGATGTATAGGAAGAGAAGCGGAGTACAATGTGAAAGACAGAAGGTCGAGAGACTGAAGGGACAAAGGAGCAGATGAGAGTGAACAGAAAGCAAGAGCTAAACTGAGAAAGTAATGCTGTTTCCACTCACTGGTTACCTTAGAGATTGTCTTGTTGTCACACCAGTAGCTAATTTTGAGAACCCATGTTCACTTTCCTTCCACTAAGTCTGATCGGGTTTGCACTCGAAAAGCCATTAGGGTTGGCACAGCTATCTGACCACTGCTACGTTCGCAGTTGACTTCGAAGAGTTCCTGCAGGATGGTGATCCAATCGTGCAGGCGGGTAACTTTTGGTCGGTAGAGGGTCTTCTGTGCGGAGGCCGCCAGGCCGAGTTGCAACGCCTTGCTCAGAAAGTGAAGCTCTTGAAACTCTTGCATCCGGTCGCGGGTCTTGCGCCCTCTTCGACTTGAACTTCTGAGCGAACCAAGATGATGTCTGGATCATCAGTCAACATGTCTTTCATGCTATCATCCTCATCCAAATCTTTAGAGGCTTTGCCGGAAATGTGCGTTTTGTGATGGCCGTGGCGACCCATAGATCGAAGGGCAAATGACTGGTAGTCGTCGAGTGGGTTGAGACTTTTTCTGTCGGGTTGAGAGTGATGAGAGCCGAAAAAGGGGATAGACTTGACTAGAGGCTTGAGAGACGGGATGGAGCCGACGATGATCGCAATGCCGGTTTCAATAATTGACCATAGGACGACGTTGGAAACTTTGACTATGGACAGGTCAGTAAGAAGCATGATTTGGACCGGTCGAACTACTGACAAGCAAGGTCCTCCGTCGCAAAGTACGAGTCTAGATACTTGATGCGTACTATTGTGGCAGCACTGGCCCTGCATGACAGTCAATGAGAGTTCTCAATCACCAAGATGATACTTACAAGAAGCCTAGACTGAGCATAGCAGCCACTGTAAACTTGAGTCTCCTTCTCATCTGCAGCTTCCACAATATGACAAACGGCATGACTGCGCAAGCAAGATCGGTCGTGATTGAGCATGCCGTGACGAAGTATGAGATGTGAACGATAATTCCCTGGTTAGAACAGGTGCCTGCTGATGGTTCCCATGTCGCTCTGAGTGGTCTGCATTGCAGCAAAACTGTCATCATGGCGATAAAACCGTAACTGGCGCTGAGAGCCAAGATGGCGTACAAGGTGTAGAGCAGGCGTCTGGTGACGACAAGTCGGATCAGAGCTACACAGATACTGCTCTTGATGAAGATCAGACTAGCGCAGTAGAGCACTTGGAATGTCATTAGAGCCTAGTCGAGTCAGCTCTGTGGCGAAGTCATTGCTTGAGAAAATCATACACGCTTGATCTTCGAGTAATCGTCTCCGGAGAGGTCATAGTCATGCTGGCCTAATCCTGTTTTGCATCCACATAGGACGGTGATGAAAGTCATGATCCCGAAGACCTACACATGCGTCAGTGAGGATTGAACTGGTCTCTTCGAAGATATCCATACCGTTCCAATCAGCATAAGCCAATCATCGGACCCAAAACCTCTGATGGATATTCTTGTAAAACATCGCAGTGTGATCATGATGAAGCACAAGATACAGAAAAACATGGTGACGGCGAAAAGGATGAGGCATTGGCCCTCCAACGTGCTAGAAGCCATAGTTTGCCGTTGGAGATCACAAAAGGAGGAAAGAGCAGAAAAGACGACTACACATCAAGATCAGAAGCCCTACCTTGACTGTGTGGAGAGACCCATTCTTAATGGCGAACAAGTTTGAGGTTTCCCGCCAAGTGTCATGTCCTTTGGATCCTTGAAGCGTCGTGGACCTGACTTGTGTATGGCGTACCGGATCAGACATACGAAGCTCTGGCGATTGATGTCATCAGTGTGTTTGGTATGTCATCCATCTGTGGTTGCAATTTGAGCATGAAAGCTGACAGTTTTCAACAGGCGTCATTGCGACAGGACGCCGAATTAATGGAAGCTTCGAACGCCACCAGTCGTCGAGAAAGAAGACTGGTTACCTCTCGCGTAAGATCGGGAGAGTTTCGAGAACAACCTGAGCTTGCATGTTGATGTTTCGAGAAGGCGGGTGGGTGCGTTCCACGATTCAGCGCGTTGCAGAGAAGGAATGGTCAAAGTCTGGTTGAACGAAGCTCGGGAGGTTTGCCGGTCCTTGCAGCCACGAGGGTTAAACCAGGGGAAACCACAGGGCTTTAAGGCAACCCATTGAGCCGCGTCAGATGCGTCACGCAAGATCAAGCATGAGATGGTGCAGGTTATCTGGAGAAAAGCTCAAGACCCAGACTGCAATGAGATGGGATCCTAGCAAGACCGCAGGAAAATTTCTGATTGCAAAGGTCGAGCAATTCCCGTCACTCGTGGTGTCTGGTCAAAAGCATCACCCGCGTCGCACCTCAATCACTGAACGTCGGAAAGTTACATGCTCGCGACACCTGGGAGACAGCGCCAAACGACAACTCGGTTCCGATGTATTGCAAAGTTGAATCCGCACGAGTACCAGAGACCATTCGGTTGTTCTCTACAGTGTTGGTGAGGAAGGAGCTCATACAGTTTGTCCGTCGAGCTTATCAGTCTTATCGGTCTGTCGCGAGCTGGCTTATCGCTCCGATATCGGAATTTCTGCTCGCCGGCGTCGCGCAATGTGACGAACTTCTTGGACCTTCCTTACTTCATGTTCCAAAGACAGAATATTGCTCGAACGGATCCTCAGGGGACGTTTTGTGACTATTGGCTCTTCTAGCAAGATGTCAATTCTCTCGGGTGATATCAGCAGGCTGTTGAGAGCAACTTTAACATATTGCCATTCTCAGCCGGTTCCTCCACACTTTGAGGAAGGTACAAGCGTCGCGCCGATCCACCTCGGGCAACTAAGCGGCGATGAGGTTTGTATATAGGCAGAACATCTCAACCGACACTGTGAACTCTTGACTCCATTCTAGACACATTTTCGCACATTCACAATGACACAAAAAGACCAGAAGATCTTGATCATCGGTACAGGCACTTTCGGAGCCAGTACTGCATATCACTTGGCAAAGAGAGGTTACACAAACATCACTTGCATCGACAAGTGGCCATATCCCAGTCTCGACTCTGCAGGCTACGACATTGTAAGCCTATTCGTGCTCTCCAATGTAAGATGCTCATTTTGAAGTAGAACAAAATCATCAGAACAGAATACGATGAACCTCTCTACGCAGAAATGGCCCTCGAAGCCATCCAAGCCTGGCGAACCCCAATGTACACCGACATATTCCACGAGACCGGCTGGATTCTAACCACCCTCGGCGACCCAAAAGCAACCGACCACCTCAAAAAGTCATACGAAAATCTCAAAAACAAAGGTCAAGCTCACAATATCGATTTCGTTAGTGGCAAAGACGAAATTGTCAGATATGTGCCACAGCTGAAGAACGCTCGCAATATCGGTAATTGGAAGGGACTGTGGAATAAACAGGCTGGATGGGCGCACGCGGCGAATGCGATCAAGAAGGTTGCGGATGAGGCGGCAAAGATGGGTGTGAGGTTCATCTCTGGTCCGAGTGGTGAGATGGTCGGACTGGAGACTGAAGGCGATAAAGTCACTGGTATCAGGGTCAAGTCCGGCGAAATCCACCACGCGGACAAATACATTCTCTCCACTGGCGCCGCATCACCCGCCCTGCTCCCGGAACTCCACACCGAATTGTGGTCGAAATGCTGGACTTATGGACTACTGGAACTGACAGAAGAAGAAGCCGCACAATTCAAAAACATGCCAGTTGTCTTGAACCACGAACTTGGTTTCTTCTTCGAGCCTAGCCGCGAGGGCAGACTGATAAAAATCTGCAACGAGTTTCCCGGCTATCAATGGCGAAAAGGCGAGTATACCGATGCGAACGGCAAAACGCACAAGTACTCAGTACCGCGATACGCCAGCGAGTACCCCGAAGATGGGATCCCCGAGGAAGCCATGAACGCCATCAAGCACTTCATCTCAACAGTCATTCCGCAATTCGAGGGCAGAGAGATCAAAGGTGCGAAAGTGTGTTGGTGTACTGATTCGCCTGATGCGCATTATTTGATTGCCAATCATCCCAAGTATCCTGGAGGTGAGCTGTTGCTTGCGACGGGAGACAGTGGACATGCGTTCAAGATGCTACCGATCATTGGCAAGTACATCAGTAATGCTGTGGAGGGGGACTTCAAGCCAGAGTGGCGATATGGTAACCGCAAGCATTTGGACAGCGGCAGACCAGGAGACGAGGTGAAAGATCTCAAAGACGTCGGTATTGGTGGTCCTCAAGCAAGACTGTAGATTGTTGCTCAGCTCATATAACAAGCCACGCATCAAACATTTTCCAAGTGTCAACTAAACGACTCTACCCAACTCACATGAACGCTCCTGCTCAAACTCTCCACCTGTACATCTACAAAGTGTACCGGAAATAAGGGTTCTCAAAATCCGTCTTGTCCTCCTCCCCCATCTTCTTCGCCCTCAAAGTCCTCTCCTCCTCGGTCAACCCATCGTTAGCAATAGCTTTATCCAACCGCCTATTTCTCAACACCAAAACAATCCTCCAGCAAACCAAGACCGCAAATTCAAGGCCGAAACAGATAGCGCAACCAATAACCCCAGGAATATAATATGGCGCATCTTTAGCCTTGAAGATCTGAGAGCCAGCCATATTGCCAACGCAATAACCTACAAAGGTGAAAGAAGAAGTGAACGTTCGCTTTGTGCGGCCGGCTGTGTTCGAGGGGATCAAAGACCAGGCGAGGAAGAGGGAGATGACGTAGGGGACGGTCATGAAATACATGCCCCATTTCGTCCACTTCATAGAAGGATTATTGGGGATGAACGCCATACCGAGGAACCCGACGAAAGGTGGGATGGTAGAGCCGATCATGAAAAACAGACGCAAGCCAGTTTTTCTGCTTGTGATGAGACCGACAGCGACGAAATAGAGGACGGAAAAGGCGCTGCGTGGGATATCGAGGAGGATGACTTGGAGATTGGTGAAGCCGAAGGAGGTGTTGATGATGTGGGCGAAGGTTGTAAGACCGCCATTGGGGAGGGAGGATAGAAAGGCGTTGATGCCGGCGAACCAGAAGCAGGGGTCGATAAGGCATTCTCTGACTTGCTTCCATTGCCACTTCTTGACACCAGTACGGTCGTGTCCAGTATTGTTGCCAACGATACGTGCATTGGCCATGCGCTTCTCCTCGTGCGATAGCCACTTGACCTCTGATGGCGTGCCGAGAAGGAACAAACATGCGACACCGACGAGGATGGTCATGGTACCGAGGAAGTAGCTCATCCATCTCCAAGGCTCCGAGTCTGGATTCTTTGCGCCACGCTTACCAATACCGTACAGTGCCAGACTCGAGATGATGCCGAAGCCGGCATTAGCGGATTGGAAGACAAGTGATCTTGAAGCGTGCTCTCTGGTCTTGTACCAGCTGCCGACCACCAAGATGAATCCCGGAGAGATACAGCACTCAAAGAGACCCTGAAGTGCACGGAGGACAACCAGATGTGTGAAGTTCTGAGCTGGACGTTGTTAGTAAAAAGCGATCGGAAGATGAAGATATTACTTACCAAACCCGATGCAAAGTACAACAACTCCCCAACAGATCATATAACAAGACAGAATCTTTCCCATCTTGTAGCGTTGCAGAACGATGTTGCTAGGGAACTCGAAGATCATGTAAACGAGATCTGCAGATTGTCAGATGTGCTCCTTCATAAGCTCAAACTGAACATACAAAAGACTGTGGTCAGCCAGCTGTACTGTTGACCATGGAGGCCAGTGTCTTCGCGTAGACCAAAGGTTGCCTGTGTGCCCAGAGCTGTTTTGTCGGTTTGTTGGATACCATAGCATAGCCACATGAGCGGAAGCAAGTATCGGTCGATCTTCCTTCGGAGCTGTTTATACTGCTCCTCAGTATACTCGCCCTCGGCAGCGACTGTCTACGTCAGTTATGTACTCATCAGGCAGTGTCAGCGAGATTACCCACCAATGTCTTGCTCACTAATCTCTGAGACTTCGCCGACTTCGATGGAGTTCTGTTTCTCCATTGTCGCCATCTCCACGGCCGGAGACTTCTTGTCTTCGGCTTGGACTTGGTCTGTCGACATATCGATGTTGGTGAATGAGTTCACGAGATTCAGGATGAAGTCTTCGTCTGATGGAACATGTGGTGAGTTGGTGATCTATATGTAGTGGCCAAGACTGGTATCACGTCCATCTGTATCGGACGTTGCAATGAATGCGATAGATTGCTTTGGCCGAGACTCGAAAGGCATCGCAGTATGATAGGCCTATCATCGCGTTTCTTTGCCCGCTGCAGGTGATTTGAAGAGCATGTGCAATGTAGCGTGCCCAAATCACCATCAACCCTTCGGATCTGAGGTCTTATCGAAGACCGATAGGCAGACGAACATGCGACATCATGTTCTGCATATACCAAGACCCAAGCGTGTAGGATATGGCATATTTCGCAGGCATGCCCTTATCTTATGCCACATCCTGGCCCTTTGAGTGGAACGTTACAGCTCTATCGTATATAGCGATTGGGTGCCTCTCTCTTGGCAGTCTTGGTATGACTGGGGTGCAGTGGGGTCGCTGAACTCCAGATAGCGCCTGCCGATAAGCAATGCCCGTCAACGTACACATTGTTTGTTGCATCTTCCGATTTCTTATGGCGACCACAACAGAATATTCCGCATTCGTCAGGGCTCGTCTTTCTCAGTTTTGACTTGCCTCAACAGCTGCTCTGCGTCTGCAAGCAACTTTGACAACCGGTCGGTGGGAGGTCGCCTTGACCGAAGTATGATACACATTCGAATGACCAGCTGATACAAGCTGAGAGATCCCATCATTTCCTTAAAATCGTGCGATTCGAGTCAGAACGGATCGTGGGTATCGTAAACTTCGTTTACATCTCGAGGAGTGGCAGCGGTCGCAGCGTCTGAACGGGCGGGACTGCTGGTCGAGAAGATGTCATGATCTTTGAGCCGCTGTGTCAATATGACTGTCCTTGGTATCGGAGAAGCGGGATCTAGACGGCCCTCCGCAGTCTTTTTGATTCTCGACACAATATCAGTCATCTCTACATCCTGGAGAGCAAGAGCGTACGAGTCTTCAAATATCGGAGTGCAGCCGAACTTGGAGGCCACCACGATGTCTAGCGCAGAGATTGCTTTTGTGACACGTTCACCGACAGCAGAAGCTTTCGCGATGGAATCCAAGCCACCGCGTGTATTGACCATCTGTCGCAGACCTGGTTGATGGATTGTTGCTGCAATTCGGTGATTCCCAGCCATACTCTCGCAGAATGAGATGAAGGTTACCGCGATCAAAGTGCCGTCGCTGCATGCGCGAGCCGGATTCGCGAGAGACTTATTCAGGTACTCGACACACTTGGATGAAAGCCATCGGAAGAAGAAAGAGTTGCTCTGAGGACTGAACTCATGCGTCTCGGGGAGATGAACGCATGACATAGCTAGAGCGGCGAAGAACAAGGCTGGATCATTCGTCTGCACAGACAAAGCCATGGGCCATTCAATGTCTTCCAGTGCTTCCTGCCGAGTTTTGCCTTCCGGCTCGAAGCTCTCTTCAACGATAGCTGGAGCTATGGCATACTTGACTAAAATTCGGTCAGATACAGCGAAATGACAGCCAGGCTTAAGAGCACTCACAATAGCTTGTGATGATTCCATATGGAGGCTTCCAAGGTACTGGGAGGGTTGAAAACGGGTCGCGCTGTGATCCGATAGACAATCGAAGTGGCGCATCAGCGAGAAGGTAAGCATTCAATAGAGGAGCTCTAAGTTGTCTTTCGCCAGTCGATGTTATTCGATATAATTTTGATTCGCGATTGACCTCAGTCTCCTCATCATCCACAATACGTGTGCTTGGCTCTCCGCGGGATCCGGTTGGGCCTTGATTAGGGAACTCTTGAATCCATCTGATGGCCACACGTTGCTGTTGGTTCGCAGGCTTCTTGCGAACACCTCCAGGATTGTAGAAGACTGGAGGTGGAACTGATCGATTCATGATACGGTACCCAGCGCGTGTGCGATATTAATGCGGGGATGTGATTAGGTGGAGATCAGACCTGTCCTTCCATGTTCAACTGATGATCTGCTGTCCAGTCACTGCTCGTGTAGTACTCGTGTTGATGCCCTAGGGTTAATTTCGCGAAGGAGTCAGGATAGTAAGCAAGAGAAAGGGCGGTCATGACCGTGTTCCGCCACAAGTTTCTTGCTGGTCGGCAGATGGATTTGATTCAACGAACGCGAGCTGTGGGGTCCAGACTCGATTTGGCTAACGACAAATACAGTTTGATCTTGGCAGTCCTTCGGTGCATTTTGGAGCGAACTCATGATAGGCAAGTAATGACTCCCTGGTTATGCTTGTCCGATCTACACACGAAGAGAAGTAATACTTCAGCCTTCATCTCGCACGACAGGAACCATGATCAAATGCTGAAGCTTGAGGAGTTGTTGAGTGCTCTCGGCCGGTCGGGCTTGCCGAGGGAAGTCTCACCACGACTTCTGTCCACAGGTCCAAGTACTTTGTCACACTGTCACGCGTTCTGCCATGCAGGTGTCAACGTCTCGAAGACATGGCGCGAACTTTCGTGCAGCTCCTCTTCTGACACGGCACGATTTCAATAATCGCATGCAGGCGCACCAGTTGTGGATTCGTGATAGGTAATGTTGATCTGACTGCGAATCCTGAGGCTATCAATCGCCTGCTGGCAGTGGTCAGATTGATGTCGCAGTCTTTCTTTCGCTTCTGTCAGGATGCCAGAAATAGAGCGCTTTTTCACGGCCCGCAACATTATACTCGCCTGTACTCTCGAATACGAACTTTGGCTTTCTTCTTCGGAGCCTCGATTCTTTCTGGACCCCACGTGCCTACGCTAAATACTTCGAACGTGCAAAGACATGTTCTTGAAAAAGAACTATTTTCGGTTCGAACTGCCACAAGACTGAACTCAGTTGAAGAAAATGCAGTGGCTTAAGCCCTTATGACGGCCCATTCTGTCTATTGGGATAAGTGGTATGCGGACAAGACCGAGCACCGCGCTCTGCTGCGCTTTGGGTCCACTGGGTACTCCGCTAGAGGCACGTTGATGCCTCTAGGTAAGGTTTCTGCGGGTCCTAGATCTGCTACTCAGAATAGCCACAAGATGGATCTGAGTCTTGGGATCCATCAAGAATGCAGTCCCCTCGGCCGAGGTCTTCAGATATAAGACGCTGCTTTCGCTCTTGGTGTAGGTATCAGATCACCTCCATCGTTCCCAATATCTCCTTTACAACGGGTACTATTACACCCTTACCACACCTATCTGACCATCAATTTCTTTCACGCCTCAACCTTACTCATTCGAAACTCATATCAACATGATCGGATCTCGTATCACACCGGTGCTGCTTAGCCTTCTACCGTTCACCCTTGCGGCTCCTATGCGAACAACTGGCAACACTCATCCTACACAAGTCATCTCTGTCGACTTTGCGGATCCTGATCTTTTGCAAGATGGCAACCAATGGTGGGCTTTCGCGAGCAACAATCACAAGACTATCGCTGCCGTGGGTGGTAGTCTCATCAACGTTCAGATTGCTCGCTCTCCGGACTTTAACTCATGGACCGTGACCGGCAGCGATGCTTTGCCAACGGTCGGTGCTTGGGCCGACCCTAAGGCTGGCAATCAAGGTGCAGCCGTTTGGGCACCGAGCGTCAGCAAGAACAAGAAAGGACAGTATGTTCTAACTTACTCCGCTGCTGTCAAGGGTAGCCCTGGCAAGCACTGCGTAGGTGCTGCTGTAGCTTCTCAGCCTCAGGGTCCTTACAACCCACAAGCTGCACCTCTTGTATGCCCTCTTGACCAGGGTGGCGCTATTGATTCTGGTGCATTCAAGGATGCCGATGGAACACAATACGTTGTGTACAAGATTGATGGCAACTCTATGGGCCACGGCGGCGTTTGCGGCAACACCAATGCTCCCATGGTCAACACGCCTATCATGATCCAACGTGTGGCAGATGATGGTTTCACTCCCGTCGGCAGCCCAGTCAAGCTCTTGGACCGCAGTGACCTTGACGGCCCTCTGATCGAAGCTCCTTCGCTTACGCGTACCTCTAATGGCAAATATGTGCTCTTTTTCAGCAGTAACTGCTTTGCGACCTCCAACTACGATGTCACCTACGCATTCGCCGATAACATCATGGGCCCGTATGTCAAGCGTGGCCCCATGATGGTCACTGGCACCAACAACCTCTACGCTCCTGGCGGTCAAGCCGTAGCCGCTGACGGCAAGCACATGATGTTCCATGCTGGCGATGTTGGCTCTGCGAACATGGGCTGGAGAGGCGCATACACTCAAATCATCAACATTGACACCGGAAATCAAGTTGTCTCGTCGTAGTAGATTGGTGGAACATTAATGTCTCTCTTTTGTTTTGCATGATCCTTCTTGTTCTAAAGCGAGGCGTTAAAGCGGTTGGGACTTTTATGTAGCGATCATCTGTCCATAAAATATAACGATTCCTATTTCAACGTCGTCTGTCTAATAAGCTTTTGTGAAGACTTGGAGAACCCGTGGGGTTTGTTTCAACATCTGCATTGTTGCATCAGAGGCGGCATAATCAGTCAAATATTGGGAGGAAGCATTGGATGCCAACTTGGCACCACGATCATACCGGGGTGAGGATGGACAAACAAGGAAGCGGCTGAATCAAACCAATCACAAGCGCCGGTCCCGCCTTCAACCTCCATATCAAGAGTGACATCCTGCAAGTCACCGGGATCTTCAACCATTGTCCGAAATATATATCCCAGCGATGCGCATCTCGATATCTTGAAGCCTTTCCGCTTCAATTTCCTTACGCTCGCTATAATTTGGAAAAGCACCGCCGATATGTTAGCGACGGGCACTCTTGTTGTTTTGCTCTTGGCTTTGTGGTCAGGGTTGGCTCTGGCGCAATCAGGAGGTCAAAACGCGTCAATCCCAAATTGCGTACGAGCATGCGACACACAAGCGATAAAGGCATCCAACTGTACATCAGAAGACCAGTACTGTCATTGCATAAGATACACCACCATTCTCGACAGCATTGTACCTTGCGTGCAACATAATTCGACCTGTTCGAACGCGACTGCAGACTTGCTGAGTATGCGCCAACGCAGCTTTGATGATACCGATCCTTGCTGATTATTTTAGCTTTCGAGACATTGTTCGACGACGTCTGTCAGAAGTTCAACTTGTCCGTTCCGACGAATGTGACAGGAAACTTGACTTCTCTCCCAAAGCCTTCGCCGTCGCCTTACACAAGTCAAGCTTCGACTGACACGGCTTGGCCGCTCGAGACAACCTTTTCCATATACGCCTTTGTGCTTACCGCTCTTTACTTCGGTGTGTTCCTGTAGAAGTTGGAGGAATTAGTGATAATGTATAATATCCTTTATCCTGCTTGGAAAGGAGTTGCAGATTGCGCGACAAGAGTCATCGTGAGATTGGCCTGGCGTCCACATTGCCGATGTCCGGCCGTTGTCGTTGACCCCACCAAGCAGAGCTCCTTCCCTCTTCCACTCCCCTTGCCCTCGCAAGGATATAGGGTTGATCAGACCAAGATGCGACACACTTGGGCGATAACATGGTCAACCCTGGGTGACTCACACCCTGACGGCGTTAGGATATAACGACACTCGAAAAGCCGTCTGGTGTCTCCTTCCCTGTAGTAACATGCGACAAGAGTCACAAGTATAGATTAGCCATGGACAAGTATAAGAAGTCGCACAGAAGGTGTACTTCCAATGTACCTTCCCTCACCATTCCACTCGCATCTCACCATCTTCCACTTCATCATTTCACCAAACCTCATTCCCTGAACATTCTTCGTACCCCAACACATCCATGGCTCAACCAGACAGAAAAATCGCTCTAATTACCGGCGGCTCTCAAGGCATCGGCGCAGCAACTGCTCGTGTGCTAGTCGACAAAGGCTTCTTCGTTGTCATCAACTATTCGAACAACGTACAGGCAGCTAAGAAGGTCATCGAGGACCTTGGGCGCGAAAATGCCACGAGCATCATGGCAGACGCCAGTCGTGTCGATGAGATCGAAAACATGGTCAATACCGTCGTGTCTATGTTCGGCAGAATAGATGCGCTCATCGCAAATGCTGCGAAACTGGGCTTGCAGGACATCTCCGAAACCACCGAGGAAGGCTTTGATGCTCTCTTTGCCATCAATGTCAAAGGACCTTACTTCCTCGCTCAGGTAACGTTCTGATGCTGCTAGTCTAACGCACATGCTGACAACATGTAGAAAGCTGCCCCGCATATGCCACCAGGCTCACATATCGTGCTCCTCTCAACAACTCAATGTCACGCCAGCACCGTCACATCCAATTACCTCTTATACACGATGACCAAAGGCGCTATCGAACAAATGGCTCGCGTTCTCGCTAAAGGACTTGGTCCGAAGGGTATCTTCGTCAATGCGGTGGCTCCGGGACCGACTTCCACAGAGTTGTTCTTGAACGGGAAGTCGAAGCAGTTGCTCGACAC